>Ga0335085_10001500_pt1 | contig 48717 bp, 47 predicted proteins | sample Lox_Sample_45_FD_206712 | JGI IMG/M metagenome (GOLD analysis project Ga0335085, IMG submission 206712) | Soil microbial communities from Loxahatchee National Wildlife Refuge, Florida, United States - Lox_Sample_4.5 | ecosystem: Environmental > Terrestrial > Soil > Wetlands | place: USA...
CGGCGGCCCCCCCCCCAACGCCGCAGGCGCCGCATTTGGAGGCAACCCGAAGGGACGGGGGATAATTTGGGCGCAGCGCGGCGTTGCTCGTCGCTTGTTTGGAATAACCAAACGGCACTCCTCGCGCCTTGCGCTGCATCCCAAATTACCCCCGTCGCGCTCTTGTGCTGAATGTCAACAGCCCCTAGTACTTGCTTTGCACCGACCACACGCCGTCCCAGTCCGCCGGCGGCGGATTGCGCTGAAATATCTCGCAGCGCTCGACGTAGATCCGCGAAGGGCCGTCCTGCGGATTGGCGGCGAGCGCCTCTTTGAAGCAGCGCCCCGCGCCGCTCCATTCGCGTCTGCGAAAGCGCGACAGGCCCTCTTTGAATGAACCGATCACGGCTTCGCGGTGCGGACACGATTCTTCGGTGTGATGCCCCATCGCTTCGTAGATCGCGACCGGCGTTTCCATGCCGCGCACGCGGATCAGATCGATTTCCCGCGTCTGCGCGCGCTGCTTCATGCGCTCGTAGGTCTGGCTGCAAATCAGGACCGAGGTGCCGTAATACTTGTTCGCGTCCTCCAGGCGATGGGCGATATTGACGCGGTTGCCGATCACCGTGTATTCGAGGCGCTTGGGCGAACCGATGTTCCCCGCCACCACCTGGCCGGTGCTGATGCCCACGCCGATCTTTATCGGCTGGCGGCCGCGCGCCGCGAGCCGATTGTTCAGCTCGCGCAGTCCCGCCATCATCTGGTTGCCGACGGTCACGGCATTGTCCGGGTCCTCTTTCTGCTGCAACACCGAGCCGAACACCGCCATGATCATGTCGCCCATGTACTTGTCGAGCACGCCCTGATGGGCAAAAACGATGTCGACCATGTCGGTGAAATATTCGTTGAGCAGGGCCACGGTCTCCTGCGCGCCGAGGCGCTCCGAGATCGAGGTGAAGCCGCGGATGTCGGAGAACAGCACGCTGACCTCGCGGCTGATCCCGCCAAGCACCGCTTCGCCGCTTTCGAGCAGCTGGTCCATCACCGCCTTGCTCATGTAGCGCGACAGCGTGCCGCGCAGGCGCTTCTCGCGCGTGATGTCCTCCAGCATCAGCATGAAACCGATCGGCTCATCGCGCATGCTCACCAGCGGCACGGTGGTCAGGTCGACCGAAACCACCTGCGTTCCGTTGAGGAAGAGATCGGTATCCACTGCGATATCGGTCTTGCCTTCGGCGCGCACCTTGTCCAGGCTGCGCGCCACCCAGGCGTTGCGCCCGACGAAGAGCTCGGCCAGCGCGTGCCCGACGAGGTCGTTTTCAGCGCGACTGAGGATGCGCGTCGCCGCTTCATTGACCTTGCGCAGCACGCCGTCGGCGTCGAGCGTGAGCACTGCGTTGCTCATGCTGCGCAGGATCGACTCGTTGTAGTTGCGCTCCGCGCTGATGTCCTCGAACAGCTGTGCGTTCTGGATCGCCACCGCCGCTTCGGCGCAGAACGCATGCAGCCGCCGCTCGTCGGCCGGACCGAAGGCGCCGAGCCGGCGGTTGAGAATCTGCATTACGCCGATGACCTTCCCGCCCTTGGCCGTGATCGGCATGCACAGCATGCTGCGGGTGCGGAAACCGGTGCTGCGGTCGAACTGCGGATTGAAGCGCTCGTCCTTGTAGGCATCGAGTATGTTGATGGCGCTGCCGGTGGTGAAGCATTCCCCGGCTATGCCGGCGTTTGCGGGGAAGCGAATCTGCGCGCTGTCGATCCCGCCCGCCACGTGCGAGAACAGTTCGTTGCGCTTTGGATCATGCAGGAACAGGGTGCCGCGCTCGGCGTCCAGAAGCTGCGTCGCGGCGGTCAGGATTTTTTCCAGCAGTGGCTCCAGGCGGATTTCCGACGCGATCGAGCTCACCACCTCCAGCAGCATCGCCTCCTCGCGCTGCTGGCGCTCGACTTTTTCGAACAGGCGCGCGTTCTCCAGCGCCGCGGCCGCCTGCTGCGACAGCTCTTCGAGCAGACGCCGGTCCTCGGCGTCGAAGTCCCCGGCGTGCTTGTTGAGCACCTGGGTGACCCCGATGACTTCACGGTTCTTGTTGCGAATCGGCACGCACAGGATATTTCTGGTGCGGTAGCCGGTGCGCTTGTCGACTTCCTGGTTGAAGCGCTTGTTGTCGTAGGCGTCCGCCGTGATGATCTCCGACTCTCCGCGGGTGAATACCGAGCCGGCGATGCCCAGGTTGCTGGGAAAGCGCACTTCCCCCATCACGTTGCCCTGCATGACGCGCGAGTACAGCTCCCCGGTTTCCGGATCGTGCAGGAACAGCGAACTGCGATCGGCGTTCAGCGTGCTGCTGACGACATCCATCAGCCGCGGAAACAGCACGTCGAGCGAAAGGCTGTCGGACACGCGGTTGGCGATGTCCGCGACCGCCGCGCTGCGGCGCGCCAGCTCGGCCATGCGATGGAACAGCTGCGCCTTCTCGGCGTCGTTCAGCCCGCGCAGCAGCTCCTCTGTTTCAGTCGTGCTGAGCGGATGCTCGACAATGTCGCGCAGCTTGTCCGGGCCGATTTGCATGGCGCTATGGGCGATTCACCAAAAAAAACCGCGGGCGGGTTCCTGCATCGAATTCTTCTGAGGGCCAGCATTGTTTTGTCCAAACTGTACCCCAAACAGGCGGCGCACAACAAGTGCCGCCGCGCCCTGACGCCGGCCGCGGCTACCAGACGCGCAGCTTGACCTGGATCGCCAGCGCGCCGTCGAAGCGGTTCTTGACCGTCGGAATCAGGCTGAGGTTTGCGCCCAGCCTGCGGCCTTCGATCGACAGCATCGGCAAAGGCGCGGCGAACCACGCGCCGTTGCGGTAATTCGGATAGCCGTCGAACGCGCCCAGCACCACGCCCGCGCCGGCGTCCGCGCCGTAAAGCTGCCAGTGCAGCGGCCGCCATTCGTAGCCGGCGTAATGCGTCCGCGCCCGATTGCTGTTGATGAAACTGCCTGCCAGCAGCACGTGATCGTTGCTCAACATGACTTCGCCGCCAAAGCCGATATTGTTGTTGCGCAGCCCCTTGCCCGAGTCGAAGTGATACGAATAAATGCCCGGATTGAGCCACACCTCCGGCCAGGACTCCTGCTGCGGCGCGCCGGCTTGCGCCGCGCCGGCGCAGGCGGCGGCGCACAGCAGCGCCGCGGCGCGCAGGCGCGTGCGTCGCAGGCAGTTCCGTGGGGCCGCGCTCCAGGCGGCGCTTGTTCCGTTCATTCGAGCTCCCTTTCCCCGCGCATTGCACCGGGATCGATTGTTTGATTGCTGTCCCGCGTGATTCTACCGCCATTCGCGCAGTTCATCCCCGCAAGCCGCGGCAGACGCGCTTCGCCTGCGGCCTGACGCCGTGCAGCACAAAGGGAAGCCCCGGGGCATGGACACGGTCCCTCAGACGGCCACATCGCGCATGGTGACGAGTTCTTCGGCGATGGTCGGATGGATGCCGATGGTGGCGTCGAATTGGCGCTTGCTCGCGCCGCATCTGAGCGCCACTGCGAAACCCTGGATGATCTCGCCGGCATCCGGACCTACCACGTGCACCCCGAGTACGCGGTCGGACTTGCGCTCCACCACCAGTTTCATCAGCGTGCGCTCCGCGCTGCCGGTCAACTGGTGGCGCAAAGGGACGAAACTCGTGCGATACACGTCGATCTCGCCGCTGCGCTCGCGCGCTTTCGCTTCGGACAGCCCTACGGTTCCGACGTTGGGGTTGCTGAATATCGCGGTCGGTATGCCCTCGTAGTCCACGCTGCGGCCGCCGCTCCCGAACAGACTCTCGGCCACGACCATGCCCTCAGCCAGCGCCACCGGCGTCAGCAGCACGCGGTCGATGACGTCGCCCACGGCGTAGATCGAGGGCACGCTCGACTGGAATCTGGCGTCCACCATGACGGCGCCATTCGCGGCCAGCTTCACGCCGGCGTTTTCCAGGCCCAGGCCGTGCGTATTGGGCGCCCGGCCGGTCGCAAACATCACGCAGTCGGCGTCCAGCGCAGTGCCGTCGGCCAGGGTCGCGCGCAGGCCCCGGGCATCGCCGGCGCGCTCGATGCGCTCGATTTTGCCGTGAAGGCAAATTTGCATGCCCTTCTTCCGCATTTCCCCGGCGAGAAACGTGCCAAGGTCGGCGTCGAACTCGCGCAGCAGGCGCTCGCCGCGATAGACGATCGTCGTCTCCACCCCGAGCCCGTTGAAAATGGAGGCGAATTCGACCGCGATATAGCCGCCGCCCACCACCAGCACGCGCCGCGGCAGTTCGCCCAGGTGGAACGCCTCGTTCGAGCTGATCGCAAGTTCTGCGCCGGGGATGGCCGGGAGCACCGGCCAGCCGCCGGTGGCGACGAGGATGTAGCGCGCGCTGATGCGCCGGCCGTCGATTGCCACGGTGTGCGCATCGATCAGCGTGGCGCGGCCCCGCAGCAGGGTCACGCCGGCGTCGGAAAGCAGCTTCGCGTAGACCCCGTTCAGGCGCGCGATCTCACGGTCCTTGTTCGCGACCAGCGTGCGCCAATCGAAGCTCGGCTGCGCCACGCGCCAGCCGTAGCCGGCGGCATCGGCAATGTCCTCGCCGTAGTGCGCCGCATAGGAAAACAGTTTTTTCGGAATGCAGCCGGCATTCACGCAAGTACCGCCCAGGTAGCGCTCCTCCGCCGCGGCCACCCTGGCGCCGAGGCGCGCGGCGTGGCGGCTCGCGCGCACCCCGCCCGAGCCGGCACCAATGGTGAAAAGATCGTAGTCGTATTGCGCCATGCCTTTTCTCCCCGCGCCCTGCGGGCGCTTGCGTGCAGCGCAGGCCAGCGCCGCGTTTTCCGCCCGCATGGTAGCGCAATGGAATTTGTTTGGCAGCAAACCGCAGCGCGGTTCTGCTAACCTTGAGGGTTCAAGCTCAAGGGAACACGCATGAAACGACTTCAGCAACTGTTACCGCTGCTTTCGCGCGAGGTGCTCACCGGCATCCGGCGCGGCGTGGAAAAGGAAAGCCTGCGTGTCCGCGAGGACGGCATGCTCGCGAACACGCCACATCCGGCGGGCCTGGGCTCGGCGCTCACGCACCCGCACATCACCACCGATTTCAGCGAATCCCAGCTCGAACTGATCACCGGCGTGCACACCGATGTGCAAGCCTGCCTCGCCGAACTCACCGAAATTCACCAGATCGTCTACCGGCATGTGGGTGCGGAACTGCTCTGGTGCACCAGCATGCCCTGCGGCCTGCCGGAGGACGAAAAGATTCCGATCGGCCGCTACGGCAAGTCCAATCTGGGCCGCGCCAAGACCATCTACAGGCAAGGCCTGTCGCACCGCTACGGCAGGCGCATGCAGACCATATCCGGCGTGCACTACAACTTTTCCATGCCCGAGACGGCCTGGCCGCTGTTGCAGCGTGCCGCCGGGGCGAGCGGCCCGGTCGACACGTATCGAACCAGCGCCTATTTCCACCTGATCCGCAACTTCAGGCGCCATTCCTGGCTGCTGCTCTACCTGTTCGGCGCCTCGCCCACGGTATGCCGCAGCTTCGTCGCCGGGCGCAAGCACGGACTGCAGGAACTCAATACGGGCACGCTGTACCTGCCCGGCGCCACTTCGCTGCGCATGGGGCCGCTGGGCTACCAAAGCGATGCGCAATCCTCGCTCGCAGTGAGCTTCAACAGCCTGAAAAGCTATGCCGAATCGCTGAACGCCGCGCTGACCAGGCCCTATCCGCCTTACGAAGCCATCGGCCTGCGCGACGGCGACGATTACCGCCAGCTGGGCACCACGCTGTTGCAGATCGAGAACGAGTTCTACGGCACCATCCGGCCCAAACCGCGCTTTCGCTCGGGCGAGCGGCCGCTGTACCTGCTGGGCGAGCATGGCGTCGAATACATCGAGGTGCGCTGCATGGACAACGACCCGTTCTGCCCCATCGGAATCGCCGCCGACACCATGCGCTTTCTCGACATTTTCCTGCTGCACTGCCTGTTGCATGACAGTCCCCCGGATACCCCGGAGGAGATCGCGGCGATGTCGCACAACCAGCATGAAGTTGCGGAGCACGGACGCGATGCAGGCCTGCACCTGATGCGCAAGGGAGACAAGATCCCGCTCGCCGAATGGGGCCACAGCCTGCTCGGAGAATGCGAACCCATCGCCGCCGCGCTCGACCGCGCCCGCGGCGGCAGCGCGCATCGCGACGCGCTGGCGGCGGCGCTTGCCGCCCTCTCGGATTCCTCAGCCACACGCTCCGCCCGCATGCTTGCGGAAATCGGGGGCAGCGAGGACAAATCCTATCTGCGTTTCGCACTGGCGCAGTCGGAGCGGCACCGGCGCAGCTTGCAGGGCTTGCCGCTGTCGGCTGGAGTCGAGGCGCGCTTTGCGCGCATGGCCGAGGAATCGCTCGCCGCGCAGCAACGCATGGAGGCGGCCGACAGCGTGCCGTTCGAAACCTACCGCCAGCAGTATCTTTCGCGCGATCTGCTCAGCGGCGCGCAACTGCGGCAGCAAGACTGAGGCGCGATGGCAGTGCAGGCGCGACGGCTTGCCTGCGCAGTCGAACAGACGCTTATTGAACCACCGTGTACGCGTCTTCGCCGCGCATGCGCTGCAGGAAACCGCCGACCTGGCCGCCTATGGTGCGCATCGCCGCAAGCAGCTGCGCATCGGGCTCGCGCATGTCGCGGCTGTTGAATGCGAACACGCCGACCGTTTTACCCTCGGCTTTCGCCGGAAAGACAAAGGCGCCGCGCACGCCGGACTCGGCTTTGAGGATAGCGGTCAGCGCGCGTGCGTCCTTGGCGACGTCCGCGATCCACAGCGGCTGCCCCGACTGCCACACCTTTCCGGCCATGCCGACGCCGGGCGCGTAGGTAAAGCCGCGTGCCGCGTCGAGAAAATCCTGCACCGTCGCATCCGGCACGCTCCAGTAATCGAGCGGGCGCAGCAGGCCGGCAGGCTCATCCACGAGCAGGAAGCGGCCGCAATCCCAGTTCAGCGTCTGGCATACAGCGCGCAGCACCGCCGCCAGCGCCTCCGCGGTACTGTCTGCGCCATCGAGGCAGCGCGCCACCGCGTATTCGAGTTCCAGCATCTGCGCAGCGCGCTTGCGCTCGGTGATATCGCGGAAGATGCAGACCGCATGCCACTTGGAGTCGACGCTCACGCCGGAAATCGAAACCTCAGTGACGATTTCCGCGCCGCCCTTGCGCAGGCCCGCGAGTTCCAGCGTCTTGCCGATGACGGGTCCCTGGCCGGTCTTCCTGAAATCAATGAAGTTTCTCTCGAACGCAGCGCGCTCGCGCTCAGGAATGATCAACTCATGCAGCATCTTTCCGCGCGCTTCGGCCTCGGAGTAACCGAATATCCTCTGCCCCGCCTTGTTCCAGAACGCGATCCTGCCGCGGTTGTCCATCATCACCAGCGCGTCCTGCGCGGCGGCGCTGACCACGCGCACGCGCTCTTCAGCCAGGCTGTGCCGCGCCAGCACCTCGCGCATCATGTACATCGAAGCCACGATAAGCAGCGAGAAGCCCAGGCCCATCCAGTCGTCGGCAATCTGATAGATCTCGGCGTCGGCGCTGCCGCGCTCCAGGCTGTAGCTGAGGACGCTGCGAAACCACTGCACCAGCAGCGCGCCCGACAACAGTATCCAGCCCAGCACCCAGCCCGACAGGCGGATGTCGGAAAACGCGAGGCCGATCCCGATCAGCAGGAGAAACAGCGACGCCAGTTCGAGCGATGCCGGCACCCCGATTACCCCGTGCGGCCGCGGAGCATGGGGCAGAACCCGTTGAATACCAATTGAAAACCTGCTGGCATGGCGGTCATTATTCTCTGCATGGGCAAATTACACGCTATCCCGCACCTGCGCGTCAAGCGGCGCCGCGAATACGCCAGAGGCAGTTGCCCTGCGCGCCGCGCCCGGTTAGCCTATGCAGGCGAACAATCCGACGCCGCGTGCTGAGCGCGCAACCGCATACTGGAGAGAATTGAACATGAACGCGACGGTGAGATGCATATTGATACTACTTGCGCTGCTCGGCACCGGCATGGCACGCGCCGCCGACGGCAGCACGCCCCAGGCCGGCTACGACGCGGCGAAGGCGCAAGCGGACGCGCGTTACGGCGAGGACCGCAAGCTGTGCGCCGATGAATCCAGTTCGGCCCAGCGCATGCAATGCCTGCGTGACGCGAAGCAGGAGCACGAGCGCGCGCTCGCTGCTGCGGCGGCCAAGCTCGATGCCGCAAACAAGTCGGCCGCGAGCGCTGCCGCCTGCAGCGACTGCGGCAAGGTTACGGCGGTGAGCGTGACGGAAAAAGACGGCAAGGGCAGCGCGGTCGGCATGATCGCAGGCGGCGTCGCCGGCGCCTTGCTGGGCCATCAGGTCGGCAAGGGAACCGGCAGGGACGTGGCCACCATAGCCGGTGCCGCAGGCGGCGCTTACGCCGGCAACAAGATCGAAGGAAAAATGAACAAGGTCAAGACCTGGGCCGTCACGGTGCACTTCGACAACGGCTCGCAGCGCGTGTACAGCTTCGATCACGATCCGGGAATGGCAGTAGGCGATCCGGTGAAAGCTGCCGGCGACGGCATCGTCCGTCGCTGAATCCCGCACGGTCGGCGCAAGCATGGATATCGCGGGCATTCCCTTCGGCACCACCGACTGGTCGGAGGTCGAGGCGACCGAGCACAGAGGCGAGCGCGGCGTGGCGCGCTGGCGCACCCGGCAGTTCGGCAACATACGCGTGCGCCAGGTCGAATACACGCCCGGTTATCTCGCCGACCATTGGTGTTCCAAGGGCCACATCCTGCTTTGCCTCGAGGGCGAGCTGCACACCGAACTGCGCGACGGCCGCAGCTTCGTGTTGCGGCCGGGCATGAGCTATCAGGTCGCGGACGGCGCCGAGCCGCATCGCTCCTCCACCGGTACAGGCGCGAAGCTGTTCGTGGTGGATTGAGCTGGACTGCCGCCGCCGCGCGCTAGCGCCAGGCCCAGACCGGCTGCTCCAGATGCGCCACGCGCGTGGCGCGGCCGTGCACCGCCACTTCGATGAACTGGTAGAGCACTGCAGCCGTCGGCGCATGCACCAGCGTGCCCAGCAGCGGATAGCGGATGACCGGCTGATCGCTCTCGGGAATCGCGACGAATTCCGGCGATCCGGCCTGGCTGAGCTCGGCCAGGTGCACGCGGTAGATGGTCTCCACCTCCTCCGGATTGGCGCGCATCGGCGCGCTCGGGGGCGCCCAGGCGACGATGGGCGTGATCAGGTAGCCCGAGCGCGTGGGGTAATCGTCCAGCCGTCCGAGCACCGCCTCGCGCGCCAATTCCAGGCCGATCTCCTCGCGCGCCTCGCGCAGCGCCGCGTCCAGGGCGGACTCCCCTGCGTCGACGCGGCCGCCGGGCAGCGCAAACTGGCCCGAATGGGTGCTCAAGTGCTTCGCACGCAGCGTCAGCACCAGCGCCGCCCCGCCGGCGCCGTCATCGGTCACGATCAGGCACACGGCGGCGCGCTTGAGGCCGGGCTGATCCAGCTGCGCGGCTTCGCGCTGGGCCAGGTTGCGCGCAATCGAGGTGCGCAGCGCCATGTCGAAGCGCGGTTCCCTCATTGCGGCGCTCGCTGCCTGTTCGGGCAAGAGATTCAGTAGCCGCGCGCACGGTCGACCAGCGCGAGCAGCGCCGCGCCGGCGAGGAATCGCCCGGCGTTCTCCGCGAACAGGGCCGCTACGGTTTCGTCCCGGTGCACATCCAGTCCGCCGATATGCGGCAGCACGGTGATGCCTTCAGCGCCCCAGAACGCGTGATCGGCTGGCAGCGGCTCCTTGCGATAGACGTCGAGCACCGCCCCGGCGATGGTTTTCGCGCGCACCGCCTCCACCAGATCGGCATCGACGACGAGCGCGCCGCGGCCGAAATTGAGCAGGTAGGCGCTGGCGCGCATCGCCTTGAAGCGCGCGGCGTTCATGATCCCTTCCGTCTGCGGCGTCAGTGGCAGCAGCAGCAGGACGAAGTCGGACTGCGCCAGCACATCGTCGATCGCCTCCGCCGGGTAGATCCGGTCGGCATGGGGCACGGGCTGCGGATCGCGCCGCGTGCCGATCACGCGCAATTCGAGCGCGCTCGCCTTTCTTGCAAGTTCGCGCCCGATTTCGCCCAGCCCGAGTATGCCCAGCGTCTTGCCGGCCAGCGGCTCGGACACCCGGCGCACCCAGCGGTGCTCGCGCTGATCCAGCGTCGCCTGCGCGTAGGGCTTGGTCAAATGGAACAGCGCGCCGAGGATGTTCTCCGGCATCGCCACCCGGTGCGTGCCGCGCGCGCAGCACAGCGCTATATCCGGCCGCAGGTCCGGGCGCGACACCCAATGCTCGACGCCGGCGGTGAGCGCCTGGATCCAGCGCAGGCGCGGCATCTGCGCCAGCATGCCCGGCGGCACCTGCCGCGCAAGCAGAATCTCGGTGCGCTCGAGTTGCGACGCGCTCGGCTGCTCGGCGGCGCGCAGCCGCAGGACTTCCAGCCGGTCGCCGCATCCCGCGCGCGTCAGCGCCTGGGCGTAGATGCCGGCTTCGTCGAGCCACAGTAGTGCAGTTGTCATGTAGTGGCGTCCCCAGGGGGATTCGAACCCCCGTACTCACCGTGAAAGGGTGATGTCCTAGGCCTCTAGACGATGGGGACTAAAGGGCTTGGTGCTAACCAGATGGGACCGGTCGTTGTGGTGGAGGTAAGCGGGATCGAACCGCTGACCTCTTGCATGCCATGCAAGCGCTCTCCCAGCTGAGCTATACCCCCAAGAAAGGCGCGAATTATACCGGTTTGCGCCCTGGGGTGTAAAGGCACCTCAGCTCTCGACCAGGTAGGGTTGCAGCCGCGCCAGCACGGCGTCGCGTCCGAGCACATCCATCACCGCATCGATCGACGGCGTCTGCGTCTGCCCGAGCAGCATCACCCGCAGCGGCATCGCGATCCTCGGCATTTTGAGGCTGAACTTCGCGACCACGGCTTTCACGGCCTCGTTGAGTTTTGGCCGCTGCCATTCGACCCGCTCCAGGCTCGCCGCAAGCTCGCGCAGCGCCGGCGTCACCGCGGGCGTGAGATGCTCGGCAAGCAGTTCCTTTCCCGGCTCGATGCGCCGGTAGAACATCATCGCCGCCTCGGCCATGTGCTCCAGCGTGGTGGCCCGGTCCTTGAGCAGCTTCACCACTTCCACCAGCGCCGGGCCGCCGGCCAGGCTGCCGCCATCGCGTTCGATGCGCGGCGCCGCCAATTCGGCGAGGCGCCCGGGATCGGCTTCCTTGATGTATTCGTGGTTGAGCCAGGCGAGCTTGGCCATGTCGAACTGCGCGGTCGACTTGCTCACGTGCGCGAGGTCGAACCATTCGACGAACTGTTCGCGCGTGAATTTCTCCGCATCGCCGTGGCTCCAGCCCAGGCGCGCGAGGTAGTTGAACAGCGCTTCGGGCAGATAGCCGTCCTCCGGATACTGCATCACCGAAACCGCGCCGTGGCGCTTGGACAGGCGCTCGCCGTCGGCGCCCAGAATCATCGGCGCATGCGCGAACTGCGGCAGCGGCGCCCCCAGCGCCTGAAAAATGTTCACTTGCCGCGGGGTGTTGTTGACATGGTCGTCGCCGCGGATGACGTGGGTGATCGCCATGTCCAGGTCGTCGACCACGACGCCGAAATTGTAGGTTGGCACGCCGTCCGCGCGCAGGATCACCAGGTCATCGAGTTCCGCATTGGCCACGGTGATCGGGCCTTTCACCAGGTCGATGAAGGTCACCGCGCCTTCGTCCGGATTGCGAAAACGCAGCACCGGCTTCACCCCCGCCGGCGGCCGCAGCCCCGCGGCCTTCGCCTGATCCGGGCGCCAGCGCCCGTCGTAGCGCGGCTTCGCGCCGCGCGCGCGCTGCTGCTCGCGCATCTGTTCGAGCTCGTCCTTGCTCGCGTAGCACCAGTAGGCTTTGTCCGCGCCCAGCAGCTGCTCCGCCACCTCACGGTAGCGTTCGAGCCGCTGCATCTGCCGGAACGGGCCTTCGTCCCAGTCCAGGCCCAGCCATTTCATGCCGTCGATGATCGCGTTGACCGAAGCTTCGGTCGAGCGCTCGAGGTCGGTGTCCTCGATGCGCAGCACGAATTTTCCGCCATGCTTGCGCGCGTAGGCCCAGGAGAACAGCGCAGTGCGCGCGCCGCCTACATGCAGATATCCGGTGGGACTGGGGGCGAATCGGGTGCGGATCATGGAAGGCGGCCGGTGAAAGTCCGCATTTTACTGGATTACCGACGCGACCGAATTGACCCGGGGCGCGCCGGTGTGATTAAATCCGCACTCGGCCGGGCGGTTAACTCAGCGGTAGAGTGCCACCTTCACACGGTGGAAGTCACTGGTTCGATCCCAGTATCGCCCACCACAGGATTCATTGCCTGCAGCCAGCCGGCGCACGAGCAGCTTCCGGCGCGGGACCAGCCGGGCCGCATCAGACGCCACCTGGCCTGCGCCTCGAATTCGCCCGGTTTGCTGCGCGCCTGCTACTTGTGCGCTATCGATTTTTGCGTGAACAGGTAGTCCTTCAGTTCCTTCGAGAATGCTGCGTCCTTGCGCCGGATCCACTCCAGCACCATGGAGGCATGTTCCTTCTCCTCATCGCGATTGTGCTCGAGGATCGCCTTGAGCTCCGCGTCCTTGCATGCATCGGCGCGCTGGTTGTACCAGTCTACGGCTTCGAGTTCCTCCATCAGGGACACGATCGCCCGATGCATGTCGCGCGTTTCATCGGACAACTCTTCAACCGGTTCGTGATAGCCGACACTGGACATGGTCTTCTCCTGTTTTTCCAATCAACGGTGACAGCGACGCCTGCGGCGGGGCGGGACCACGCGACAGCCACGACGCGTGCTGCAAGCTGATTATATTCCGCGAATGCACCGGCGCGAAATTCAAGGCGGCCTGGCGGAATGCCATAATCGCGCGGCACGGCGCAAGGCCACGGTCTGCTAGACTCTGACGCCGACGCACCGGATCCGCTGATCTGGTCCAGACCGATGACTACACAAGCCAACAATCCGCTTCACGGCATAACGCTGGAAAAAATGCTGACCGAGCTGGTCGCCGAACTGGGTTGGGCGGAAATGGGCAGGCACATCGAAATACGCTGCTTCACCCACGATCCGAGCCTTTCGTCCAGCCTGAAATTCCTCAGAAGGACGCCTTGGGCGCGCGCCAGGGTCGAAAGCCTCTATCTGCAGCACAAGCGCCGCCTGCCGGCGCGCGAATAGCCCGGGGGCGCCGCGGCACTGCCCCCCTTTATCCGGCGCCGCAAAACAGGGACAATGGCGCCCCCATCCGTCATTGGAGACCGCCAAGATGTCCGGACACGGCCATGTCGACCCGTCCAACAAGAAGATCGCCCTGCTCATCTCCATCCTCGCCCTGGTGCTCGCATTTTCCGAGACCCTGGGCAAAGGCGCGCAGACAGCCGCCCTGAGCCACAACATCGAAGCCTCCAATCTGTGGACCTTCTTCCAGGCCAAGACCATACGCAGCACCACGCTGCGCACGGCGGCAGAAGCGCTCGAACTGGAACTGACCCAGGTTTCCCGCCCGGAGCAAAGGCAGGCGATACAGCAGCGTATAGCGGACTGGAAGGCAAACATTGCGCGCTACGACTCGGAGCCGCAGACGCAGGAAGGCCGGAAGGAACTCGCCGCGCGCGCCAAAGCCGCGGAGGCGCGGCGCGACCGCTCGCTCGCGGGCTACCACAACTATGAACTTGCCTCGGCGGCGCTGCAGATTGCGATCGTGCTCGCGTCGGCCGAGATCATCACCGGCGTCGTCCTGCTCAGCTGGATCGCCGGCGGACTCGGGCTGGTCGGAGTCGTGTTGTGCGCCCTCGGGTTCTTTGCGCCGACTGCGGTTCATCTGCTCTAGGGTGCGGCAGCCATGCTGCGCCTGACCGCTCAGTCGGCGGTGGCGCGATACGACGCGGTAAGCTCGGCCGGAGCGATGTTGTTGATGCGCCAGCAGCCGGCCTGCGTTTCGTACTCGAACAGCAGGGGCGTGGCATTGGAAATATGCTGCTCCAGCAAGTCGGCGCCGAGGCTGAATACCAGGACGTACAGCGGTCCGCCATGCGCGACCAGCAGCGTCAGCGCATCGCTGGCGAGCGCGTCCTCGAATCCCTCCTGGGTGCGCGCGACGAAATCGCGCAGCGTCTCGCCGTTGGGCGGTTCGTGGCGCCAGTCGAGATCCTGCGAGGACTGGCCGACCAGGTCGCCGAACCAGCGTTCGCGCAAGCGCGGCTCCGCCATCACCTCCGCACCCACGACCGCCGCCGCGGCCTGCGCCGTCTGCCACGCACGCCGCATGTCGCTGGCGAGGATGCGCTCGACCGGATGCGCGCGCAGATATTCCGCCGCGCGCCTGGCCTGCGCCAGCCCAGCCGCATTCAGCGGAATCTCGGGAGGCTGATAGACCCGCCGCGCATTGCCCTCGGTTTCGCCGTGCCGCAGGAAGATGAAGCGCCGCGCGCGCGGCTGCAGCGGACGTTCTTCCGCCAGCCTGCGCACCTCGTCCAGGCCGTGCCTGGTGATCCTGGAGCGCCAGAGTTGCGCAGCCGTGTCAGTAGTCATGGTGGCGCCGCGCGAGTCTACGGCCTGCGACCCCGTCCCGATCTACTTGGCGACCACCACCTGGTTCACGAACAGCACGCTCGGGAACGTCCGGTTCAGGGTCTTGCTGTGAAAATTGGTCATGACCATGCCGTTGTCGAAGCGAATGACGTCGCCTTTCTTTACCGGGACGGCGTTGGCGGCGAGCCAAAGCGTTTTCTTGTCCTGCGCCACCTCGATATAGACATAGGGCGACGCGGCGATGGTGCTGAGCACCTTGCCCTGCTGCGGCAGCTGCGCCTCGGATGCGCCTTTGCCGGCGGCAGCGGGATTCACGCTGGGATGGCCGGAGGGAAGCGACTGGGCTCCGGCGGCGGCTGAAAATATCGCGAGGGCAAGCATTGCGAGCAGGAATCTCATCGGAGGATTTCTTTCTCTGTCAGGTTGGAATCGGTCATTATACGTGCCTGCATCGGCCGCTGCCACGGCGCCCACGGGCGCCGTGGCAGCGCGTTTCAATTCTTTCCGGCGTGCTGCCATTCGAACGCGGCGCGCACGTAGTCCTCGCCTTCCTCGAGAAACTCCACCAGCTTGATCAGGCGGCTGTGCTCGCCCATCATGACTTCGCACATCTGGCCCGGCACGTAGGCCTTGTTCTCCAGAATCATGACCGGATGCTCGTGCGACTTCAGCGCATCGGGCAGCATGATGGCGCGCATGTAATCGAAGGAGAAGGAACCGGTCGAGGACGCCCAGTTGTCGGCCTGATGCTCGCCGGCGCCGAGCACGCGCAGCCAGACTGAGACCGGGTGCTTGGAAAATATGCGGATGCCGCAACGCAGGCCGGTGTCGGCATCGATGCGGCGCACGATGCCGACCCACCAGTCTTTTGCGTCTTGCGGCTGCACTCCGCAGAGCTTGCCCGGTTCCGCCCACTTGCCCAAACCCGGCGGAATGTCTGCGCCCATGCCCCATTCGCTCTGATCCAGCTGTTTCCAGGTTTCCGGGGTCGATTCGACCTCCTCCGCGACCAGCTTCATGATGTTGCTGGTCTTTTCCTTCAGGCTCATGTCCTCGCCCAGCGCCACGCCGGAACCGAGTTCGATCTTGGTCGCGCGCTGGCAGATCGGTTTCAGTCCGTGAACCACCTTCAGATCGGCCGCTGTCTTGGCGCGCGCGTAGCGCCGGCGCGGCGGCGTGGCGCCCAGATACACCTGCAGGTGCTTGATCACGGTGATGATCTGCGCCGGCGAGAACTCCTTGCCGAAGCGCAGCTCATCGCTGAGCATGTTCTTTTCGCACAACTGCCTGAGTTCGGCCAGCTTCACCAGCGCCTGGCCGCCGCCGATGAAGCGCTTGCCCGGGCCGGGCGCTTCTTCAGCCGCGACCAGCACCGGCGGCCCGCCGCCGGCCAGGCTGAGACCGAAATTGCATTCGGCACCCGGTACCCTCGACCACTCGGCCGAGATTGCGAACCGCGTCAGGATCCGAAACGCAAGTTCGAGTTGTATCGGCGACAATTCGTGCGGTGCGGCCAGGCAAAGCAGCAGGCTCTTCAGCAGTTCGGCGCGCACCGTGGTGTGCACTTCGCGCGGGTAGGCGACGAGCGCTTGATTGTCGAATTCCTTCAATTCTGCAAAAGCATACAGGCGGTACAAGGGCGCCCATGCCTTGGCCTCGATGCCGAGATAGCGCAGATGACGCAGCTTGAAGCGCTGGCTGGCCGCGCGCAGGGATCGCGCCAATACCAGCGGCATCTCCGCTTCGACGCTCTTCGCGCCCTTCTCGCCATGCTCGAAATCGGCGGCACACCGCGCATAGCCTTCTGCCAGCCTGGACCAGTAAAGGCACAGCGCGTCCCAGATGTTGCGCACCTCCCGGTCCTGCTGATGGATCTTCGCGAAGAACTGGTCGAACAGCGGCGCAGCGTTGCGCCCGCCCGCATCGTCGAGCAGGCGCATCACCGCGAGGCGGTCGTCGCAGGAGAATCCCGAAGCCTCCTTTACCGACTCGACCCAGTGCGACAGCTGTTCCAGATTCTCGAGCGACACGCCTTCCGGCAGGCCTGCGAGCAGCTCCTGCGCCGCCTGCGCATCGCGCAGCGGGTGATCGGGTTTGCCGCTGATGTGCTTGATCCAGTCGAGCATGTTCGCCCTCCGGCGCGCTTCCTATTCGCGGATGAGCAGCACCGGGCAAGGTGCCAGGTGGACCGTGCGCGCGGCGACCGAGCCGAGCAGCATTCCCGACATTGCGCCCATGCCATGCGTGCCCATGACGATCAGGTCGCATTTTAGTTTCTTTGCCTCGCGCACCAGGCTTTGCGCAATCGGGCCGACCACGATATGCGTGGTGCAGCGCAGCTTGGCGCGGTCGATGAGGTTTTTCGCGCGGCGCAAGGCGTCCTCGCCTTCCTCGCGATAGTAGCGCTGCAGCGCTTCGTGCCCGATCGGCTTGATCACCCCGCCCAGAGTCGGTACCGGCAGGTGCACGTAGATCAGATGCAGGTCGGGCGCCTGTTTGCACGCGGCCGCCTGTCTGATCGCGGCGCGCGCCACCTTCGCCGAATGCAACGATCCGTCTACTGCAATCAGAAATCTGCTCACGCTAGTCTCCTTGTCGATGCGCAAAGCCGGTTAAACGACGCATAGCAAGCCTTGCCGGATATGCTCGAACAGATGCAGCGCTTTGGCCAGGCCGACCAAACCGAAGCCCGCGACGAGCATGCCTGCAGCCAGCCTGACGCGCCGATCCGAGGTGAATTCGCGCAGGCGCTTGACCGCCATTCCGGCGAGCAGCAGATTGGGCAGCGTGCCAAGGCCGAAGGCCAGCATCACGCCGGCCCCGTTCGCGCCGCTGCCGCTCACCAGGGCCACGGCAAGCATGCTGTACACCAGGCCGCAGGGCAGCCAGCCCCACAGCGTGCCGAGCGCGAACGCCTTGCCCGCGGTATTGGCAGGGAGCATCCTGGCTCCGTAAGGCTCGACCCGGCGCCACAGCCACGCGCCCAGTGCCTCCACCCGCGCCAACTGCGCGCCGAAACCGGCAAGATACAGCCCCAGGCTCACCAGCACCAGGTTGGCAAGCACATAGAGCAGCATTTGCATAGGCAGGATGCGGTTGAACAGCAGCCCGGTGCCGCCGATCAGGCCCGCGATAGCGCCGGCAAGGCCATAGCTTGCGATACGGCCGGCATTGTAGGACAGATGCAGGTTCCAGACGCGCGGGCGCTGCGGCGTCTGCACCGCGAGCGCGCCGACGATGCCGCCGCACATGCCGACGCAATGGACTCCGCCCAGAAGCCCTATCAGGAAGGCGGCTGCGAACCGCTCATCCATGGCCTAGATAACCTTGGAATAGCTCGCGCGCCGGCTCGCCTGGCGCAGGTATTTGTCGAACACCATGCACAGGATGCGCACGAGCAGCCGTCCACGTGGGGTGACGACTATCCAGTCGCCGTCGATTTCCACCAGCCCGTCTCTTGCGTATTCGCGCAGCTCCGCCAGTTCGGCCGCGAAATAGCTGGGGAAATCTATCAGGTGCGCTATTCCAATCGCTTCCATCGACAGCTCGAAATGGCAGGACAGCGCCTGGATCACCGCGCGCCGCACCAGATCGTCCGCAGTGAGTTCGATGCCGCGCATCACCGGCAACAGGCCGCTGTCGATGCGATCGTAGTACTCCTCCAGCGTGCGCACGTTCTGGCTGTAGGTCGGGCCGATCTTGCCGATCGACGAAACGCCCAGACCGATCAGGTCGCAATCGCCGTAGGTCGAGTAGCCCTGGAAATTGCGGTACAGCCGGCCCTGGCGCTGCGCTACCGCGAGATCGTCGTCCGGCTTGGAGAAATGGTCCATTCCGATATACACGTAACCCGCGCCGAGCAGCGTCTCGATCGCGCTGATCATAAGCTGCAGCTTTACTTCCGGCTGCGGCATGTCGGCATCCATGATGCGCCGCTGCGGCTTGAACACCGCCGGCAGGTGCGCATAATTGTACAGCGCGATCCGGTCCGGCGAGCACCTGATCACCTGATCCAGGGTGGCGGCGAAGCCTTCCAGGGTTTGCTTGGGCAATCCGTAGATCAGGTCGATGTTGACCGACTTGAAGCCGTTCTTGCGTGCCGCGTCGATTACCGCGACGGTTTCCTCGACGCTCTGGATGCGGTTCACCGCGCGCTGCACCTGCGGATTGAAATCCTGCACGCCGACGCTGATCCGGTTCATGCCCAGGGCGCCCAGTAGCGCCACTTTTTGCTCACCGACCTTGCGCGGATCGACTTCGATCGAATATTCGCCGTGCGGATCCAGCTCGAAGCTCTCGCGCAGCATCTGCATCAATTCCGTGAGCTCGGCCTCGCTCAGGAAAGTGGGCGTGCCCCCGCCCCAATGCATCTGCGTCACGCGCCGCCGGCCGCCCAGTTCCGCGCTTTGCATGCGGATCTCCCGGCCCAGGTATTTCAAGTACTTAGCCGAACGTCCGTGATCCTTGGTTACAATCTTGTTGCAGCCGCAGTAATAGCAAATGGTGTCGCAAAAAGGCAAGTGGACGTATAATGCAAGCGATCGGGTTATCCCGCCCACATTGCGTTTTGCGAGCCAGCTGCGATAGGCGGCCTCGTCGAAGGCCTCGACAAAGCGATCTGCGGTAGGATATGAGGTGTAGCGCGGACCGCTGACGTTGAATTTTCTGAGTAGTCCTGCGTCAACCTGAAGGTTGTTCTGGGACGGATTCATGCGTAAAGGTCTTACGTTCATCGGTGAAGTCTGCCCAAATCCAAGATGGGAATATTGATGTGGATCAAACCAATTCTCGCTTGCGCGCGCCAGGCATGAACGCCCCCAAGCTGGCCCGGGTCATAGACATTCGCGCCCTGAAAAGCGCCTGTTCCAACTGCAGCCTGCGCGAGATGTGCCTGCCGATCGGGCTGAGCCAAGACGAGATGGACAAGCTGGACCAGATGGTCTACACGCGCAAGCGAGTCAAGCGCGGCGACAGCGTTTACCGTTCAGAAGAGAAATTCGGCTCCCTCTACGCGGTGCGCAGCGGCTTCTTCAAGACCACCCTGGTCATGGAGGACGGCCGCGATCAGGTGACCGGATTCCACATGGCCGGCGACATGCTGGGCATGGACGGGATCGGCTCCGACCAGCATTCCTGCAATGCCGTCGCCCTCGAGGACAGCGAGGTATGCGTGATTCCCTATGGCCGTCTGGAGGAACTGTCGCGCGAGATGTACGTGCTGCAGCAGCATTTCCACAAGGTCATGAGCCGCGAAATCGTGCGCGAGCACGGCGTGATGCTGCTGTTGGGCAGCATGCGCGCGGAGGAGCGGCTCGCCGCGTTCCTGCTCAACCTGTCGCAGCGCTTCACCTCGCGCGGCTATTCCGCCTCCGAATTCAACCTGCGCATGACGCGCGAGGAAATCGGCAGCTATCTCGGCCTGAAGCTGGAAACCGTGAGCCGCACCTTCTCCAAGTTCCAGGAGGACGGCCTCATCGGCGTGCAGCAGAAGAACATACGCATTCTCGACAGCGAGGGGCTGAAGAGCGTGCTGGGCCGCGACCCCGCCTGACAGCGTTCGCGCCGCCTGAGGCGCAGCCTCAGGCGCCTCTGCCGTTTTCCGCCCGCCTCCGGGCCGGCCTTCAGCGATACACCAGCACCGGAATCTTGCTGTGGGTCAGCACCTTGTGGGTCTCGCTCCCGAGCAGTATTCCGGACAGGCCGCTGCGCCCGTGCGAGGCCATGAAGATCAGGTCGCATTTTCCTTTTCGCGCCGCGTCGATGATGCCGGCGTAGGGCGTGTCCGCCATCACCACCGAGCCGTGATATTTCAGACCCGCCGCGCGCGCCGCAGTTGCGATCTTTTCCAGGTAATGTTCGCCGGCCTCGCGCGCGTGCGCCTCGAACTCCTTCGGCGTAGGCATGTCCGGCGGAATGTAATCGCCGAAGTAGTAGGGCTGGAACGGTTCGACCACATAGCAGCCGGTGACCGCGGCCTTGATGCTCTTGGCAAATGCCACGCCGGACTTGACCGCTTTCGCCGACAATTTCGAGCCGTCGGTCGGTATCAGTATGTTCTTGAACATGATCGCTCCTCAAAGAGTTTGATTCAATGTCAGGGGATGGCTCCCCTCATACTCCCCTATATCTGCACGTGCAAGACCTTATTCTGCAACGGGTTCCAGGCTGAGGCGTTCAGCAGCAGCCGGATTCGCCGCGCTTGGGACAGCCGTCCGGCCGGGCTTGTTGCGGCAGCGGACAGCGGTTTATCTCGAAGGGCGAGCGCTGCAGGAAGCAGGTTAGCGCACTTGAGGCTGCGGCAAACGCCCAGAACAGAAAGAAACCTATGGTGTAGACCGCGGTCCGTCCCAGTTCCACCGGCTGCCCGAAAACCTGCAGGTCGCGCGGATCGAACAAGGTGAAAGTGATGCCTTCGGCCATGCCCGCGACCAGAAAGGCCGGCCAGAGAATCCATATGAGTCTGCGCGTCATCGCCCGCCTCCTTTCCAGTACTCCTCGCCCACTGACGGCGGCGTATCTCCGTCCAGCGCCAACACCTCCTGCGCCGGCAGCGACCAATCGCCGGTCAGCCTCCATTCCCGCTGTTCCAGCACCACATGCCAGCGCCCGGGTCGCAGCGGCAGCAGCTGCCCCTCGTAGACTCCGGGCTGGACCATGTGCAGCTGAACTATCTGATCCATGCCGGCCAGCGTCGGATGCGCGAACTGCAGCGTCAGGGCGCCGCTGCGCGCGGCGCCGAGCCGCACCTGCACCTGGTCCCCGGCAAGGCGCACGTCCGCCCTTATGCCCAGGTGCGCGGCCGCCTGGCTGCGTCCGAGGGTCTGATTGATCGCAAGACCCTGCTTGTAATAGTCGTCGACAACCAGTCCGTCGTCGCTGCGAACCGCAAGCCAGGCAGTGAAGCATCCGGCCACGACCACCAGTGCGGGACCGGCCATCAGTATCCATGGCCAGGGTTCTCGGTACCAGGCTTGCGCGCGCGCGCGGCTCGGGTTCGTCAGCATCTCAGTTCACCTCACCAGGAATATCGAACGCTCATGTGCAACCAGCTCCGGATTGTCGGTAGCGACAACCTCGAATTCTATCTTGTGCGATCCGACCGGCAAGGCGCCTTTTTCGATCCGCAGCCGCACCGGCACCATGCGCGTGGTAGCGCCGGCTATCTCTACCGTGTCCGCGTCCGCCACCCGCAGGCTGGCGGCGCCGCTGGCGCGTATGGCGAAGCGGTGCACCATCTCCGCCGTATTCATGATCTGCAACTGGTAGGTATTTTCCACCCAGCGACCGTCGATCTCGCGCGACAGGCTCGCGCGGTCGCGGATCACGTCCACCTTGAGCGATACGCGCGCGAACAGCGCCACGCCGATTGCGATGATGATGGCACACAGGATGGCGCTGTAGATGAGCACGCGCGGCCGCAGCGCGCGCGCGACGGTCTGGCGCCCGCTCAGCTTCTGCTGCATCGCGTTCTCGGTGGTGTAGCGGATCAGGCCCTTGGGATAGCCCATGCGGGCCATCACCTTGTTGCAGCCATCGATGCAGGCAGCGCAGCCTATGCATTCATACTGAAGCCCGTTGCGGATATCGATTCCCGTGGGGCAGACCTGGACGCAGACATCGCAGTCCACGCAATGCCCCAGGCCCAGCGATTGCGGATCGACCTTGCGCGCGCGCGGCCCGCGCGGCTCGCCGCGCTCGCTGTCATAGGTGATGATCAGCGTGTCCGGGTCGAACATGGCGCTCTGGAAGCGCGCATAGGGGCACATGTACTTGCATACCTGCTCGCGCATCCAGCCGGCGTTGCCATACGTGGCGAAGCCGTAAAACAGGATCCAGAAGATCTCCCATGCCCCGAGGGCCGGCGCAGTGCCCCGCGCCCCGATGCCGGCGAACGCGCCAATTTCGGCGGCGAGCTGGTGGATAGGCGTGAAGTAGCCGACGAAGGTAAATCCGGTCCACAGCGACAGCGCTACCCACAGGCCGTGCTTTGCCGCCTTGAGTCCGAGCTTGCGCGGCGACATCGGCGCCTGATCCAGGCGCATGCGCGCCAAGCGGTCGCCTTCGATCTTGCGCTCGATCCACATGAAGATTTCGGTGTACACGGTTTGCGGGCAGGCATAGCCGCACCACAGCCGGCCGGCCACCGCAGTAAACAGGAACAGCGACAACGCCGCAACGACCAGCAGCCCGGTAAGGTAGATGAAGTCCTGCGGCCAGAAGACCAGGCCAAAGATGTAGAACTTGCGCGCGACGAGATCGAACAACACGGCCTGACGGCCGTTCCAGCCCAGCCAAGGCAGGCCGTAATACACAAGCTGCGTCAGGAACACCAGCGCCCAGCGCCAGCGTGCGAACCAGCCGCTCACCGCGCGCATGTAGATTTCTTTGCGCACTTCGTAAAGCGGCTGTTCCGTCACTTCGGCGGACGCGCTCAGATCGTCCGGATTTGGCCTGTCGTTCACCGCCGCCCTCCTTTTGCCAGGCGCAAGCGGGTCGATTTCCGCGCCTGCGCCGGGCTGCGGGGCGCAGGCAAAGCGGCGATTAGCGGCACGCGGCTACGGTCACTGCGCACCGGTCTTGGCCGGCGCCGCCGCCCCGGCTGCAGCCGCCGCCGGGGCATTCGACAGACCCCATACATAGGCGGCGAGTATGTGCACCCTGGCCTCGCCCAGCGCTTCCTTCTGCGCCGGCATGACGCTGGTGCGGCCCTTGCTGATGGTTTCAATGAGCGACGGTTCGTCCGAGCCGTGCAGCAGCTCAGGCTGCGTCAGGTTCTCCGCCCCGATCGCCGGATTTCCCTTGGCCTCGGGACCGTGACAGGCAACGCAGGTGGTCATGAATTTCTCCTTGCCGCGCGCCGCGCGCAGGGAATCGAAGGTTTTGCCGTTGAGCGACATGACGTAGTGGGCCACGTCCTTGACCCCGTCGTCGCCCAGCACCGCGCCCCAGGCCGGCATCATGCCCTTGCGCCCGTTCAGGATCGTTTCCCGGATCGTTTCCGGCGCACCGCCGTAGATCCAGATGCTGTCGGTCAGGTTAGGGTAGCCCTTGCCGCCGCGCGCATCCGACGCATGGCATTGCGCGCAGTTGTTCAGGAACAGCTTCTGGCCGATCGCCATCGCCTCCGGATTCGCTGCGAGCTGCTTCAGATCCACCTTGGCGAACTTGTCGTAGATCGGCGCCGACAGCGCCTCCGCCTTGGCGACCTCCTCCTCGTATTGCTTCTTCGACGTCCATCCATAGGAGCCGGCGAAGGTGCCCAGGCCCGGATAGAGCACGAGGTAGGCCAGTCCGAACACGATGGTGATGTAGAACAGCCAGATCCACCAGCGCGGCAGAGGATTGTTCAGTTCGACCAGATCCTCGTCCCAGGCGTGCCCGGTCGTTTCCACCTGGGACCCGGATACTTTGCGCGTGCTCATCGCCTGGAGCAGCACGCCGCAGGCGATGATGCTCACGATGGTGATGATGCTGATGTAGATGCTCCAGAAACCGCCGGTGAAGTCGCTCATTTCCGCTCTCCGTGTCCGATTCCTTCGTCCTCTTCGTCAAACGGCAGGCGCGCCGCCTGCTCGAATGCCGCTTTGCTGCGGTCGCTGTAGGCCCACAGGACGATGGCTATGAATGCCGCAAACGCAAGCACTGTGACGATCGATCGCAAGGTGTTGATGTCCATGGCTACCTCGTCGTCTTCAGAGCGGTGCCGAGCACCTGGAGATAGGCGACCAGCGCATCCTGCTCGGTCTTGCCCGCCAATTGCGCGCGCGCACCGGCGATGTCCGCATCGGAATAGGGCACGCCCACGCTGCGCAAGGCGCGCATCTTGGCCTCGATGTCGTTCGCGTTCGCCGGCGATTTTGCCAGCCACGGATAGCCGGGCATGTTCGATTCCGGCACCAGATCGCGCGGATTGTTGAGGTGGGTGCGATGCCAGTCGTCGCTGTACTTGCCCCCGACGCGTTGCAGGTCCGGCCCGGTGCGCTTGCTGCCCCACTGGAACGGATGGTCATAGACGAATTCTCCGGCCACGGAGTAATGGCCGTAGCGCTCGGTCTCGGCGCGGAACGGGCGGATCATCTGCGAATGGCAGTTGTAGCAGCCTTCGCGCAGGTAGATATCGCGCCCGGTAAGCTGCATTGGCGTGTAGGGCTTCAAGCCGGCCACCGGTTCGGTCGTGGATTTCTGGAAATACAGCGGCACGATTTCCACCAGGCCGCCGACGGCCACCACCAGGATGATCAGAACGATCATCAGGGCGCTGTTCTTCTCGATTGTCTCGTGACTGAAATTCATGGTTTTTCTCTCCGCTCAGGCGTGCGCCGGGACAACCGCCGGGATGGCGGCATTCACCGCCTGCTGACCCGCTACCGTCTTCCACACGTTGTAGGCCATGACGAACATGCCGGACAGGTACAGCAATCCGCCCAGCAGGCGTATGGTGTAGAAGGGATAGGTCGCCTTGACGCCCTCGACGAAGGTATAGGTAAGCGTGCCGTCGGTGCTGACCGCACGCCACATCAGGCCCTGCATGACGCCGGCGATCCACATCGACGCGATGTAGAGCACGATGCCTATGGTCGCCATCCAGAAGTGCATGTTGATCAGCGGCACGCTGTACATCTCCTTGCGGCCCCAAAGGCGCGGGATCAGGTAGTAGATCGAGCCCATGGACACCAGCCCGACCCAGCCGAGCGCGCCGGAATGGACGTGGCCTATGGTCCAGTCGGTATAGTGCGACAGCGCGTTCACGGTCTTGATCGACATCATCGGCCCTTCGAAGGTCGACATGCCGTAGAAGGACAGTGACACGATCAGGAATTTGAGTATCGGGTCAGAGCGCAGTTTGTGCCAGGCCCCCGACAGCGTCATCATGCCGTTGATCATGCCGCCCCAGGACGGCGCGAGCAGGATCAGCGAAAACACCATGCCGATGGACTGCGCCCAGTCGGGCAGCGCGGTGTAGTGCAGATGATGCGGGCCAGCCCACATATAGGTGAAGATCAGCGCCCAGAAATGCACCACCGACAGGCGGTAGGAATACACGGGGCGGCCGGCCTGCTTCGGAATGAAGTAGTACATCATGCCGAGGAAGCCCGCGGTCAGGAAGAAGCCCACGGCATTGTGCCCGTACCACCACTGCACCATGGCATCCTGAACTCCGGCATAGGCCGAGTAGGACTTCCAGAACGTCACCGGCACTTCCGCGCTGTTGACCAGGTGCAATATCGCGATGGTCAGGATGAACGCGCCGAAAAACCAGTTCGCCACATATATGTGCGGCGTCTTGCGCTTGGCGATGGTGCCGAAAAACACGATGGCGTAGGAGACCCACACCAGCGTAATCAGGATGTCGATCGGCCATTCCAGTTCGGCGTACTCCTTGCCGGTGGTGTAGCCCAGGGGCAGAGTCACCGCCGCGAGCACGATCACCACGGTCCAGCCCCAGAACGTGAACGCAGCGAGGCCGCCGGCGAACAGGCGCGCGTGGCAGGTACGCTGCACCACGTAATACGAGGTGGCGAACAGCGCGGAGCCGCCGAACGCGAAAATTACCGCGTTGGTGTGCAGCGGCCGCAAGCGTCCGTAGCTGAGCCAGGGAATGTTGAAATTGAGCTCAGGCCAGCGCAGCTGCGCCGCGATGAGCACCCCCACCAACATGCCGATGATGCCCCAAACCACCGTCATGATGGCGAACTGCCTGACTACCGTGTAATTGTAGGTATTCGAATTGTCCATGCGCGTCTCGCTCCCAAAAAAGTCGTACGCCGGCCGCAATCCGGCATACCCCAGCATAAATGCTATCGGCGCGCAGGTCTGTCTTTTTGATGTAGATCAAGCGCCTTGCGCAGCCTGAAAACATATTCGAATTGACAGCCGGCCACAATGCTGTTCATTAGCCGCGGCGCCGCAAGGCCGGGCTCGGTGCAAAAGCCTTGCTAGGCGGCGCTCCAGCTTTCTCCGGACCCCCGCGCCCGGCCCTCGGCCTGCAGTTTCAGCAGGTGCGCCAGCAGGGAGCGGCTCGCCACCGGGTACAGGCGCGCCGAGACGTCGTCGTAGACTGCAGGCAGGAGCTGCTCCAGCGACGCGCTGCCGGCCTTGCGCAAGGCATTCAGCACCTTGTTTTCGCGCGTGAGGCGGTGGATCAGCAGGCGCTCGAGCGCTTCCTGTGGCTTGTCCATGAGAAAACCATGCCCGGGCGCGAACCAGGCGAGGTCCTCGCCCTGCAGCCGGCGCAGCGAGTCCAGATAGACGCCCATGTCACCATCCGGCGGATTGATGACCACGGTCGATCCCTGCATGACATGATCGCCCGTGAACAGCAGCTTCTCCTCCTCCAGCAGGTAGCACAGCTGGTTCGAAGCGTGACCGGGCGCATGGACCACGCGCAGGCGGCAGCCCGCCAGCTCGAGGCGTTCACCGTCGGCTAAAACGCGGTCCGGGCGAAAGCTCTGGTCCTGGCGTTCGAACGGCGGTGGCGGCATGCCCAGGAGCTGGGCGCCGGTTCTCGCCTTGAGCAGCGCCGCCGCGGGCGAATGGTCCAGATGCGTATGGGTGACGAGAATCCAACGTATGCCCGCGCCGGCCGCCGCAAGGATCGCATCGACATGGGACTCGATCGCCGGGCCCGGATCGATCACGGCGATGTCCGCGCCTGCGCCCAGCAGATAGGTATTGGTTCCGGGGCCGGTCATGAATCCGGGATTGGGGGCGGTGATGCGCCGCAGCTTGGGCGAGAGCCGCACCACGGTGCCGGGAATGATTTCGCACGAGGCGCTGCCGCTGCCCTCCGGGTCGAGCCGGCCGACTTCGGCATAGGCATAGTCGCCCGGCACCAGCAGCTTCTTGCCTTCGGCGCTGTTGGCGCTGCGCGGCGCCATCGTCGGCATGGTTCGCGGCGAGCGCGCAAACTCGATCAGCGCGGCGACGCTGTCGAAGCGCGTCATGCTCTCCAGCGTCTTGATGGTGGGAAACACCAGTTGCATCTCGCCGCGCTGGTGGCGCGCGAGCGCCTCCGCCGGCCGGATCCACAGGTTGTCGACGGTCTCGCTGTTGTCGTGCGAAGCCGTCTGCGCCGACGGCGCTGCCGCGACAAAAAAGCGCGTGTCGTAGCGGCGCGGGCGCCCAGGCTGGGTGATCCAGTGGCTGTAATAGGCAAGCCGCCCCGCGGCGAGGCGCAGATGGTGCTCGCGGCACAGATCGGCCAGGGTCGAGCGGCCGGCACGTATGGCGTCGCGCCATTGCGCAAACGCGTGCGCGTGGCGCGCGTCATTCAGGTCCGCGTATTCACCCGTTGCATCGTGCGCCAGCAGCAGGCCGGCTTCCTCGAAGCACTCGCGCAAAGCCGCAATCCAGTAGGCCAGCCCGCCGCGCTCGACCCCGAGCAGCCTGCTTGCCGCGGCATCGTCCATGCCCTCGCAGTGCGCGGCGAGATCTGCCGAGCCGTCGCTCGCATCGACTCCGCCTCCCGGAAATACGTGGGCGCCGCCCATGAACACCGCCGACTGCGTGCGCCGGATCATCAACACCTCCATGCCGGCGCTCGCGTCGCGCACCAGGATCAGGGTCGCCGCCGGTCGCGGCACGAGAACCTGGTTCATGTCCGCGACTGCCGCGGTATTGCTCCCGTCACGCCCACGCCTGCCCCTGCCGCATCTTGCTTGTGCATTGCCGCTCCCATCATTGCGATTCAGCGCATCACGAACGGATTGCCGGTGACGGCGCCGGTATTGATCCACACGCTCTTCAGCTGCAGGTACTCGCGCACGGCGTCCATGCCGTTCTCGCGCCCCAGGCCCGAATCCTTGTAGCCGCCGAAGGGGGACAGATAGCTGACCGCGCGATAAGTGTTGACCCAGACGGTGCCGGACTGGATATGCTCGGACATGCGGATGGCACGACCGATGTCGCTGGTCCAGACGCCCGCGCCCAGGCCGAAGCGCACGTCGTTGGCGATGGCGAGCGCCTCGTCCTCGTCCCTGAACTTGATCACCGACAACACCGGCCCGAACACTTCCTCCTGCGCGATGCGCATCTTGTTGTTCACGCCGGTAAACACCGTCGGCTCCACGAACCAGCCCTTGCCGCATTCGGGGCGCGTCGCCGGGCCCCCGCCCAGTTGCAGCTGCGCGCCTTCCTTGCGCGCAATGTCGATGTAGCCCAGCACTTTCTCGTACTGCGGCCGCGTGGTCACCGGGCCGACCTGGGTATCCATGCTCATCGGGTCGCCCATGCGCGCGGTCTTGGCCAGCGCCAGCAATTTCTCCATGAATACGTCGTGTATGCTCTCCTGCAGCAACAGGCGCGAGCCGGCGATGCAGGTCTGGCCGGTGGCGGCGAATATGCCGGACACGGCGCCGTTGACCGCATCCTCCATATTCGAGTCAGCGAACACGATGTTCGGCGACTTCCCGCCCAGTTCCAGACTCACGCGCTTGAACGTCTTCGCCGCGATCTCGTTGATCATGCGGCCGGTGGCGTCCGAACCGGTGAAGGCGATCTTCTTCACCAGCGGGTGCTCGACCAGCGGCATGCCGACGTCCTTGCCGAAACCGGTGACGACATTGACCACTCCCGGCGGAAAGCCCGCTTCCTCGAACAGCCGCACGAATTCCAGGGTGGAGGCCGAGGTGAACTCCGACGGCTTGATCACCACGGTATTGCCGGCGGCCAGCGCCGGCGCAAGCTTCCACGCGAGCAGCAACAACGGCGAATTCCAGGGCGTGATCGCGGCGATCACGCCTAGCGGCTCGTGCCGGGTGAAATTGAAAAAGCCCTTCTTGTCCAGCGGAATCACCGCGCCCTGTATCTTGTCCGCGAGGCCGCCGAAGTAGTAGTACCACTGCGGCACGTAATTGAGCTGCGCCTGCATCTCGGCGATCAGCTTGCCGTTGTCGCGCACCTCGGTTTCGGCCAGTTTCCTCGCGTCGCGCGCCACCAGATCGCCCAGCTTGTGCAGCAGCAGGCCACGCTGGCTCGCGCTGAGCTGCGGCCAAGGGCCGGCGGTGAACGCCTGATACGCCGCGCGCACCGCGCGTTCCGCATCCTCGGCGCCGCCCTGGGCAATATGTGCCCAGACTTCGCCACTGTAAGGGTTGTAGCTGTCGAACCACTTCCCCGATGCGGAGTCGACGTATTTTCCCGCAATGTACATGCGATATTTCTGCATTCCAGTCCCCTCTTCTTCCAACTTCCGGCTAGCGGTGAATCTTAGAGCATAATTCACGACGAGGGGATGACCCCCCTCCTGCTCCGCTGAGTCGGAGGCAATTTCAATAACTCTGAAATCGCCTCCTGGCCCGATGCCGGCACTAGCTGCGCGTGCTCTGGCGCATGCGGAAGTCGCGCAGCTCCGGCACGCGCCAGAACGGCAGTCCGGCAATGAACAGGGCGCATACCGAGAACACGAAACTCGGCCTGTAGCTGCCTGTCATGTCGTGCAGCAGCCCGGCCATGAGCGCGCCCAGCCCGGCGCCTACGGCATTGGTTGCATAGATCAGCCCGTAAATGCTCGCCACATGGCTTCCGGCGAACAGCCGCGTGCTGATCGACGATACGATGGGTCCGCGCGCGCCCTGGCACAAGCCGAAAGTGATTACGAAGGCGGCGAGCAGCCCCTGCACCGGGAACCAGGTCATCAGCAGCAGGATGGACACGCCGGTGATGCTGCCGAGGAAGGTCAGGCTGACAATGCGGCGCGGACCCATGCGGTCGGCGATGGCGCCGGTGCCGATCACCCCGACCACCGACAGCATCGACGAAAAGCCGAATGCGGTGGCCGCGACTATGGGCGAAAAGCCCTGCTCCACCAGATAGGCCACGGTCTGCACCATGATGGTGAACATGCCCATCGCGGTGAAAAAGAAGATCCACACCAAACCCCAGAACGGCTGCGTGCGCATCGCCTCGCGCAGGGTCCAGTCGCGCTCGGGCGCGATGCTGCTCTTTTTCAGCTGCAGGTACTCCGGGTGCCCGCCGGCATAGCGCTGCCACGGCAGCGCGAACACCAGCGGCACCAGCGCAACCAGGATCATGCCCATGATCTGGTAGCTTTCGCGCCAGCTGTGGGTCTGCAACAGGAACTGCACGCCCGGCACGATGAACAGCGCGCCCAGGCCGAGCCCGGCGAACGCGGTCGAAATCGCCGTGGACAGGTGTTCGCGGAACCAGCGGCTGATCAGGCTGGACGAAGGCACCATGCCCAGCGAAGCTGCCGCGATGCCGGTCATCGCGCCGACCGTGGCATAGAACTGCCACAGCGTCTGCACGTGCGGCGCGATCAGGTAGGCACCGGCGAGCGAGGCCATGCCGCAGGTATAGAGCGCGCGCGGCCCCCAGCGATCGAACAGCATGCCGACGATGGGCGAACTCAGGCCGGTGACCAGCAGGTAGATCGAATAGACGCTGGTCATCTCCGAACGCGTCCAGCCGAGGTCCCGCTCCAGCGGCAGCAGGAACACGACGTAGGAATCGCCCGCGCCGCGCCCGATCATGTTCAAGGCCACGCAGATGCCCAGCACGGTCAGCGCGGTGCGCGTATGGGACGCAATTTTCGACAAATCGATTCCTTGTCAGCTACTCATGCAGAAACGAGGGAACGCGCCGCGCAGGCGCGGCGCCGCGTCGAGCGTCAATACGATTTGGGCAGGCCGAGAACCTTCTCGGCGATGAAGCACAGGATCAGTTGCGGGCTGATCGGCGCAATGCGTCCGACCAGGCTTTCGCGCAGGTAGCGCTCGACATGATATTCCTTGGCATAGCCGAAGCCGCCGTGGGTCATCAGCGCCTGCTGGCAGGTATTGAAGCAGGCTTCGCCGGCGAGGTACTTGGCTGCATTGGCTTCGGCACCGCAGGGCCGGCCCTGGTCGTACAGGCTCGCCGCCTTGAACACCATGAGGTTGGCGGCCTCCAGTTCCATCCAGCAGGCGGCCAGCGGATGCTGGATGCCCTGGTTCTGGCCGATCGGCCGGTCGAACACGACGCGCTCTTTCGCATACTGCGTCGCACGCGCCAGCGCCGCGCGCCCGAGACCCACCGACTCGGACGCGATCAGGACGCGCTCCGGGTTCATGCCGTGCAGGATGCATTCGAAGCCCCTGCCCTCCTCGCCCAGCCGGTTTTCCACCGGCACCGGCAGTCCGTCGATGAACACCTGATTGGAATCGACCGCGGCGCGGCCCATCTTGTCGATTTCCTGCACCTCGATGTAGCGCCGGTCGAGATCGGTATAGAACAGCGTCAATCCGTCCGCCGGCTTGCGGCATTGCTCGATCGGCGTGGTGCGCGCGAGGATCAGCATCTTCTCGGCCACCTGCGCGGTCGAGATCCATACCTTCTGTCCCGACAGGACGTAGTGCCCGCCTTCGCGCACCGCCTTGGTCTTGAGCCGCGTCGTGTTGAGGCCGGTATTGGGTTCGGTCACGGCGAAACAGGCTTTTTCCCTGCCCGCGATCAGCGGCGGCAGCATGCGCCGCTTCTGCGCCTCGCTGCCGAACACCACCACCGGATTGAGTCCGAAGATATTCATGTGCACGGCGGAAGCGCCGGAGAAGCCCGCGCCCGACTCGGCGATGGCCTGCAGCATCACGGCGGCCTCGGTGATGCCCAGTCCGGCGCCGCCGTACTCTTCCGGCATGGCGATGCCGAGCCAGCCGTCGCGCGCGAGCGCCTGGTGCAGCTCGTGCGGGAATTCGTGCGCGCGGTCTTTCGCCAGCCAGTAATCGTCGTCGAACTGCGCGCAGATCCTGGCGATCGCGCCGCGGATCGCCTGTTGCTCTTCGGACAGCGCGAATTCCACGGCTATGCCTTCGGGCCGGCCGCGCCGCCCGCAGTCGCAAGGATGCACTCTGCCTGCTCCCGGGCGAAGCCCAGTTCCAGCAATACCGCGGCGCCGTCGGCATTGAGCGCAGGCGTTCCGCGCCGGAGTTCGCCGCCGCGCTCGCCATTGACCCATAACGGGAACAGGACATGGCGTTCGCCGTCGAATTCCGCCACGTCCTGGCGCGCCTGCGCGAAGTCGGTGCGGCAGGCCTCGGCCGGGGTCAGCGGCAGTTCGGCCGGGACGTCCAGCGGCTCCAGCAGCGCGTGCCATTGGCGCGCGGTCTTTTGCAGAAACAGCTTCTTCAGCAGGCGCGACAGCTCGTCGCCGTGCTTGCGCCGGCTCGGATCGGTGTCGAATTTCGGATCCATGAGCGCCGGTTCCATCTGTTTCACCGCCGCGCGGAATTTGTCCCAGAAGTGCTGCTCCACGATGCCGAGGATGAGCACGCTGCCGTCGGCGGTTTCGAACAGATCGTTCACCGGCCAGATATGCGCGCGTGCATCCGTCGTGTCTGCGATGCCATGGCGCATCGCTGCACAGAACAGGCTCGCCTCGTACAGGCTCAGATCGAGCTCGGCGCCGCGCCCGCTGCGCGTGCGCTCGTGCAGCGCGGCGAGGATGGCGATGGTGCCGAAGCTGCCGCCCTGCATGTCGGCTATCGGGATGCTCGAACGCGCCGGCTTGCCCAGCCAGGAACCTGGATAGGAAAGGCCCCCGCTTGCGCCCACGTAGCCGATGTCATGTCCGGGCTTGTCGCGCCAGGGCCCGTTCTGGCCAAAACCCGACAGGGAGCAGTAGATCAGGCGCGGATTCAGCGCCGACAGGCTGGCGTAGTCTATGCCCAGGCGCGCGCCCACGCCGGGTCGATTGGATTCGATCACGATGTCGGCCCAGCGCGCCAGCCGCTCGACTACCGGCTTCGCCTCGGCATGCTTGAGGTCGAGCGCGATCGAGCGCTTGTTGCGGTTGATCGCATGAAATACCGCCGGCAGCAGGCTCCTGCCCGAGTCGCCGCGCGGCGGTTCCACCTTGATCACCTCCGCGCCCAGATCGGCTAGGATGGCGGTGGTGAAGGGCCCGGGTATCAACGCGGAAAAATCCGCGACCTTGAGTCCGGAGAGCGGCAGCCAGCTCATGCTTGCTGTTCCAGAAGTGAGCGCAGCGCCGTCAGCTGTTTCGCGTGGCGCTTGAGCGCCCCCTCCATGCGCTGCACCGGGCCGGCCAGGGCGACGCTGTAGGTTTCGCCGCTGACCGAAACCGGCACCGCCACCGCCATCAGGTCTGCCACGGTCTCGCCGTGGGTGACATACCAGCCGCGTGCCTGCGCCTGCTCCAGGTCCGCTTCCAGCGCGGCGCGCGAGGTGATCGTACGCGAAGTCACGCGCGGCAGCTTCATGCCGTTCAACAGCTCGTTGCGCAGCGCGGGCGCCAGGCTGCCCAGCAGCGCCTTGCCGCTGGCGCTCGCATGCAGCGGCCGGAATTCCCCGACCCTGGGGCTGTAGCGGATGCTGTGCAGACCGTCGAGCACCGTCAGGTACACCGCCTGCCGGTCCAGGCGCTTGGACAGCAGCACGGTCTCTCCGGTCTGGTCGCGCAGCTTCTCCAGCAGCGGCAGAAAGCGCTCGGCCAGCGGATCGCGGCTGGCGATGGCGCGGGCATGCTCGAACAGCAGTTTGGTAGGATAAAAGCCCGCCCTCGCCTTGACTTCATACAGATAGCCGCGCGCCTCCAGCGTGCGCACGATGCCGAAGCAGGACGAAACTGGCGCACCGATGGCGCGCGCGAGCTGCGACAGCGACATCGGCCTGCCCTCGCGCGCAAAGGCCTCGAACAAGTCGAGGGTACGGCCGGCTGTTTTCACATTCATGAAAACATTTTAGCATATGTGAAAGCGCCGGCGCGCACTAGCCCTGCGTCGAAGCCGCAGGCGGGATCGCGCCCTGCTGCTCGAGTCCGGCGATACGCGCGGGATCGTAATGCAGAAAATCCGACAGGACCGCGCGCGTATGTTCACCCAGCACCGGCGCGCCGCGCGCCGCGATCAACGGCGTGCCGGCGAGCGTCACGGGCAGGCGCAGATTTGGCACCGTGCCCGCCTTGCTGTGCGGCGCCTGGCCGAGGATGCCGCGCTCCTTCACTTCGGGCGAATTCACCGCCGCGGCGATACTGCGTATCGGCCCGGCCGGCACGCCCCCCGCGCGCAGCCGTTCCATCCAGTGCGCCAGCGGCGCTGCCTCGAACAGGCGTTGCAGGATCGGCGTCAGCTGCGCCTCATGCCGCACCCGCGCCGCATTGTCGGCAAAGGCCTGCGCCAGCAGTTCGGGCGGATTGCCAAGGACTTCCAGAAGCTTGCGCCACACGCCCTGGCCCGCCACGGTCATGAAGAACCTGCCGTCGGCGGCAACGTACACGCCGATCGGCGCCGCGACCGGACTCTTGTTGCCGGGCGGCGGCGGGCTGACGCCGGTCATCAGGTAGTTCATGGTGTAGTAGCCGGTCAGCGCGAAGGCGTTGTCGAACAGCGCTGCCTCGATGTACTGGCCGCGCCCGCTCGCCTCGCGCGCATACAGGGCGCCAAGGATCGCGTGCGCGGCGAACATGCCGGTGGTTAGGTCTATCATCGCCAGCGGCGTGCGCAGCGGCTCCTCCCCGGGGTAGCCGTTCAGCGACATGAAACCGCTTTCGGCCTGCACCACCTGGTCGTAGCCGGCCCGGCCGGCAAAGGCGCCGCTACGCCCGTAAGCGGAGATGGAGCAGTAGATCAGGCGCGGATTGATTTCCTCCAGAGCCGCGTAATCCAGGCCCAGGCGTTGCATCACTCCGGTGGCGAAGTTCTCCACCAGGATGTCGGCGCGCGCGACGATGTCACGCGCCACTTCCCGCCCGGCTGCGACGGCAAGGTCGAGCACGATGCTCTGCTTGTTGCGGTTGTAGCTCAGGAACACCGTGCTGTCCCCGGCCAGATCCGGCGAGGAATAGCCGCGCGCGGCATCCCCGTGCGGCGGCTCGATCTTGATCACTCTTGCGCCCATGTCGGCAAGGATCATGGTGCAGTAGGGGCCGGCGATGACGTGGGAGAAATCGGCGACGCGTACGCCTTCGAGTGCGGCGGACATCGGCTAGGGCCGGATACCGAATGCGCTTCGGCCGGGCGTGCGCAGCGGCGCGGCCAGGTCGGCGAATTCGCACAGCAGGCGGCGCGTGTCGCGCGGATCGATGATTTCCTCGACGATGAACGACTCGGCGCTGCGAAACGGCGAGGTCAGCGCTTTCAGGCGCTGCTCGATCTCGGCTATGCGCGCCGCTGGATCGGGCGCCGCCTCGATGTCCGCCCTGTAGGCGGCTTCCAGTCCGCCCGCGATCGGCAGCGAACCCCATTCGCCCGAGGGCCAGACGTAGCGCAGGTTGTAGCGCCCGGAGTTCTGGTGCGCGGCGCCGGCCACGCCGAACACCTTGCGCACGATGATCGAGCACCAGGGCACGCTCGCCTGGCATACGGCTGCCATCGCGCGCACGCCGTAGCGTATGGTCGCGCTGCGCTCGGCCTCGAGGCCGATGAGAAAGCCGGGGATGTCCACCAGGTGCACCACCGGCAGGTGAAACACCTCCGCCAGGTCGACGAAGCGCGTGACCTTTTCGGATGCCTGCGCGGTCCAGGCGCCGCCGTAAAAATACGGGTCGCTTGCGAGCAGCGCCACCGGCCAGCCGTTCAGGCGCGCGAAGCCGGTGATCACCGAGCGCCCCCACAGCTTGCCGATTTCGAAGAACGAATCGCGATCGACCAGCGCGTCGATGATGCGCCGCATCTTGTACACCTTGCGCGCATCCTTGGGCACGGCCTCGATCAGCCACGCGTCGGCACGCGCGGGATCGTCGTCGCAGGCGCTGCGCGGAGGAAGTTCGTGGACCGAGCTTGGCAGATAGGACAGGAAGCGCCGCGCGCGCGCGAACGCTTCGGCCTCGCTCGCCGCCTCGTCGTCCACGGCGCCGTTGCGCGTGTGGATGGCGCTGCCGCCGAGCTCGTTCTTTTCGTAGTTCTTCTCCACCCGCGCCACCACCGGCGGGCCGGCGACGAACAGTTGCGAGCTGTCCTTGACCATGACCGAATAGTGGCTTGCCGCCACCCGCGCCGAGCCCAGCCCGGCGACGGAGCCCAGGGCGAGCGACACCACCGGCACCTGCGACATGTTCTTCACCACCTGCTGCCAGATTGCGATGGCGGGAATCTGGGTGCGGCCGTCCTGCTCGATGTTCTTTACCGAACCGCCGCCGCCGGTGCCGTCGACCAGGCGCACCATCGGCAGGCGCAGTTCCCAGGCCATCATTTCGGCGCGCTCCAGCTTCTCGCGCAGGCCGCCGTCATTGGCGCCGCCGCGCACCGTGAAATCGTCGCCGGTGATCACCACCGGGCGCCCATCGATGCGGCCGCGACCCATGACCAGGTTGGTCGGCACCATGTCGACGAGCGCGCCGCTCTCGTCGTAGCGCGCCTTGCCCGTGATCGCGCCGATCTCGTGGAAGGAATCCGCATCGAGTATGCCGGCGACGCGCTCGCGCACGGTCAGCTTGCCCAGATCGCGGTGGCGCTTGATCTTTTCCGCCCCGCCCATTCTGCGCCCGAGTTCCTCGCGCTTGCGCAGTTCGTCGATTTCCGCTTGCCAGCTCACAATTTTCCCCTGCGTCGTTGGTGCATGTTCGCGCTCAAGTCTACCAGCAAGAGAGCCGCTTGCAGACGCCCACGGATAGCGCTACTGTGGCCCCGGATACCCCCGCGACGAAAGGACACAGCATGAGCCAGGGCCCACGCCTCGACGGAAAAACAGCGCTGGTCACCGGCGCCTCCAGCGGTCTCGGATGGCGCTTCGCCCAGGTTCTCGCCCGGGCCGGCGCCGCGGTCGCGCTGGCCGCGCGCAGCACCGACAAGCTGGAGCAGCTCAAGCGCGAAATCGAGGGCGCCGGCGGCAGGGCCTGCGCGCTGAAGATGGACGTGACCGAGGTCGCGAGCGTGCGCGCCGCGGTGCTCGCAGCCGAATCGGCGCTCGGCGGCATCGACATCCTGGTCAACAACTCCGGCGTCAACAAACAGCAGCGCGCGATCGAGGTCGAGGAAGCCGACTACGACTACGTCACCGACACCAATTGCAAAGGCGCGTTTTTCGTCGCGCAGGCGGTGGGCCGCAGCATGATTGCACGCAAATGCCCCGGACGCATCATCAACATCGCCTCGGTCGCGGGCCTGCGCGTGCTGGCCCAGTTGTCCACCTATTGCATGTCCAAGGCCGCGGTAGTGCAGATGAGCAAGGCGCTGGCGCTCGAATGGGGGCGCTACGGCATCAATGTCAACGCCGTCTGCCCCGGCTATATCGAGACCGGTATCAACCGCGAATACTGGCAGACCGAGGGCGGGAAGAAACTGGTCAGCATGCTGCCGCGCCGGCGCGTCGGCCAGCCCGAGGACCTGGACGGGCTGCTGCTGCTGCTCGCTTCGGAACAATCCGGCTTCATCAACGGCGCGGTAATCACAGCGGACGACGGGCTCGCAGTCGGCTGAGCGCCGACCGGGCGCTGCCTAATTCGGGCGGAACTGCTTCTCCAGGCGCTCGGCCGCGGCGGCGTCGAGCTTGCGCAGAGCCAGCAGCGCCTGGTCCCGGCGCTCAAATTGCCCGGTGGCCTGATAGGCGGTGGCGAGGCCGATCCAGCCCGGCTCCAGTTCCGGCTCGTAGCGCACGCTCTCGCGGTAATTGGGCAGCGCGAGATCGGGCTCGCCGCGCCGCAGATAGAGGTCGGCCAGCGCCAGATAAGCTGGCGCGGATTCCGGCCGGTAGCGCAGCGCCTGCTTGTACGCCTTTATTGCTTCGGCGTCGTCGCCTGCATCGCTCTGGGTCTGCCCCAGCGCAAGCCAGGTGTTTTCGTCTTCCGGGCTGAGGCGCAGCGCGCGCCGGTAGGATTCCACCGCCGCCGCATGCTGTCCCTGCCTTGCCAGCGCGTAACCGCGCAGCGCCCACCACTCGGAACTATCGGGCAAGCGCTGCAGCTGACCCTGCGCCAGCGCCAGCATGCCGGGCCAGTCCTGTTTCTGGTCGAGCTCCGCGATCGCCCTGGCGGTGCGCTGGTCGAAATTGCGCGCCAGCGCGGCGACGATAGGGGTGACGGAAACCAGCGCGACCTGCGCGCATGCGCCGCAAACAACAAGGCAGACGATGGCGCCTGCCTGCCTGAACATGCCGCGCCTCAAGTGGGCTCAGACTTTGTTCTGATAGACGTAGGCTTGCTGTTTCACGCGGGATTCCTTCGCGCGCCGCTGCGTGTCCAGGTCCTGCTTGTGATCCCACCAGATCGAGCGGCTTTTGCGCTGCTCCGCCTCCGTCTGCGGTTTTTGCTGCTTGTACTCGCGCATGAACTTGGTAAATTCGGACTCGTAGGTCTGCTGCCTGAATTCGCCGAGGAATTTGTCGAGCCTGGATTCTTGCTTTGCCATTTGCTGCTCCTGTTAATGCCGCTTACGCAGCGAGGGGATATTTCCCCTCGCGCTCCCCTGGGTCGGGCGCCTGAGGGTTTGTTTCAAAATGAGGGGATACCTCCCCTCATACTCCCCTATATCGGCCGTTGCAAAATTTCATTTTGCAACGGGTCCTAAGTCAAATCCCTGAGGCGCTCTCAGAATTGCTCTTCGGCCAGCGCCATCACGCCTGCGGCGCCGCCCACGACGGTATTGCGCAGCCCCGGTGCCTGCGCCATTACGTGATCGGCATAGAAGCGCGCCGTGGCAATCTTCGCCTGGTAGAAAGTGCTGTCGCCTTCCTTCGCGGCGAGCCGCTGTTGCGCGACAAGCGCCGCGCGCGCCATTTGCCAGCCGCCACAGACGATGCCCATGAGCTTTAGGAAAGGCACGGATCCGGCATGCACGGCCTTGATGTCCGAGGCGTAAGTGGCGACGATCCAGTTTGCGCACTCTTCCACCGCCTTGATGCCGGCGGCGAAGCTCGCGCGTATTGCCGCCATGTCCTCGCCCTGCGCCTGCCCGAGTTCGCCTTCGACGACGCGCATCGCCTTGATCACTTCCTTCGCCGTCGCGCCGCCCTCGCGCGCCATTTTGCGCCCGACCAGGTCGTTGGCCTGGATCGCGGTAGTGCCTTCGTATATGGTGGTGATGCGCGCATCGCGCAGCAGCTGCGCCGCGCCGGTTTCCTCGACGTAGCCCATGCCGCCGTGCACCTGGATGCCGGTGGATGCCACTTCGATGCAGGTCTCGGTGCTCCATCCCTTCACCACCGGGATCATCATGTCGGCGAACGCCTGGTGCTTGGCACGCAGGCCGGCATCCGGATCGCGGTGCGCGATGTCCATCGCGGATGCCACCACGTAGGCGAGCGCGCGCATCGCCTCGGACTGCGCCTTCATGCTCATGAGCATGCGCCGCACGTCGGGATGGCGGATGATGGGCACCGCCTTGCCGCCGCCAGCGAGGTCGCGGCTCTGGATGCGCTCCTTGGCATAGTCGCGCGCCAGCTGGTAGGCGCGGTCCGAAATCGCGACGCCTTCCAGCCCGACGGCGAAGCGCGCGGCGTTCATCATGATGAACATGTAGGCGAGGCCCTTGTTCTCCTCGCCCACGAGATAGCCAATCGCGCCTTCCTTCTCGCCGAAGATCAGCACCGCAGTGGGGCTCGCGTGGATGCCGAGCTTGTGCTCGATCGAGGCGCACTGCACGTCGTTGCGCTTGCCCAGGCTGCCGTCCGCGTTGACCAGGAACTTGGGCACGACGAACAGCGAGATGCCTTTCACGCCTTCGGGCGCGTCGGGCGTGCGCGCGAGCACGAGGTGGACTATGTTTTCCGCCAGGTCGTGCTCGCCGTAAGTGATGAATATCTTCTGGCCGGAGATGCGGTAATGGTCGCCTTCCCGGACTGCCTTCGACTTGACCAGCGCCAGGTCCGAGCCCGCCTGCGGCTCGGTCAGGTTCATGGTGCCGGTCCAGGTGCCTTCGACCATTTTCGGCAGGTAGGTCTGCTTCAGCTGCTCGGTGCCGGAGAGCAGCAGCGCCTCGATCGCGCCACCGGTCAGCAGCGGGCACAGCGAAAACGACATGTTCGCCGCCTTCCACATTTCCATCACCGGCGTCGCCACCAGCTTGGGCAGGCCCTGACCGCCGAACTCGGCCGGAAACTGCAGCGCGTTCCAGCCGCCTTCGACAAACTGCTTGTACGCGCCGATGAAGCCTTTCGGCGTGGTAACGCGGCCCTGGTCCCATTTCGAACCTTCCAGGTCGCCCGGCTGGTTCAGCGGCGAGAGCACTTCACTGCAGAATTTCGCGCTTTCCTCCAGGATCTGGTCGACCAGTTCCGCGCTGGCTTCCTCGCAACCCGGAAGCTTCGACACCTCGTCCAGTCCGGCCAGTTCATTCAGCACGAACTGCATGTCCTTCAGCGGTGCAATATAGTCGCTCATGATGGCCTCTAAGAGTCTGTTTCAATATGAGCGGATAACTCCCCTCACACTCCCCTACTATATTGGCTGCTGCAAAATTTCATTTTGCAGCAGCTCCCAGGTCTCGTCGACCGCTAACCCAGCTCTTTTATCAGTTCCGGCACGACCTTGAACAAATCTCCGACGATGCCGTAGTCGGCGACCTGGAATATCGGTGCTTCTTCGTCCTTGTTGATGGCGACGATGACGCGGCTGTCTTTCATGCCCGCCATGTGCTGGATCGCGCCGGATATGCCGATCGCGATATACAGTTCCGGCGCGACGATCTTGCCGGTCTGCCCCACCTGCCAGTCATTGGGAACGAAACCCGCGTCGACCGCGGCGCGCGACGCGCCCATGCCGGCACCGAGCTTGTCCGCGAGCGGATCGAGCAGCTTGAAGTTTTCCGCCGAGCCCATGCCGCGGCCGCCCGATACGATGATCTTGGCGACGGTCAGCTCGGGCCGTTCCGACTTGACCAGTTCGCGCCCGAGCAGGCTGGACAGCCCCGGGTCGGCGACTGCAGCCAGGTTTTCCACCGCGGCCGAACCGCCGCTCGCCGCCGCCGCATCGAATCCGGTCGCGCGCACCGTAATGACTTTCAGCTTGTCCTTGGACTGCACCGTCGCCAGCGCGGTGCCGGCGTAGATCGGGCGCACGAAGGTGTCGGGCGAATTCACCGCGACGATGTCCGAGACCTGGGCGACGTCGAGCAATGCCGCAATGCGCGGCGCCACGTTCTTGCCGAAGGTGGTCGACGGAACGAGGATATGGCTGTAGCCGCCCGCAATCGACGCGACCAGCGCGGCAAGGCTTTCAGCGAGTTCGTCTTTGTACTGCGGCGCATCCGCGAGCAGCACTTTCGTGACGCCGGCGATCTGTGCGCCGGCCTGCGCCGCAGCGGCGCAGGCACCGCCCGCGACCAGCAGCACGATATCGCCGCCGATCTTCTGGGCCGCGGCAACGGTGTTGAGCGTCGCGCCGCGGATGGCCTGGTTGTCGTGATCGGCTAGGACGAGTATGGTCATTTAGATCACCTTGGCTTCGTTGCGGAGTTTTTCGACCAGCGCTTTGGCATCTGGCACCTTGACCCCGCCTTTGCGCTTGGGCGGCTCTTCCACTTTGAGCGTGGTGATGCGCGGGCTGATGTCCACGCCGAGCGCGTCGGCCTTCAGCGTTTCCATCGGTTTTTTCTTCGCCTTCATGATATTGGGCAGGGTGACGTAGCGCGGCTCGTTCAGGCGCAGGTCGGCGGTGATGACCGCGGGCAGTTTGACTGAAATCGTCTCCAGGCCGCCATCGACTTCGCGCGTGACTTCGGCCTTGCCGTCGGCAATCTTCAATTTCGAGGCAAACGTGGCCTGCGACCAGCCCAGCAGGGCGGACAGCATCTGGCCGGTCTGGTTGCAGTCGTCGTCGATCGCCTGCTTGCCGAGGATGGCGAAATCCGGGCTTTCCTTCTGGATCACCGCCTGCAGCAGCTTGGCAACCGCCAGCGGCTGCAGTTCGGCATCGCTCTCGACCAGGATCGCGCGGTCGGCGCCTAGCGCGAGGGCAGTGCGCAGCGTCTCCTGGCTCGCCGCCGTACCGCAGGACACCACCAGGATCTCCTTGACCACGCCCGCTTCCTTCAGCCGCACCGCTTCTTCGACGGCGATTTCGTCGAAAGGATTCATCGACATCTTCACGTTTGCGGTCTCGACGCCGGAGCCGTCTGCCTTGACGCGCACCTTGACGTTGTAATCGACCACCCGCTTGACGGGGACCAGGACTTTCATCGACTTGCTCCGCAGGGAATGAAAAAGATGAAGCCAAAATTATAGCGTAGAACCCACGGCAAATTGTGCGTCGGGACGGGCGGGTCCGGGGGATTTCGGACAATTAAACGCGCATTATTAGACCTAGATCAATTCAATCGAGGCGTCGGCAGACTGTTGCCCGCTCCCCTTTTGCCTTCGCCATCACCGGCTTGCGGCCGTTCGAGACGCAGCGCGCGCCCCAGCCGGCGGCTGTTGCACGCAGATTGGCTTACTGGGAACATGTCGGTCGGAGGTCCGCGATCGCAATGCGCAGACCCCGGCACCTCCGGCAGCAATTGACCCGAATCGCGCGTGGAGACAAGGCGCCAATTGCGGTAAAGTGCGCATTTTCACATACGATAAATATTTTTCACCCATGTGAAAAACAGCGGCGGCGCCGCGCCGCGCGCACGGCGCCGGCCAGCGGACCCCAATTTCACACATCGAGGTAATCGACATGACGCAGATGATGCAGGACAAGGTGGTGGTGGTAACCGGCGCCGGGGGCGGTATCGGCCGCGAGTTCGCGTTGATGATGGCTGCCGAGGGCGCCAAGGTGGTGGTGAACGATATCGGCGCCTCGGTCAGCGGCGAGGGCAAGGATGCGGGGCCGGCGCAGCAGGTGGTGAACGAAATCCGCGCCAAGGGCGGGGAGGCGGTGGCCAATACCGACAGCGTTTCCAGCTGGATGAGCGCCAACGCCATCATCAAGGCGGCGATCGACAATTTCGGCCGCATCGACTGCGTGGTCAACAACGCCGGCATCCTGCGCGACCGCATGTTCTTCAAGATGAACCCGGAGGAATGGGGCGCCGTGATCGACGTGCACCTGAACGGCACCTTCTACGTCAGCCGCGCCGCCGCCACCTATTTCAAGGAGCAGGAATCGGGCGCCTACGTGCACATGACCTCCACGTCCGGCCTGATCGGCAACATCGGGCAGGCCAACTACGGCGCGGCCAAGCTCGGCATCACTGCGCTGTCTAAAATGATCGCCATGGACATGGCGCGCTACAAGGTGCGCTCCAACTGCATCGCACCGTTCGCCTGGAGCCGCATGATCGGCTCCATCCCGGCCGATACGCCTGAAGCCAAGGCGCGCGTGGACAAGCTCAAGACCATGGAGGCGGCGAAGATCGCGCCGATGGCGGTATTCCTCGGCAGCGACGCGGCGAAGGATGTCACCGGCCAGGTGTTCGCGGTACGCGCCAACGAAATCTTTCTCATGAGCCAGCCGCGCATCCTGCGCTCGGTGCACCGCGACGGCGGCTGGACCGCGCAGAGCATCGCCGAGCATGCGATACCGGCAATGCGCTCCGGATTCTACGGCCTGGACCGCTCGCAGGACGTATTCAGCTGGGACCCGGTCTAGGCGCCGGATTGCGCCGGCTCCCGCTACCCCCTACCCGGACAAACCATGCCCATCGATTACGACAAGATCAAGAACTGGCCCTTTCCCGAGGTCGAGCAAAGCTATACCGAAAAGGACAGCATCCTCTACGCGCTGGGCGTGGGCTACGGCCATGACCCCATGGACGAAGCGCAGCTGCAGTTCGTCTACGAGAAGAACCTCAAGGCGGTGCCAACCATGCCGGTGGTGCTGGGCTATCCCGGCTTCTGGGTCAAGGATCCGGCGAGCGGCATCGACTGGGTGAAAATCGTGCATGGCGAACAGGCGCTGCGCATCCACCGGCCGATTCCCGCCGCCGGCACCGTCATCGGCCGCACGCGCATCAAGGCCCTGGTCGACAAGGGCAAGGACAAGGGCGCGCTCCTGATCCAGGAGCGCAGCATCGTCGACAAGGCGACGGGTGCGCTGCTCGCAACGCTGGACCACACGACTTTCTGCCGCGGCGACGGTGGCTTCGGCACAGGCGACGAGGCCCCGCCTCCGCCGCCGGCGGTGCCCGAAGGCGCGCCGGACGCGAGCTGCGACCTGCCTACACTGCCGCAGGCTGCGCTGATCTACCGCCTGTGCGCCGACAACAATCCGCTGCATGCCGAGCCCGCCGTGGCCAAGGCCGCCGGCTTTCCGCGCCCTATCCTGCACGGCCTGTGCAGTTACGGCGTCGCCGGCCATGCGATCCTCAAGACCTGGTGCGGCTACGATCCGGCCAGACTCACGAGCCTGTCGCTGCGCTTCTCCGCGCCGGTTTTTCCGGGCGAGACCATACGCACCGAGATGTGGCAGCGCGGAGAACGCATTCAGTTCCGCGCGCGCGTGCTCGGGCGCGACGTGGTGGTGCTCAACAACGGGGTCGCCACGATCGCATCCTGAGTCCGCATGAGCGACGACACCCTCAGGATGCTGCGCGATAGCGCGGCCGATTTCGCCACGCTCGATGCGGTGCGGGTGCGCCGCCTGCGTGGCACCGACCCGGGCTTCGAGCGCGGCGTGTGGCGCAGCATGGCCGACATGGGCTGGCTCGGCGTGCTCATACCGGAGGACCAGGGCGGCCTCGGCCTGGGCCTGGGCGCTGCGCTGATCATCGCGGAACAGCTGGGGCGCGCGCTCTACCCCGAACCCTATTCCGACTCGGCCGTGGCCGCCACTCAGGCGCTGCAGCATGGCGACAATGCTGCGCTCAAGCAGCGGCTGCTGCCGCAGCTCGCCAGCGGCGAGCTGATCGCCGGCCTCGCCTGGCAGGGCGAGCACGGCGGCCTCGCCCTCGACCAATGCGCGCTCCGGCTGGAGGAGCGCGGCGGCACCCCGGTGCTGCAGGGAAGCTGCCGTTTCGCCGCCATCCCGGGTGCGGACGCGTTCATCGTCGCTGCGCGCTCGGCGCAGGGCCTGGAACTGCACTGGGTGGAGCGCGCGCGCAAGGGCCTCGCCTGCGAGCCCGAGGCGCGCGCGGACGGCAGCGCCAGCGCGCGCCTGCGCTTCGATGCAGTCGCGGTATCGGCAGAATCGCGCGTCGCCGCGGCCGCAAGCGCGCGCGCGGCATTGCAGCTGGCGCTGGATCACGCCCTGCTCGCAGCCAGTGCGGAGCTGCTCGGCCTGATGGACTGCGTGCTCGACATGACTCTGGAATACCTGCGCACGCGGGTGCAGTTCGGCAAGGCCATAGGCAGCTTCCAGGCGCTGCAGCACCGTGCCGTCGACATGTACATCCAGAGGGAATTGAGCCGTGCCGCGCTGGGCGCGGCCGTCGCCACGGTGGAAGGCGCGCACTGCACCGCGGAACAGCGCGGGGCTGCCGCATCCGGCGCCAAGGCGCGCGCCGCGCAGTCCGCGCTTGCGCTGTGCAAGGAAGCGCTGCAGATGCACGGCGCCATCGGCTACACCGACGAATACGATCTCGGCCTGTACTTCAACCGCGCGCTGGTGCTCGCGGCCTGGCTCGGCAATGCCGGCGCGCATCGCGCGCGTTTTTCCAGTCTGGCGCCGCTTCCATGATCTATGGCGTAGAGCAGGAGCAGGACTGGAACGCGCTCTCCGACGAGGCGTTCCGCGCCATCGTGCGCGCCGAAGTCGAGGCGCACCATCCGGCCGAACTGCGCTATCCGCCGCGGCGGCTGCGCTGGGCCGAGAACAGGTCCTGGTACCTGCGCATGGCGGCCAAGGGCTGGATCGCACCCGGGTGGCCGCGCGAATACGGCGGCATGGGGCTCGCGCCGGCGAAGCTGCTGATCTTCCTCGAAGAGATGGAGCGCTGGGGTATCGCGCGTTTCCAGGACCACGGCATCCTCATGGTCGGGCCGATCCTGATGCGCTTCGGCACCGAGACGCAGCGGCGCCGCTACCTGCCGCCCATCCTCGCCTGTGAGGAGATCTGGTGCCAGGGCTATTCCGAGCCCAACGCCGGCTCCGACCTCGCCAACCTGCGCACCGAGGCGCGCCTGGAAGGCGAGGAGTTCGTCATCAACGGCCAGAAGACCTGGACCACGCTGGCGCACGATTCCAGCCACATGATCGTGCTCGCACGCAGCGACAAGACGGCGAAAAAGCAGCTGGGCATAAGCTTCCTGCTGCTCGATCTGAAGTCACCCGGCGTCACCGTGCGCCCGATCCGCGACCTCGCCGGCCACGAGGAATTCTGCGAGGTGTTCTTCGACAATGTGCGCACGCCCGCATCCAACCTGGTGGGCGAACTGAATCAGGGCTGGACCGTGGCCAAATCGCAGCTCGGCTTCGAGCGCATCCACATCGGCAGCCCGAAGCTGCCCGAATACGGGCTGCAGGTGCTGCTCGCGGTGGCGCGCGCGCGCGGCGTCGAGCGCGATGCGCCGTTTCGCGAGCGCCTGGCCCAGCTGCAGCTCGACGTCGCCCACCTCGGCGACATCTACCGGCATTTCGCCGCCATCGTCAGCCGCGGCGAGCCGCTCGGCGCGGAGGTGTCGCTGCTCAAGATCTGCGCCACCGAAACCTTCCAGCGCATCGCCGACCTGATCATCGAAACCGCCGGCGACTGCGGCAGCCACGCCGGCATGGTGCAGATGGGCGACGGGCGCATCGAAGTGCTGGCGCCGTTCTACAAGGCGCGCCCTACCAGCATCTACGGCGGCAGCAATGAAATCCAGCGCAACATCCTCGCGCGGCAGGTGCTGAACCTGCCCGGCTGAGGCCGTCTTCGTCCAAACCCCTTCCATCAACGCAAACGCTTCAAGGAACGTACATGCCCCGTCCGCTCTCGCATATCCGTGTGCTCGACCTGTCCCGCGTGCTCGCCGGACCCTGGGCCTCGCAGAACCTCGCCGACCTCGGCGCAGAAGTGATCAAGGTCGAACGCCCCGGCAGTGGCGACGACACGCGCGGCTGGGGCCCGCCCTGGTTCAAGGACGGCGAGGGCAAGGACACGCGCGACTCGGCCTATTACCTGTCCTGCAATCGCGGCAAGAAATCCATCACCCTGGACATATCGCGGCCGGAGGGCCAGAACATCGTGCGCGAGCTCGCGGCCAAGAGCGACGTACTGATCGAGAACTATAAGGTCGGGACGCTGGCGCGCTACGGCCTGGGCTACGAACAGCTGCGCGCGCTTAATCCGCGCCTGATCTATTGCTCGATCACCGGCTTCGGCCAGTCCGGCCCGTACGCGCCGCGCCCGGGCTACGATTTCGTGTTCCAGGGCATGGGCGGCCTGATGAGCATCACCGGCGAGCGCGACGAACTGCCCGGAGGCGGACCGATGAAAGTCGGCATCGCCATCACCGACGTGCTCACCGGCATGTATGCGAGCCTGGCGATCACCGCAGCCATCGCGCACTGCGAGCGCGGCGGCGCCGGCCAGTATATCGACATGGCGCTGCTCGACTGCATGGTCGCGTTCAACGCCAACCAGATCAGCGGCTATCTGGTCTCCGGCAATATCCCGAGGCGCTACGGCAATGCCCACCCCAACGTCGTGCCCTACCAGGTGTTCCCGTGCAAGGACGGGCACATCATCCTCGCCATCGGCAACGACAGCCAGTTCGCCAGCTTCTGCAAGTTGGCCGGCCGTCCCGAGCTCGCCGAAGACGAGCGCTACCGCACCATGTCAGGGCGCATCGTCAATCGCGATGTGCTGATCCCGCTGATCGCCGACATCATGCGCACGCGCGGCATGCACGAATGGATCGCCGCGCTCGAAGCGGCCAACGTGCCCTGCGGGCCGATCAACAACATGCGCCAGGTATTCGAGGATCCGCAGGTGCAGCACCGCGCGCTGAAAGTAGAGATTCCCACCGCCGCCGGCGTTGCCTGCCCCACGGTGGCGAGCCCGATGCGCTTTTCCGAAACGCCGGTCGAATACAGCGTGCCGCCGCCGACGCTGGGCCAGCACACGCAGGAAATCCTGCAGGACCTGCTAGGCATGGACCGGCAGGCAGTCGAGGCGCTCGCGGCCAAAGGCGTCATCTGAGGGAGGTGCGATCGGGCATCTCCACATGCCAGTAGCGGATTTGCGCGCTGCGCGCGCCAACCGTGCTTTCTGTACGGATAGAAACCATCCGTGCAGAAAGCACGGTTATGGATAAGAACAAGAACAGTGCAAGGGGCTTATACCAGATCGTCGATCGCGCACGGATGGGTTTTCATCCGCGCGCGA
>Ga0335085_10001501_pt1 | contig 48703 bp, 43 predicted proteins | sample Lox_Sample_45_FD_206712 | JGI IMG/M metagenome (GOLD analysis project Ga0335085, IMG submission 206712) | Soil microbial communities from Loxahatchee National Wildlife Refuge, Florida, United States - Lox_Sample_4.5 | ecosystem: Environmental > Terrestrial > Soil > Wetlands | place: USA...
TCCTGAACCGCGTCCTGAGGTCGGGACTCGCCTCCTCGCGGACTCCCGCCCGGCGGCGCCGGCACCGCGAGAAGGCTTTCTCCATGGGAAAGCCGTCGATCGACCTCCGGAAGGCGCTTGCGGCGGCGGCGCGTCTCGAGGACGAGGAGGTCCTCCGCAAGCTCGCGCTCCGCAAGTGAAGATTCCCGACCTCAACGTCCTCCTCTATGCGGTCGACTCGGACTCGGCGCACCACGCCGTCGTTCACCGATACTGGGAGGACGTCGCGAACGGCGAGGAGGAGATCGGCTTCGCCTGGAGCGTTCTCCTCGGCTTCCTTCGCCTCTCGACGAACCCGGCCGTCTTCCCGCGGCCGCTCCGCCTCGACGACGCGATGGCGAAGATCGATTCGTGGCTCGCATTGCCGTCCGCTCGTCTCCTGACCGAGACCGAGGACCACTGGAGCCTCCTTCGGCGGCTCCTCTCCGAGGCGGGAACGGCGGGAAACCTCACGACCGACGCGCACCTCGCGGCCCTCGCGATGAGCCGCGGCGCGGTGCTCGTGTCGTGCGACACGGACTTCGCGCGCTTCGAGGACCTGCGCTGGGAAAACCCGCTCGCCCCGGCCCGGCGCCCGCGGCGGCGGCGCTGACGCCCCTGCGGGCCTGAGGTACTCTCCGCCGTGACGTGTCCAGCTCCGCGGACCCCCTGATCGGGAAAAGTGTGTCCCATTACTCCGTCGTCCGCCGCCTCGGGAGCGGCGGAATGGGCGTCGTCTACGAGGCGGAGGACGCCCGGCTCGGGCGCCACGTCGCGCTGAAGTTCCTGCCGGCCGAGCTCGCCCGGGACGGCGCGTCACTCGAGCGTTTCCAGCGCGAGGCGCGCGCCGCGTCGGCGCTCAACCACCCCGGAATCTGCACGGTCTTCGCGATCGAGGAGCACGAGGGGCAGCACTTCATCGTCATGGAATGCCTCGAAGGGCAGACGCTCGCCCAGATGATCGCGGCGCGGGCCGCGTTCGACCTCGAGACGCTCCTCGCCGTCGGCACCCAGATCGCGGACGCGCTCGAGTCCGCGCACGCCCGGGGCATCGTGCACCGCGACGTCAAGCCGGCGAACGTCTTCGTGAACGCGCGCGGGCAGGTCAAGATCCTGGACTTCGGCCTCGCGCGGATCGAGGGCGCGCGGCGCGGCGGCGAGGGCGCCGTCTCGCGCCTCGAGACCGTCGGCGACCTCACGACGCCCGGCACCGCGATGGGGACCGTGTCGTACATGTCGCCCGAGCAGGCGCGCGGCCAGCTCGCGGACGCGCGCACGGACCTTTTCTCCCTCGGGACGGTCCTCTACGAGATGGCGACCGGCGCGCTCCCGTTCCCCGGCGAGACGTCGGCCGTCGTTTTCGACGCGATCCTCAACCGCGACCCCCTTCCGGCGGCACAGGCGAATCCGGCGCTCCCGCCGGAGCTCTCCCGGATCCTCGACAAGGCGCTCGAGAAGGACCGGACCCTGAGGTACCAGACCGCGACGGACCTCAAGACGGACCTGACGCGCCTCAAGCGCGATCTCGACTCGGGAAAGCGCCGGGCCGCCGAGAAGGCGGACTCGCGCGGCGGGCCGCGGCAGGTCGAGAAGTCGATCGCGGTCCTCTACTTCGAGAACCTCTCCGGCGTGAAGGAGGACGAGTACTTCCGCGACGGGATCACCGAGGACATCATCACGGAGCTCTCGAAGATCAAGGGCCTGAACATCTTCTCGCGCCCCACGGTCCTCGCGTACCGCGACAAGCCGGTCACGCCCTCGCAGATCGGCCAGCAGCTCAGCGCGGCCTACGTCCTCGCGGGGAGCCTTCGCCGCGCCGGCACCCGCCTGAGGATCAACGCGCAGCTCGTCGACACGAAGACGGATTTCCCGCTCTGGTCCGAGCGCTACGACCGCCAGATGGAGGACGTCTTCGAGCTCCAGGACGAGATCGCCCGCAAGATCGCCGAGGCGCTCCGCGTGACACTGTCTCCGCAGGAGGAAGCGGCCCTCGCGTCGAAACCGACGGAGAACCTCCAGGCGTACGACCTGTACCTCCGCGGGAAGAGCTACGCCCGCCGCCTCACGCGCCAGGACAACGAGTTCGCGCTCCAGATGTTCGAGAACGCCGTCGCGCTGGATCCCGGCTTCGCGCTCGCCCACGCCGCGATCGCGAACGTCTGCGCCCAGACGCACTACAGCTACGGCCGCGACCCCGTGTGGCTCGAGCGCGCGCGCGCGGCGTCGCGAAAGGCCGTCGCGCTCCGGCCCGAGCTCCCCGAGCCCGGCGTCGCGCACGCGTGGAGCCTCTACGCCGACGGGCGCTACGACGACGCCGAGCAGGCCGTGCGGCAGGCGATCGAGAGGAAGAGCGACTGCGAAGGGGCTTACTACCTCCTCGGGCGCACCCTCTTCGCGGCGGGCCGCTACCAGGAGCTCGCGGACGTCGCGGAGAGGGCCATGGAAGCGGGCGGACAGGACTACAACATCTTCGTCCCGATCCAGAACGCGCTCGGCGCGCTCGGGAAGACGGAGGCGCAGAAGTCCGTCCGCCAGCGCTCGATCCAGGCGCTCGAGAACCACATCCGGTCGGTCCCGGAGGACGCGCGCGCGCGCGTCCTCCTCGCGAGCGACTACGCGGAGTCCGGGCGAAGCGAGGACGCGATCCGCGAGGCGAACCTCGCGGTCGCCCTCCGCCCGAACGAGGCCACGGTCCTCTACAACGCCGCGTGCGTCTTCTGCGGCCTCAAGGACAAGGCGCAGGCGATCGACGCGATGCGGAAGGCCTGGAACGCGGGCTTCCGCGACTCGGACTGGGCGCGCCGCGACCCGGACCTCTCGATCCTCCACGGCGACCCCGAGTTCGAGCGCCTCTATCCCGGGAAGCCCGCGGGCGGCTGAGGCGGCGCGCTCGCGCGGATCAGAGCGCCGCGCAGCGAGCTGCCCTCTCGTTCTCCCGCCGGAAGATCCCGCGGATCGTCTCGCCGTCGGACGCCTCCTCGGAGAGCGTTTCGGGATCCCACTGGCTCCGCGCCCGGTCGAAGAAGTCGCCTCCGTAGGCGTGGATCCCGCCCGTGAACCTCGGGAGCGGATTCGTCACGGAATGGATCGCGTCCGCTTCGAGCGCGACGGCGTCGCCCGCGAAGAGGGCTTTGGCGCCGAACGCTTCGATCCGGGCCGCGCTCCTTCTCCAGAGGATGTTGTCCTCGCGGCCCGTGTAGATGCCGATCGCCGCCCACATCCGGTGGTCGTGCGGCATGAGCGTCATGTTCGGCGTCCAGGTCGCGCTGAACACCGTCAGGGTCTTCGACCGGTGGAGGACCCGGATCCCCGCCTCTTTCGGCTCCCCGAGAGCCGCGCGCAGCGCCGCGGGCTCCCGGACCGCCTTCGCGATCACCTCGAGGACGGCCGCCTGCGGCTCGGATTCCCCGCCCGCGGCCACGCAGTCGGCGACGAAGCGGTCGAGGTCCATCCGTGCCGGGGAGGGGCGCGTCACGGGTGCCGCTCTGGAGAGTTCTTCGAATGTGGAAATCACGAAGGCGGGAGCGCTCGAGGCGGCGAGGAGGAAGGCCCGCCGCGACGTTTCGGAACCGCGGGACTCGTCTCTTTTCGTCATGGAAATCCTCCCTGCGCCGCAACGTAGAGCACCGCCGCGCGCCGTAGAAGTTCGAAGATCGGACCGCGCTGGTACGAAAATCGGACTGGCTGCGGCTCCGGGACCGCGGGAAGATGGCGGCATGGCACGCTACAAGCAGTACTGTCCCGTCGCGCGCGCCTCGGAGATCCTCGCGGACCGCTGGACGCCGCTCATCGTCCGCGAGCTCCTCGCGGGGAGCCGCCGCTTCAACGAGATCGAGCGCGGCTTACCCGGCATCTCGCGCTCGCTCCTGTCGTCGCGCCTGAGGCACCTCGAGAGGAACGCCGTCGTGGAGCGCGTCGTCGGCGACGGCCCGGCCGCCGTCGGATACGTTCTGACGCCCGCGGGCGAAGAGCTCCGCCCGGTCCTCGAGCACTTCGGCTCCTGGGGCGTGCGCTGGGCCTTCCAGGAGCCGAGGCCGGACGAGCTGGACCCGGCTCTCCTCCTCTGGAAGGTGCACCAGCGGATCGACAGAAAGGCGCTGCCGCGGCGACGCACGGTCGTCGAGTTCGACTTCGCGGGGCGGAACGGACGCCGGCTCTGGCTCGTGCTCCAGCCGGACGACGTCTCCGTCTGCCTGAAACCGCCGGGATTCGCATCGGATCTCGTCGTCCGGGCGGAACTGAAGCTCTTCTACCGCGTTTGGCTCCGGTACGTCGACTGGGCCGACGCCGTCCGGAGCGGCGGCCTCGCCGTGGAAGGGCCGGCGGCGCTCGCGCGCGCGCTCCCGACGTGGTTCCTCTTCAGCCCGATGGCGAAGTTCGTGCGTACGGCCGCCGGCGGCTCCGCCGGCTGACGGACCGAGTCTCACGATCGACTAGAATCCGTCCACCTTGAGCGCGCGCGCGGCGGCGTGTCCGAACTGCGGGGCGGAGATCCTGTTCTCGGCCGGCACGTCCGTCGTGACGATCTGCCCGCAGTGCCGCTCCGCCGTCGCGCGAAAGGGCGTGAATCTCGAGGCGATCGGCGTCGTCGCGGAGCTCGTCCCGACTTCCTCGCCCTTCAAAGTGGGGATGCGGAGTCGCGGAACGAAGGCGATGAAGCCCTTCGCGATCGTCGGGCGGCTCCAGCTCTCGACCGGCGAGGGGACGTGGGACGAGTGGCACGTCGCGTTCGCGGACGGCGGCTACGCGTGGCTCGCCGAGGCGCAGGGCGGCTTCTGGATGATGCTGCCCCTCGCGCCGCCGCCGGTGCCGGAGTGGACGCAGCTCGCGCCGGGCCAGTCCCTCGACCTCGGGGCCTACGGCCGCTTCGCCGTGGCCGAGGTGCGCCAGGCGACGTACGTCTCGGCCGAGGGCGACCTCCCCTTCGAGGCGCCGCCGGGTTCCGTCTTCCGCTACGCGGACCTCTCGGGCGCCGACGGCTCGCTCGGGACGCTCGACTACGGCGACGATCCGGGCCTGGACGGCTTCTACGTCGGGAGAAGGCTCGAGCTCGAAGAGCTCGGGATCGAGGGCCTCGCGGCGTGGAAGGACCGGAAGGTCGCCGCGAAGGCGCAGGCCCTCAACTGCCCGAGCTGCGGCGGCGCGCTCGAGCTCAAGGACCCCGCGAACACCGTGCGCGTCGCCTGCCCGCACTGCGGCTCGCTCCTGGGCGGGAAGGCCGGCGACGGCCCGCCCGACAAGTTCGAGGTCCTGAAGAAGCTCTCGGCCGTGCCGTTCAAGCCGGCGATCCCGCCGGGCTCCGAGGGCGCCCTGAACGGCCACCCGTACACGGTCCTCGGCGCGCTCCAGAAGTCGACGACGTCGGACGGCGCGACCTATTTCTGGATCGAGTACCTCCTGAAGGAGCAGAAGTCGGAGGCCTATCACTGGCTCGCCGAGTCGAACGGCCACTTCACGCTCCTCGAGCCCGTCCCCGGCGGGGAGGTCGAGGCGAGCGCCCGGTACGCGACGTACAAGGGGGCGCGCTACCGCATCTTCTCGCGCAGCCATGCGACCGTCTCGGCGGTCGTCGGCGAGTTCTACTGGGCGGTCAGCCGAGGCGAGGCGACGATCGCCACGGACTACGTCGCGCCCCCGCGCATGCTGTCGAGCGAGTCGAGCGACGCCGAGTCCGCGTGGACCGAGGGAGCCTACGTCCCGCGCGACGACGTCGCCGCGGCGTTCCGGACCCCGGACCTGCCGGTCCCGTCGGGCGTCGGGGCCGCGCAGCCGTGGCCGCACGAGGGAACGAGTCATCTCTGGTGGAGGACCGCGCGCCTTCTCGCCCTCGCGGCGATCGTCGTCTTCGTCGCCGCGAAGGTGACCGCCCCGAAGAAGGTCGTCTTCGACCGCACGTACGACCTCGTGGATCCGGTCCGCCTCGTCTACGCCGAGCGCGGAACTCCCTCCGCCGCGGGCGGATGGGCGCAGCAGACCGCGCCGGCGCCGAAGCCCGCCTCCGCCCCCGGGAACCCCGTCGCGGCCCGCGAAGCGAAGGAGGAGGCCGAGGCCGCCCAGCGCGTGATCCTGAGCGATCCCTTCGAGACGACCCGGAAGGCGAACATGGAGGCCGACATCTGGGCGCCGACGGACAACAGCTGGGTGGACGTCGGCGTGAGCCTGATCGCCGAGGGAACGGGGGAAGCACGGTCCTTCGGCCTCGTTTCGGACCGCTACCACGGCGTCGACGGCGGCGAGAGCTGGAGCGAGGGGCAGCAGAGCCGCACGGTGTGGGTCTCGCGCGTCCCCGCCGGGAAGTGGGTCGCGCGGCTCGACCCGGAGACCGAGCGGGGGCAGGCGCCGCCCCAGTTCCGGGTCCGGCTCACGAGCGGCGTGCCGCACCTCTCGCAGCTCGTCTGGACACTCGTCCTGCTCTTCGTGCCGCCGTTCCTCCTGATCTTCTCGAGACTTTCGTGGGAGGGGCGGCGCTGGGCGGAGAGCGACTTCACGTCGTCCGGCGGGGAGCGCCCCGGCTCGGGCTCGGACACGGATTCCGACGAATAGGGAGACAGCATGAGACGGATCTTCCAGGCCTTCGGCGGACTGCTCCTCCTCGGGTACGCGTGGGCCGCGTTCACGGGCTGGGAGACGGGCGGCGCCGTCAAGCACGAAACCCTGCCACAGGGAGCCCGCAACGCCGGCGGCTACCGCACGTGGCACTTCTGGAGCGGAGGAAAGTGATGGACTGGTGGTCGCAGCACTCGCATCAGGTGATGTCGACGGTCATCTTCTCGGTCCTCGGCCTCGTCCTGTTCGCGATCTTCTTCGCGATCCTCCCGAAGCTCCTCCCCTTCTCGCTCAAGAAGGAGATGGAGGAGGACCAGAACATCGCGCTCGGCATCGTGCTCGGCTCGATCGTGATCGCGATGGCGATCATCATCGCGGCCTCCGTCACGGGCGGCTGACGATTCGTCCGGCGGGCGCGTGAGCGCGGGCCAAGGGGACCGCCGAGCCGACCGGCCGGTCCTGGGCGTCACGGCCGTCTACGTGACGGTCTTCGTGATCGCCTCGTGCGGGCTCGTCTACGAGCTCGTCGCCGGCGCCCTCGCGAGCTACCTCCTCGGCGACTCGATCACCGAGTTCTCGCTCGTCATCGGCGTCTACCTCTCGTCGCTCGGACTCGGCGCGTTCCTCTCGCGCTACGTCGTGCGCGGCGTCGCGCGGCGCTTCGTCGACGCGGAGATCGCGGTCGCTCTGATCGGCGGCCTCTCGGCTCCCGCCCTCTTTTTCGCCTTTTCGTCGCCCCGGTGGTTCCCGCCCGTCTTCTACGGCGTCGTCGTCCTCATCGGGACTCTCGTCGGACTCGAGATCCCGCTCCTCATGCGCCTCCTCAAGGACGCCGTCGAGTTCCGGCACCTCGTCTCGCAGGTCCTCACGTTCGACTACCTCGGCTCCCTCGCGGCGTCGCTCCTCTTCCCTCTCGTGCTCCTTCCCCGCCTCGGGCTCACGCGCACGTCGATCCTGTTCGGCCTCCTGAACCTCGCGGTCGCGTTCTGGTCCCTCCGCCTCTTCCGCGACCACGTCGGCCACCCCGCGGGCCTCTGGGCCCGCGCGGCTCTGACCGGCATCCTCCTCGTCACGGCCTTCGTCCTCGCCGACCGCCTCACGACGATCGCGGAGGAGAACCAGTACGCCGACGAGGTCATCGTCGCGAAGACGACGCCCTACCAGCGCGTCGTCGTGACGCGGAACCGCGCGGGCTTCCAGCTCTTCCTGAACGGACACCTGCAGTTCTCGTCCGTGGACGAGTACCGCTACCACGAGGCGCTCGTCCATCCCGCCTTCGCGGCGGCGCCGGCCGGGCGCCCGCTCCGCGTCGCCGTCCTCGGGGGCGGAGACGGCCTCGCCGTGCGCGAGATCCTGCGGCATCCCGAGGTCGAGAGCGTGACGCTCGTGGATCTCGACCCCGCGGTGACCTCCCTCGCGCGGACGCATCCCCTCTTCACGGCCCTGAACGGCGGCTCGCTCTCGTCTCCGAAGGTGCGCGTCGTGAACGAGGACGCGATGGTCTGGATCGCCGAAGGGGCGGATCTCTTCGACGTCGCCATCGTGGATTTCCCCGACCCGAACAGCTACGCGGTCGGGAAGCTCTACACGTCGCGCTTCTACGCGCTCCTGAAGAAGCGCCTCGACCCGGACGGCGTCGTCGCCGTGCAGTCCACCTCCCCGCTCTTCGCGCGCCGGAGCTTCTGGATCGTCGACGCGACGTTGAAGGCCGCCGGGTTCTCGACGCGGGCGTACCACGTCGCCGTGCCGTCCTTCGGCGAGTGGGGCTTCGTCCTCGCGGCGACGAGGCCCTTCGACGTGCCGCCGCCGCGCCTGCCCGAAGGCCTCCGGGCGCTCTCGGCCGCGGTCCTCCCGTCGCTCTTCGTCTTCGGCCCCGACACGGGGCCCGTGGACGCCCCCGTGAACCGCCTCAACGACCAGGTCCTCGTCCGCACCTACGAGCACGAATGGAAGCGCTTCGACTGACGCGCCGCGACGCGATCGCGTCGCTCGTCGGGGCGCCCGCGGTCGCGGCCTTCGCGTCGGCCCTCGCGGGCTGCGCGCGGAAGGACGTCCGCGCCCTCGCGTTCCCCGGCGAGATCGTCGGGCCCGACGTTTCCCTCGGGCACCTCCTGCGCGGCGGCGACCTCCTCGCGCGGCCGCCCGTGCGCACGGAGCGGGTCGGCACCGCGATCGTGGGCGGCGGCGTCTCGGGCCTTTCGGCCGCCTGGCGCCTCGCGCGAGCGGGCGACGGCGACTTCCGCGTCTTCGAGCTCGAGAGGTCGCCCGGAGGCACGGCGATCTCGGGCTCGAACGAGGTCAGCCGGTTCCCGTGGGGCGCCCATTACGTCCCCGTTCCCGCGTTCCCGAACCCGGCGCTCGAAGCCGTCCTCGAGGAGGTCGGCGCCCTCGCGGGCCGCGAGCCGGACGGCAGCCCCGTCTGGGCCGAGGAGATGCTCTGCGCCGAGCCGGAGGAGCGGCTCTTCTATGCCGACCGCTGGCACTCGGGGCTCTATCCGTACGAGGGGGCCTCGCGCGACGACATCGCGCAGATGGAGCGCTTCTTCCGCGCGATGGACGCCTTCGCGGGCCGGAAGGACGCGAAGGGCCGGCGCGGCTTCGCGATCCCGACGCGCCGTTCGTCGGACGAGCCCGACCTCGTCGCGCTCGACGGGACGACCATGGCCGAGTGGCTCGACAGGAACGCCTTCACGTCGAAACGGCTGCGCTGGCTCGCCGAATACGGCTGCCGCGACGACTTCGGAACGAACCTCGGCGGGATCTCCGCGTGGGCCGGGATCCACTACAACGCGGCGCGTCTTCCCGGCGAGGACGAGGACGAGGAGCCTTCGGACTTCCTCACGTGGCCGGAGGGGAACGGCCGGCTCGTCGCGCACCTCTCGCGCTCGGCCGCGGGGAAGATCCTCTCCCACGCCCTCGTCCTCGACGTCGAGCCGGCCGCGGCGAAGGGCGCGCCCGTCCGGCTGCGCTACCTCGACGCGAGGACGAAGGAGGTCGCCGCCGTCGAGGCGAAGGACGCGATCCTCGCCCTCCCGAAGTACGCGGCCCGACACGTCTTCGCCCCGTGGCGCTCGGCTCCTCCCGCGTGGCTCGACGCGCTGACGTACGCGCCCTGGATCGTCGCGAACGTCACGCTCGGAGGGCGGCCGAAGGAGCCCGGGATTCCGCTCGCCTGGGACAACGTGCTCTACGACTCGCGCTCCCTGGGCTACGTCGTCGCGACGCACCAGACGGGAAAGGACCACGGCTCGACGGTCTTCACGTGGTACATGCCGCTCACGGACGAGGAGCCCGCGAAGGCGAGGGCCGGCCTCCTCGCCGCCGAGTGGAAGGATCTCGCGGCGGCCGTTCTCGCGGACCTCTCGCGCGCTCACCCGGACCTTCCCGCTCTCGTGGAACGCCTCGACGTCATGCGCTGGGGCCACGCGATGCTCCGCCCGACTCCCGGGTTCCTCTCGAATCCCGTCCGGCGGCTCGCGCCCGAGGGCGGCGTCCATTTCGCGCACGCGGACTCCGCGGGCCTCCCGCTCTTCGAGGAGGCGCAGGACGCGGGCGTGCGGGCAGCCGAGGCCATCCTCGCGTCCCGCGGCGAGAGATTCACGCCGCTCGCCGCGGGCTAACATCGCGAGGAGAGTCCCGTGGCCGACATCCGATCGAACTGGCTCTTCTCCCGGCGGGCCGATCTCCTCCTCTTCGGAGGCTCGGCGGCGCTCGCGCTCCTTCTCCTCGCGATCGGCGGGGCGTCGGGCCTCCTCGGCGGCGATGCGCCGCCGTGGCTCTTCCTGGTCGGGATCGTCGGCGTCGACGTCGCGCACGTCTGGTCGACGGGCTGGCGCGTCCTCGCCGACGGAGAGGACGCGAAGGAGCGCGTCGCGCTCTACGCGGGAGTGCCGCTCCTCGCGTGGACCGCCGGCGTCGCGGCGTACTCCGTGTCGGCGCTCTTCTTCTGGCGCGTCCTCGCCTACCTCGCCGTTTTCCACTTCGTCAGGCAGCAGTACGGGTGGGTGGCCCTCTACCGCCGGAAGAACGCCGAGAGTGCCGAAGGAGCCCTCGGCCGGCGGCTCGACGCCGCCGTCATCTACGGCGCGACCCTGACGCCGCTCCTCTTCTGGCACGCGCACCTCCCGCGGCGCTTCCAGTGGTTCCTGCAGGGCGACTTCCTCGCCGGCCTGCCGCCGTCCGCCGCCCGCGCCGCGTTCGTCCTCTATGCCGCGGTCTTCGCCGCGTGGGCGGCGAAGGAGATCGCCCGCGCCTCCGCCGGAAGGCCCGTGTCGTGGGGCAAGGTCCTCGTCGTCCTCACGACCGTCGCGACGTGGTTCCTCGGGATCGTCGCCTTCGACTCGGATTACGCCTTCACGGTCATGAACGTGTTCGTCCACGGGATCCCGTACATGGGCCTCGTCTGGTTCACGTCGAAGGCGCGGGCCGCGTCCCGCCGCGCGGCCGGCCGCGCGGCGCCGGCGGACCGGTGGCTCGCGAGCCTGCCGCTCTTCCTGCTTCCCCTCCTCGCCGTCGCGTTCGCCGAGGAGTGGGGCTGGGACCGGCTCGTGTGGCACGACAATTCGCGCCTCTTCCCGGGGGCGGCGCTCGATCCCGGAGCGCTCGCGCTCGTCCTCGTCGTGCCGCTCCTCGCGCTGCCCCAGGCGACGCATTACGTCCTCGACGCGTTCCTCTGGAAGGTCGAGCCCGCCAACGAGGCCGCCGTCCGAGCGCTGGGAATCGCGTGAGACCGCTCGGGACGCACTTCCTCCTGGACGTCGCGGGCGCGCCCTTCGCGACGCTCGACGACCCCATCCTCGTCGAGACGCTCCTCGTCGACGCCGTGAAGGCGATGGGCGCGAACGTCCTCGGGATCCACATCCACCGCCTGAGCCCGCAGGGAGTCAGCGGCGTCGTCGTGATCTCCGAGTCGCACCTCACGATCCACACCTGGCCCGAGCGCGGCGAGGCCGCCGTCGACCTCTTCACGTGCGGAGACCCCGCCCGCGCCCGCCTCGCGGTCCACGCGCTCGCGCAGGCCCTCGGCGCGCAGAAGGCGACGGTCGAGGAACGCGTCCGCGGGGTGCGGGCCCGGTGAGCGACGCGCAGCCGCACCCGGATCTCGTGCCTCGGCGCTCTCTCCGGTCCGAGCTCGGCGCGATCCTGCTCCTTCTCGGGGCGACGCGCGCGGCCCTCCTCCTCGCCGGCCTCGTCTCGCGCGCCCTCCTCGCTCCCCTCCGCGCGGAGCCGTACCCGTGGACGTACTCGAAGTCCGCATGGCTCGCGATCTGGGGCGTCTGGGACAGCGGCTGGTATCTCGACATCGCGACGTTCGGCTACTCGGCGGCGGGGCGCACGGACCCCGCGATCCTCAACCAGGCCAACTACGCGTTCTTCCCGCTCTATCCCCTCACGATGCGCGCGCTCGGGCCGCTCGTCGGCGGTCCCTTCCATGCCGGGCTGATCGTCTCGAACCTCTGCCTCGTCGGCGCGTGTCTCGCCCTGCGCCGCCTCACGGCGCTCGACTACGGCGCCGCGGCCGCGGACCGGGCCGTCCGCGCCCTCGTCCTCTGCCCGACGGCGTTCATCCTCTCCGGCGTCTTCTCCGAGTCGATGTTCCTCGCGCTGACGCTCGCCGCCTTCCTCGCCGTCCGGCGGGACCGTCTGTTCCTCGCGGGGGCGGCCGGCTACCTCGCGGCGCTCACGCGCCCGGTCGGCGTCCTTCTCGTTTTCCCGCTCGCTCTCGCGTACTGGAAGGAGGCGCGGGACCGTCGGCAGCCCCTCCGGGCCCGGGGCGCGTGGCTCGCCCTCGTCCCTCTCGGCCTCGCGACCTTCGCGGCCTACAACCTCGCCCTCACCGGCAACGCCTTCGCGTTCGCGCGCATCCAGACGACCTGGGGCCGCACGCTCCACTCGCCCTTCGCCGTCCTGGCGGACGGGCTAAGGGACCCGGACTTGACCGCGCGCTTCGCGGCCTGGATGACGCTCGCCGTCGTCGCTTTTCTCGTCGTGGGCGCGCGGCGCCTCGGCCTCGCCTACGGCGTCCTCTCCCTTCTCTTCATCCTCGTTCCGCTCGCGACCGGCCTGAACTCCATGCCGCGCTTCCTCCTCGCGGTCTTTCCATTCCCGATCCTCCTCGCCCTCCTCGGGGAGAGGCGGAGCCTCGAGGAGCTCCTCACGATCACCCTCGCTCTCCTTCAGGGGTTCCTGATGGTGTTCTGGGCGAACGGCTTCAAGCTCGTCGTGTGACGGCGGCCCCGGCGAGACCGGGGATAATCCCGCTCGAGCGGAGGCGCGATGCGGAAGCCGCGTTCCCATTCACCTTCTAAGAAGATCTTCCTCTTCTCCCTCTCACTGATTCTTCCGCGTCCCGCCCTCGCCGACGCGAAGGACGTCAAGCTCGGGGAGATCAGGCTCCCGCCGGGCTTCACGATCTCGATCTACGCGGAGGTCCCGGGCGCGCGCTCGATGGCGATGGGGCCGGGCGGGACGCTCTTCGTCGGGACGCGCGACGGCCCGGTCTACGCCGTCGTCGACGCGGGCGACGGGACGAAGGCGAAGGCGGTCGTCACGCTCGCGAAGGACCTGAACGAGCCGAACGGCGTCGCCGTGCGGGATGGGGCCCTCTACGTGGCCGAGATCTCCCGGATCCTGCGTTTCGACGGGATCGAGTCGCGTCTCGGGAGCCCGCCCAAGCCCGTCGTCGTGACCGACGCGCTCCCGAAGGACCCCCACCACGGCTGGAAGTTCATCGCGTTCGGGCCCGACGGCTGGCTCTACGTACCCGTCGGCGCCCCCTGCAACGTCTGCATGAGGAGCGACCCGTACGCGTCGATCTCCCGGATCCGGCCGGACGGGACCGGCTTCGAGGTCTTCGCGCGCGGCGTGAGGAACACGGTCGGGTTCGACTGGGACCCGGCGACGAAGGAGCTCTGGTTCACGGACAACGGGCGGGACTGGATGGGAGACGACGTCCCGCCGGACGAGCTGAACCACGCGCCCGCCTCCGGCATGCACTTCGGCTTCCCGTGGTGCCACGGCGGCGACGTGAAGGATCCCGAGTTCGGCAAGGAGCGCCCCTGCACGGACTTCGTCAAGCCGGAGCTGAAGCTCCCGGCGCACGTCGCGGCGCTCGGAATGCGCTTCTACACCGGAGGGATGTTCCCCGCCGACTACCGCGGCCGGATCTTCATCGCCGAGCACGGCTCGTGGAACCGCTCGAAGAAGGTCGGCTACCGCGTCGTGACGGTCCGGATGAAGGACGGGAAGCCCGCGGGCGAGGACGTCTTCGCCGAGGGCTGGCTGGAGGGCCAGAAGGCCTGGGGGCGCCCCGTCGACGTCCTCGTCCGGCCCGACGGCTCCCTGCTCGTCTCGGACGACAAGGCCGGCGTGATCTACCGGATCGCCTACTCGCCATGAGGCAGCCGGATTCGCGATATGATCGGTCCGCTCGCGGGGTGAAGGAGACTTCGATGACACCGGCCCGTCCGGCTCGGAGGGGTTTCGTATGAATCCCTCGAATCTTTTCGAGGTCAAGGAAGTCGGGGGGCTCGCGCTCCTCGGCTTCGCGGCGCTCCTCCTCTTCATCCTCGTGGTCTCGTTCCGGTCCCGCGCCATCGTCTTCTGTCAGTACCTCAAGGCGATGACCGGAATCGCGCTCAAGCCGCGCGACGTACGAAACGTGTTCAAGGCGCAGGGCCAGGACGGCGTGCGCGAGCTGTTTCTCGACCTCATCATCAAGGAAGACCTGCGCCAGACGGGCCCCCTCCAGATTCCCGCCGAGATACGCGCGGGCAAGCCGGGCAAGCCGAAGTCGCAGGGCTGACGGGTCGCCCGGCACGCCCGGCACGAACCCTGCTGCCCGCGCCGCGATGAGCCCTCGAGTCCTCCGGAGAGTCCGCGAAGCCGCGGCCCTCCTCCTGTCGGCGCCACTCCTCGCGCAGACGGGGGGCGCTCCGCCTTCCACGAATCCCGCTCCCACGCCGCGCGCGGGCGTGGCGGCGGCCGAGGAGGTCACCGTCCTGACGCTCGACGTCCTCGCCGTCGACGGGAAGGACCGGCCCGTCTTCGGGCTCGTGCCGGCGGACTTCGAGGTCCGCGTCTCGGGCAAGGTGCAGACGATCGACTTCTTCGAGCCGCCGCGGGAGCGCGCCGCCTCCGGACCCGCCTCGCCGAAAGGGGGCCGGCCCGACTCGGAGGAGCGCATCGCCGGCACGACGACGCCCTTCGAGGCGACGGGCTCCGTCCGGCACGTTCTCGTCTGGGTGGAGCTCGAGCAGCTTCCCCGCCGCTCGATCCTCGACATCGCGGCGGCTCTCCGCAAGGCGTTCGACCACGCCCCCTCCGGGCGCTACGGCTTCGCGACCCATGCCGGCACGACCGCCGCGCGCGTGTGGGACGCGGACTCCGTCGACGCGATCCTCGTCGAGGCGGACCGCCTGGTCGCCGAGGTCGCCGAGGCGGCCGAAGGCTTTAGCGCACGAACCGCGGGCGATTCCGGCATGGCGTCGGCCCGGGGGCCGGGCTCGCCGCCCCAGTACGAGTCGCGTAAGTTCACGGAGAGGGCGCTCATCGACGACCTCATCGAGACCGAGAACGCGGGCGGTGACACGCGTCTCCAGACCCAGGCCATCGCGTCCTACCTCGCGGCCGAGCGGCAGCGCACGAAGGTCCTTCTCGCGGACTTCCGGGTGACGGCGGAGCGCTTTGCCGGCCTCGACGGGCCTCGGCACCTCTTCTACGTCTCGGAGGGCTTCGAGCGCGTCCCCGGGTTCGACTTCCTCGCGCGGCTCAACGCGGAGGAGGCCGCCCGCGTGCACGCGGGCACGTCGTCGGGCGGCCTCTCCTCCTCGCCGCTGGCCGGGCGCGGGCGCGCAGGCGGCGCCTTCGCGCCGGTCCCCGGGTCGCCCGGATCGTCGCGGGACCTCGGCGGGGCCCGCTTCGGGTTCGATCCCGGCTCCCTCACCGAGGCGGACGACCTCGACCGCTGGCTGGCCTCCTCCGGGGTCATCGTCCACTTCGTCGATCCGGGCTCGCTCGGTCGCGGGCTCCCCTCCGCCGAGGACAAGTACGCGTTCAACTCGACGCTGCGGAAGGACGAGGCCCGCAACCTCGAGGAGACGCCGATGCGCTACGCCGCGGACACGGGCGGCCTCTCGCGAATCGCGACGAACGACGTCGGCGACGCGCTCTCGGGCCTCCTCGACGCGACGGCCGCGACGTACCGGATCGGCGTGAGGCTCCAGGGCGTGGATCCGAAGAAGACGTACTCCGTGAAGGTCTCGACGCGCAAGGCCGGCGTGAACATGCTCGCGCGGTCCGCGTTCAAGCCCGCCGCTCCGGCCCCGATCGCGGCCGCCTCCCTCGCCGAGACGGCCCGCCACGCGGGCGTCGAGGCGCGCGCCGACGAGCGCCGGGGCGGCGCCGCGCGCCCGTCGAAAAAGCCGATTCCCGTGACACTCGAGTGGAAGGGTCGCGCCTCGGCCCCCTCGAGCGACCCCGCGCGGCCCTACTGGAAGCTCGAGGTCCGGATCCCGCACGAAGATCTGCGCTTCGAGACGGATTCCGACGCCTTCGTCGCGAGCGTGAAGATCGTCGTCGAGGCCTTCGGTCTCGACGGCCCCCTCCGGGACTCGACCGCCGACGACTGGTTCCTCTCGTACTCGGGCGACGAGTACAAGGACGTCCGCGACACGGCGGCCTCGCGCCTCGTGACGCTCCAGATGCCTCCCGGCCGGTACGACCTGCGCGTTTCCGTGAACGACGCGCTCGGCGGGACCTTCGGGCAGGCGACCCTCCGCGTCGACGCCCGCTGAGTAGACTCGGGCGCATGGCCCGAGACCGGCGCCTTCCCGGCCCGCCCCCCGCCCACGGCGACTTCTCCCCCGCCGACTTCCGGCGCATGGGGAAGGCGGCCGTCGAGCGGCTCGCGCGCTACTTCGAAACGCTCGAGGCGCGTCCCGTCCTCGCGCGGACGAAGCCGGGGGAGGTCCTCGCGCGGCTCCCGGCGCGCGCCCCGGAGGAGCCCGAGCCATGGGAGGCGATCGAGCGGGACCTCGACCGCCTCGTCGAGGGGAACCTCACGCACTGGCAGCACCCCGGCTACCTCGCGTACTTCGCGACGACGAGCTCGGCGCCCGCGGCCGTCGGGGAGTTCCTCACGGGCGGATACAACCAGATCGGGATCCTCTGGCGCACCTCGCCGGTCCTCACGGAGCTCGAGCAGGGCGTCGTCCGCTGGCTCCTCGACCTCGTCGGCCTGCCGTGGGGGCCCGACGGGTTCGACGGGCAGCTCGCCGACACAGCCTCGACGGCATCCCTCGTCGCTCTCGCCTCCGCCCGCGAGCAGGCGTTCCCCGACGCGAGGAAGACGGGCCTCGCGGGCCGGCCGGCGGGGGCGGTCTATTGTTCGGAGCTCGCGCACTCGTCGATCGACAAGGCGTGCGTCGTCCTCGGCTTCGGCACCGAGGGCCTCCGCAAGATCCCGACGGACGCGGAGTTCCGGATGGACGCCGGGGCTCTCGCCTCCGCGGTCGCGCGGGACCGCGCGGAAGGGCGCATTCCCGTCGCGGTCGTCGCGACCGCCGGAACGACGGCCGTCACGTCCGTCGACCCCCTCCCCGCCCTCGCGGACCTCTGCGCGAAGGAGCGTATCTGGCTGCACGTCGACGCCGCGTACGCGGGCTCCGCGGCCGTGCTGCCGGAGATGCGCCCGCTCTTCGCGGGCTGGGAGCGCGCGGACTCGGTCCTCTTCAACCCGCACAAGTGGATGCTCGTCCCGAACGAGTGCACGGGCCTCTTCTTCCGCCGGATGGAGCGCGTGCGCCGCGCGTTCTCGGTCGTCCCGAACTATCTCGAGACGCCCGAGGGCGAGACCGTGCGGGAGTACATGGACTACGGCGTCCAGCTCGGCCGCCGCTTCCGCGCGCTCAAGCTCTGGCTGACGCTCCGCGCGTTCGGCGCCGCCGGCCTCCGGGCGCGCATCGCGGACGCCATCGCGCACGCCCGGTGGCTGAAGTCCGAGCTCGAGAAGGAGCCCGGCGTCGCCGTCGTCGCTCCGGCGCCTTTCTCCGTCGTCGCCTTCCGCTGGCAGCCGGAGGGCCTGGACGACGCCGCGGCGGACGCCGCGAACGCCCGGATCCTCGCGCGCATCAACGAGGATGGCCGGGCCTTCGTCTCGCACGCGCTCGTGAGGGGCCGGTTCGCCCTGAGAGCCGCGGTCGGGAACGTGAGGACGAGCCGGCGGCACCTCGAGGCGTTCCTCGACGCCTTCCGGTCCGCGGTCGCGGCCGAAAGCGGCGGGCGTCGACCGCCCGTTCGCCGGCGGCCGGCGCCCACTCGCCGAAAATCCGGCCGAGCCTGAAACGAAGGCGCTTCGGCTATCGTACGAAGCGCGATTGCTTATGGAACCGTTAAACAAATCCGCCGACCTCTCCGCCCTAAGGATCGAGCGCACCGACGAGCCGCGCGGCCGGCGCCTCGTCTGGGCCGGCATCGCGACCCTCTGCGTCGCGGCCGTCGCCGCCCTCTTCCTCCTCACGAGGTCGGGCGCGGTCGCGCTGAGGGCGCCCGAGGTCGTGACGACCCGGGTCGCCCTCGTGACGCCGACGCAGGCTTCCACCGTCCTGACGGCCTCGGGCTACATCGTCGCGCGCTCGAAGGCGGAGATCTCCCCGAAGACGGTCGGCCGCATCGCGTGGCTGAACATCGAGGAGGGCCAGAAGGTGAAGAAGGGCGAGCTCCTCGCCCGCCTCGAGTCGCAGGAGCTCGAGGCGCAGAAGCGCGAGTACGTCGCGGCGCGCGACCAGGTCGCCGCGCAGCTCGAGAACGCGCGCCTCGACCGCAACCGCGCCAAGGCCATGCTCGACGAGAAGATCGGCTCGCAGCAGGCCTTCGACGCCGCCGACGCCCAGGTGCGCTCCCTCGCGGCGCAGGTCGCCTCCGCCCAGCAGCTCGTCGAGTACACGGACGAGCTCATCAAGAACGCCGAGATCTACTCCCCGATCAACGGCGTCGTGACCGTCAAGAAGGCCTTCCTCGGAGAGACGGTCGCGCCGCAGGGGTTCGGCGGCGCCGGCTCGGCCGGCGCGACGTTCGCGGTCATCGTCGACCTCTCCTCCCTCGAGATGGAGGCGGACATCAACGAGCAGAACGTCGCGAAGCTCACGATCGGGCAGCCCGCCGAGGTCGCGCTCGACGCCTATCCCGACAAGCCGTATCGCGCACGCCTGCGCCAGATCGTCCCGACGGCCGACCGGCAGAAGGGCTCGGTGAAGGTCAAGATCGAGCTCCTCGACAAGGACTCGAAGGTCCTGCCCGAGATGTCCTGCCGCGTCGTCTTCCTGAACCCGGACGCCAAGGTCGACGAGAAGGCGAAGCCGAAGGTCATGGTTCCGTCGGCGTCCGTCGTCGAGGTCGGCAAAGAGAAGGGCGTCCTCGTCGTTGCGAACGACAAGGCGGCTTTCCGGCCGCTCGTCCTCGGCGCCGCCTCGGGCGCCCAGATCGAGGTCGAATCGGGGGTCTCGGGCGGCGAGGAGATCGTCGCGGACGCCGCGACCGCGTCGCGTCCGTGGCGCCGCGAGCAGGCCGTACGCGTGAAGAAGGACTGACGAAGGAGAGCGCATGGCGAACCTCATTCAGATCGATTCGCTCGTCAAGCAGTACACCCGCGACACGCAGGTGCTCACCGTCCTCGACCGGCTGTCTCTCAGCGTCGAGGAGGGGGACTTCGTCGCGCTCATGGGCCCGTCGGGCTCGGGGAAGACGACGCTCCTGAACCTCATCGCCGGCATCGACCGCCCGACCTCGGGGCGCATCCAGGTCGGGGACGCCGAGGTGGCGACGATGAGCGAGGCCGCGCTCGCGAAGTGGCGGAGCGCGAACGTCGGCTTCATCTTCCAGCTCTACAACCTCGTCCCGGTCCTCACGGCCTTCGAGAACGTGGAGCTGCCGCTCCTCCTCACGAGCCTGAGCCGCGCCCGGCGCCGCAAGCAGGTCGAGCTCGCGCTCTCGGTCGTCGGCCTCGCGGACCGCATGGACCACTACCCGCGCCAGCTCTCGGGCGGGCAGGAGCAGCGCGTCGCGATCGCGCGCGCGATCGCGACGGACCCGAAGCTCCTCGTCGCGGACGAGCCGACGGGCGACCTCGACTCGAAGAGCGGGGAGGAGATCCTGATCCTCATGGAGCGGCTCAACGCCGAGTTCAAGAAGACGATCGTCATGGTCACGCACGATCCGAAGGCCGCGGGCCGCGCGCACCGGCTCATCCACCTCGACAAGGGCGTCCTCAAGGAGGACGTGCATGCCGAGCGCGGAAAGGCCGTCGGCATGGCCGCGGCGATCTCGGCGTCCGCCACCTGATCCCCGGAGGTCCGGTGAAGTTCTTCCCGTACGTCTTCAAGAGCCTGTTCCGGAAGAAGACCCGGTCGTTCCTCACGCTGGGCTCGATCCTCCTTCCCCTCTTCGTGATCTGCATGATGGGGACGCTGCTCCGGACGCTGGACCGCCCGCCGTCCGGGGCGGGGATGTTCCGCCTCGTCGTGCGCCACAAGGTCTCCCTCACGAACTGGATCCCGGAGGCGTACCGCGCGCGCATCCAGCAGCTCCCCGGCGTCGAGGACATGTCGGTCTGGTGCTGGTTCGGCGGCAAGTACGTCGACTACTCCGCGAAGAACCAGTTCGCGCGGTTCGGCGTGGAGCCCGAGCGGTTCCTGAGCGTCTTCGACGACGCGAAGATCGTCGAGGGGAGCGCCGCGGACTGGTTCAAGGACCGCGCGGGGGCGATGGTCGGCGAGTCGCTCATGAAGAAGTACGGCTGGAAGCTCGGCCAGAAGGTCGTCCTGACGGGCGACATCTACCCGATGACGCTCGAGCTCACGATCCGCGCCGTCTACACGGCCGACAACGCCACCGCGCTCTTCTTCAACTGGGCCTACGTCGAGGAGGCGCTCCCGCAGATCAAGGGCCGGATCGGGACCTTCTACATCCGGGCGAAGGACGCCGAGGCCGTCGAGCGCCTCCCGAAGGAGATCGACGCGCTCTTCGAGAACACGGACGCCCCGACGAAGACGGAGACCGAGAAGGAGTTCCAGAACGGATTCGTCCAGATGCTCGGGAACGTGAAGCTCATGCTGAACGGGATCTCCTCGGCGATCGTCTTCGTGATCCTCCTCATCGCCGCGAACACGATGTCGATGGCGGCGCGCGAGCGCGTGAGCGAGATCGCGGTCCTGAGGACGCTCGGCTACCCGAAGGGGACGATCCTCGCGATGATCCTCGGCGAGAGCCTCCTTCTCGCGTTTCTCGGCGGCCTCCTCGGCCTCGGTCTGTTCGTCCTCGGCTTCCCGGGCTTCAAGGCGGGCCTCATGAACTCCCCGATGGCGGGCTTCGCCGCCGGCATGCGGCTCTTCCCCTCCGTCCTCGCCGTGGGGTTCGGGATCTCCGTCTTCATCGGTCTCTTCGCGGGGATCGTCCCGGCCGTCGGCGCCGCCCGGCGCCCGATCACGGACGGGCTGCGCCAGGTGGGCTGATGAAGTTCCTCCCGTTCGTCCTCAAGAACCTCTTCCGGAAGAAGACGCGTTCGCTGCTGACGCTCGGGTCGATCCTCCTCCCCCTCTTCGTGATCTGCATCCTCGGGACGCTCCTCGCCGCGCTCGAGACGGACCCGACCGGGGGCCGCGGGATGTGGCGTCTCATCACGCGCCACAAGGTCTCGATCACGAACTGGCTCGTGGACTCCCACACGGAGAAGATCCGCCGGCTCCCCGGCGTCGCCGAGGTCGTCCGGATGCAGTGGTTCGGCGGACAGTACGTGGACGCGTCCGCCTTCAACAATTTCTCGCGGTTCTCGACGCAGGACCCCGAGGCGCTGCTCCGGGTCTTCGACGAGGCGAAGATCGTCGAAGGCTCGGCCGACGAGTGGGTGAAGGACCGCGCCGGCGTCCTCGTCGGCCGCCTCCTGATGAAGAAGTACGGATGGAGGCTCGGCCAGAAGATCGTCCTGAAGGGCGACATCTATCCCGTGACGCTCGAGCTCACGATCCGCGCCGTCTACACGGGGCCCGACGAGTCCGCCGTCTACTTCCACCAGGCCTACGTCGAGGAGGCGGTTCCGCGCGCGAAGGGCTTCGTGGGCTGGTTCTGGATCAAGGCCGACTCTCCCCAGTCCGCCGCGCGGCTTCCGAAGCTCGTCGACGCCCTGTTCGAGAACAGCTCGTACCCGACGCGCACGGAGACGGAGAAGGAGTTCCAGAACACCTGGGTTTCGATGCTCGGAAACGTGAAGCTCCTCCTGACGTCGATCTCCGCGATCATCGCGCTCGTGATCCTCCTGATCGCCGGGAACACGATGGCGATGGCGGCGCGCGAGCGCGTCACGGAGATCGCGGTCCTGAGGACGCTCGGCTATTCGAAGACGACGATCCTCGGCCTCATCCTCGGCGAGAGCCTGCTCCTCGCGGCAGCCGGCGGCGTCCTCGGGCTCGGCGTCTTCGTTGCGCTCTTCCCGGGCTTCAAGCGCACGCTCCTCTACTCGCCGATGGCGGGATTCGCGGGCGGGATGAGGATCTTCCCGGGCGTCCTCCTGGCCGGCTTCGCGGTCACGCTCCTCGTCGGCCTCTTCGCGGGCCTCGTCCCGGCGGTGCGCTCGGCGCAGCGCTCGATCACGGACGGGCTGAGGCAGGTCGGCTGATGAGGTTCCTGCCGTTCGTCTTGAAGAACCTCCTGAGGAAGAAAACGCGCACGAGCCTCACGATCGGCTCGATCCTTCTTCCCTTCTTCGTGATCTGCCTCCTCGGGACGTTCCTCACGATGCTCGACGCGGACCCGTCGCAGGGGCGCGGCATGTTCCGGATCGCCGTCCGCCACAAGGTCTCGTTCACGAACTTCATTCCGGCCGCCCACCTCGAGAAGATCCGCCAGATGCCCGGCGTGAAGGCCGCGATGCCGTTCAACTGGTTCGGCGGGCGGTACGTCGACGCGTCGGCCTTCAACGTCTTCCAGCGCTTCGCGGTGGACCCCGCCGTTTTCTGGACCATTTTCGACGCGAACGCGATCGTCGAAGGCTCGGCCGACGAATGGCGGAAGGACCGCTCGGGACTCCTCGTCGGGCGCCTCCTCATGCAGAAGTACGGCTGGAAGCTCGGGCAGCAGATCACGCTCACGGGAGACATCTGGCCCGGCGTCTACACGTTCACGATCCGCGCCGTCTACACCGGCGCGAACGAGGTTTCGGTCTTCTTCGACCAGAGAGTCCTCGACGAGCACCTCCCGTCCCGCGCGGGCCAGTACACGATGATCTGGCTCAAGGCCGTCGACGCGGCCGCGACGCGGGACCTGATCCCGCGGATCAACGCGGCGTTCGAGAACTCGCCGTGGCCCGTGCGCGCCGAGACCGAGAAGGAGTTCCAGAATTCGTTCGTCGCCCTCCTCGGGAACGTGAAGCTCTTTTTCCGGAGCCTGACGGCGGTCATCGCGGCCGTCGTCCTCCTCATCGCCGCGAACACGATGGCGATGTCCGTCCGCGAGCGCGTCGCCGAGATCGCCGTCCTCCGGGCGATCGGCTTCCCGAGAAGGACGCTCTTCGGGCTCCTTCTCGGCGAGAGCGCGTTCATCGCCGTCGCCGGCGCCTCGATCGGGCTCACGCTCTACCTCGGCCTCTTCGGGCGCCTCAGGACGTTCGTGATGCTCTCCCCCCTGGCGAACGTCGCGGCGGCGATGCGGATCTACCCCGACGTCCTCGCGCTCGCGTTCCTGCTCACCGTCGCCGTCGGCCTCGCGGCCGGCTTCGTCCCCGCGCTCCGCTCCGTCCGCCGTCCGATCGTGGACGGCCTGCGTCTCGTCGCCTGAGGAGGTGAACCGATGCTCGGCATTCCCCTGAAGTACAACGTCCGGAACCTCTTCGTGCGCCGGGTCACGACGTCGCTCACGGTCCTCGGAATCGGGCTCGTCGTCGCCGTGTTCCTCTGCGTCATGTCGCTCGGGGAGGGGCTCACGCGCGTGTTCACGGCGTCCGGCTCGGAGAACAACGTGCTCGTCCTGAGGCAGAACTCGCAGTCCGAGCTGCAGTCGGGGATCTCGCGCGACCAGGTCCCGCTCATCCTCACGCTGCCCGGCATCGCGCCCGACACGGACGGCAAGCCGCTCGCCTCGCCCGAGCTCGTCATCGTCCTGAACCTCGAGAAGGTCGGCGGAGGCTCCTCGAACGTGACGATCCGCGGCGTCGGCGAGAAGGGGATGAAGCTCCGGCCGGGCCTGACGCTCGTGGAGGGCCGGTGGTTCACGCCCGGAAAGTCCGAGGTCGTCGTCTCCAAGAGCGTCGCGAGGCGCTTCAAGGACTGCACCGTCGGCCAGACGATCCGCTTCGGCGCGTACCGATGGAACGTCGTGGGCCTCTTCGACGCGGGCGGCACGGCCCCCGACAGCGAGATCTGGACGGACGTCGAGGGGATGATCACCGACTTCAAGCGCGGCGGCTATTCGTCCGTCCTCGCGAGGACGGCGGGCCGGGCGGCGCGCGACCAGTTCGTCGCCGGCCTCTCGGGAGACCCGCGCCTCGCGCTCGAGGGCAAGATCGAGCGCAAGTACTACGACGACCAGACGTCCACGGCCGCGCCGATCAAGTTCCTCGGCTTCTTCGTCGGGATCGTCATGGCGATCGGGGCGTGCTTCGGCGCGATGAACACGATGTACGCGGCCGTGGCGGCGCGGACGCGCGAGATCGCGACGCTCCGCGCGCTCGGTTTCTCGAGGACCTCGATCCTGGCGTCCTTCGTCTTCGAATCGCTCTGCCTCGCGCTCCTCGGCGGGATCGTCGGCTGCCTCCTCGGCCTCCTCGCCGTGAAGCTCGCGCTCTCGGGCGTGACGGGCACGACGAACTTCGCGACGTTCTCCGAGGTCGTCTTCGCGTTCCGCCTGACGCCGGCGCTCCTCGCGACCGGGATCGCCTTCTCCCTCGTGATGGGCTTCTTCGGCGGCCTCTTCCCGGCCGGGAGAGCGGCCTTCACGAAGATCACGAACGCGCTCCGGCAGGTGGGATGAGGAGGCGGGACATGGCCGACTGGCTCGTGAAGACGGAACCCGGGGATTATTCGTTCGAAGATCTTCTGAGAGAGAAAGAGACCGTCTGGACGGGCGTGAAGAACCCCGTCGCGCTGAAGCACCTGCGGGCGATGAAGGCCGGGGACCGCGTCATCGTCTACCACACGGGCAGCGAGAAGGCCGCGGTGGGCGCCGCGACCGTCTTCTCATTCGAAGAAGATCCGAAATCGGCCGCCGAACCGCGCGTCACGCTTCGCGCGGGGAGACTCCTCCCCCGCGCTATTCCACTCTCAGAAATCAAATCTTCTCCCCTCTTCTCCGACTCCCCTCTCGTCCGCATCGGCCGCCTTTCCGTCGTCCCGCTGACCGCCGCGCAGTACGCGTTCCTCGCCAAGGGCTGAGGCGTGTTCTTCTCGCGCGCGCAGGAAGTCGCGCTCGCGTCGCTCGTCCATCTCGACCGCCGCGGCCCCGCGGGCGCGGGCCGCGGCGTGCGCGATCTCGCCGCCGCCGCGGGCGTTCCCGCTCCGTTCCTCTCCAAGGTCCTCGGACGGCTCGTCGACCGCGGTCTCCTGCGCAGCCGCCGCGGCCGGAAGGGCGGGTTCGTCCTCGGCCGGCCGGCCGCGGAGATCACGCTCGCGGACGTCGTCCTCGCTCTCGAGAGGAAGGGCGACCTCGAGGCCGCGTTCCGGGCGCCGGAGGGCGCGGCGGCGCCGCTCTTCGCGCGCCTTCGCGGCGACTTCCTCGAGACGCTCCGCGCGACGCGCCTCGCCGACGTCCCCCCTCCCGCGCCCCCGGACTGAGACGGCGGCGCGCCGGAACGGACTCTGGCAGGATGCGGGGCGGAGGTTCCGTATGGCGCATCCCGTCAAGGACCCCGTCAGCTGGCTCTATCCGCCGATCGAGCCGTACCGCACGGGGATGCTCACGGTCTCCGACGTCCACACGATCTACTGGGAAGAGAGCGGGAACCCGAACGGCAAACCCGCCGTCTTCCTGCACGGCGGCCCCGGAGGAGGATCGGACCCGAAGGTCCGGCGCTTCTTCCACCCCGAGAAGTACCGCATCGTCGTCTTCGACCAGCGCGGCTGCGGCAAGTCGACGCCGTACGCGAGCCTCGAGGCGAACACCACGTGGGACCTCGTCTCCGACGCCGAGAAGGTGCGCGAGCACCTCGAGATCGACACGTGGCAGGTCTTCGGCGGCTCGTGGGGCTCGACGCTCGCGCTCGCGTACGCCGGAAAGCACCCGGATCGCGTGACGGAGCTCGTCCTGCGCGGCATCTTCCTGCTGCGCAAGAAGGAGATCGACTGGTTCTACCAGGAGGGCGCGTCGATCCTCTTCCCGGACGCGTGGGAGCCTTACCTCGCGCACATCCCGGAGGCCGAGCGCGGCGACCTCGTCACGGCGTACCACAAGCGCCTCACGAGCGAGGACCCCGCGGTGCGGCTCGCCGCCGCGAAGATCTGGAGCGGCTGGGAGGGCGCGACGTCCAAGCTCCTTCCGGACGCCTCGTTCTCGGGCCACTACGAGGAGGACGAGTTCGCGCTCGCCTTCGCGCGGATCGAGGCGCACTACTTCCACAACAAGGGCTTCTTCGAGACAGACGGCCAGCTCCTCCGAGACGCCGGGAAGATCCGCAACATCCCGGGAGTCATCGTGCAGGGCCGCTACGACGTCGTGTGCCCGATCTTCAGCGCGTGGGCCCTCCATCGCGCATGGCCCGAAGCGGACCTCATCATCTCCCCCGACGCGGGCCACAGCGCCTGGGAGCCGCCCAACTCCCGGGCGCTCGTCGCCGCGACGGACAAGTTCGCCTGAGAGACCTGCGCGCGTTCCTCGACGCCCTCCGCAAGGAGAACGACCTCGCCGTCGTCGAGGCCGAGGCCGACCCGCGCCTCGAGATCCCCGAGATCCACCGGCGCGTCATCGAGGAGGGCGGGCCGGCGCTCCTTTTCACGCGCCCGAAGGGCTCGCCGTACCCGGTCGTCACGAACCTCTTCGGGACGCGGAAGCGGATCGAGCTCGCCTTCGGCGCGCGCCCGGCCGAGTTCGTGAGGACGGCCGCCCGGGCGGCGACGGACCTCCTCCCCCCGACCGCCGGGAAGCTCTGGGGCTATCGCTCCTTTCTCGCCCGCGCCGCGAGGGTCGGCACCCGCCGCGTGCGGGACGTCCCCGTGGCCGAGGTCGCCGACGGCGCGTTCGACCTGACGACGCTGCCCTCCCTGACGCAGTGGCCCGAAGACGGCGGGCCGTTCCTGACCCTTCCCCTCGTCTACACGGAGCGGCCCTCGGAGGGACCCGCGCGCGGGCGGGCGTCGAACCTCGGCATGTACCGGATGCAGGTCCACGACTCCCGGACGCTCGGCGTCCACTGGCAGATCGGCAAGGGCGGCGGCTTCCACTACAACGTCGCCGAGTCGCGCGGCGAGGACCTGCCGCTCACCGTCTTCCTCGGGGGCCCCCCGGCCCTGATCCTCGGGGCGATCACGCCTCTCCCCGAGGGGCTCCCCGAGATCCTCCTCGCGTCGCTCGTCCTCGGCGAGAAGCTGCCCGTCGCCGAGGTCCCCGGGTTCCCGCACCGCCTCGTCGCGACGGCGGAGTTCGCCATCGCGGGGAGCGTCCCGCCGGGGATCCGGCGCGCCGAAGGCCCCTTCGGGGATCACTACGGGTACTACTCGCTCGCGCACGACTACCCCGTCCTCCGGGTCTCGCGCGTCGCCCGGCGCCGCGCTCCGATCTTCCCGGCGACCGTCGTCGGCAAGCCGAGACAGGAGGACTTCTTCCTCGGCGACTACGTGCAGCAGCTCCTCTCCCCGCTCTTCCCGCTCGTGATGCCCGCCGTCGTCGACCTCTGGAGCTACGGCGATACGGGCTTCCATTCCCTCGCCGCGGCCGTCGTGCGCGACCGCTACTCCCGCGAAGCGATGGCTTCGGCGTTCCGGATCCTCGGAGAGGGCCAGCTCTCGCTGACGAAGTTCCTTCTCGTGACGGACGCGCGGCTCGACCTCGCCGATTTCCGCGGCCTCCTCTCCCACGTCCTCGCGCGCTGCCGGTTCGAGGCGGACCTCTTCGTCTTCTCGAACCTCGCGATGGACACTCTCGACTACACGGGCCCGAGGGTGAACGAGGGGAGCAAGGGCGTCCTCCTCGGCCTCGGCGAGGCCGTTCGCGACCTCGCCGAGGAATTCCGCGGGCCTCTTCCTCCGGGCGTGACGGCCGCGGCCGTCTTCGCGCCGGGAGCCCTCGTCGTCCAGGGTCCCTCCTACCAGGCCGATCGCGCCTTCGCCGAGCGCCTCGCCTCCGACCCCGCGGTGGCTCTCTGGCCGCTCGTGGTCCTCGCGGACGACGCGGCCGCGACCGCCCGGGACGAGCGCGCGTTCCTGTGGCGCGTCTTCACGCGCTTCGAGCCGGCGGCCGACATCCACGGCCGGACCTCCGTCGTGCGCAACCACCTCGCGTTCACCCCCCCGGTCGTCCTCGACGCCCGCGCGAAGCCGTGGATGCCGAAGCTCGTCGAGGCCGATCCCTCGACGATCGGCCTCGTCGACCGGAGGTGGCGGGAGTACTTCCCGAGGACCTGACCGACAGAATCTGTCGGGCCGAGGCGGCCGGAACCCTCCCGGACGCTCCGATGACGACAGGTTTCGGCGGTTTTCCCGCGGTTTGGCCGGGCCCGAATCCTGCAGAGGCGATCCACGTACATGTCCGTCAACCTCGGCGTCGGCGACCTCCTCGCGGAGTCCGGCGACCTCACGGTGCGCCGGCTCAGCCGCGCGTCCACGTGGCAGAAGACCCACGGCGGCACGATCGAGCGCGCGCTGCTCTCGACCGGGGCCGTCAGCGAAGAGGTCCTCACGTCGGCGCTCGCGCAGGCCTACGGGCTGCCCGGCGTCTCGCGCGCGACCCTCCTCGCCGCGGACCCGGACATCGTCGAGTGCCTTCCGGCCAAGGAGCGGCGCCGTTTTCGCGCCTGCCCCTTCTCGCTTTCCGGCAAGCTCCTCTACGTCGCGATCTCGGACCCGCAGAACATCGTCCTGCAGAAGAACCTCGCGATCGCCACGGGCTTCTCGGTCGAGCTGTTCGTCGCCCCCGATCCCGTTCTCGAGGACGTCATCGAGCGTTTCGAGGCCCGGCCCGCCGGCCACGCGCCGTCGCCGGCCGCCGCCCCCGCGCGCCCGGTCCTCGTCCCCGCCGCGGCTCCCGCGCCGAACGAGGACTGGATCGACCGGCTCGGCCGCGCGCTCCTCGCCGAGGCCCTGCGCTTCGACTCGACGGAGCTCGAGCTCGGCGCCGACACGCACGGCGCGTTCCTGCGCACGTTCGACGCGGCGCACCCCGCCGTGACGCGCCGCCTCTCGGCCGCGCTCCTCGCTCCGCTCGTCGCGTGGTTCCAGTCGCGGTGCCGAAGGGCCGAGGGTTTCGTAGCCGAGGCCGCGCGCGCGCCCGGGACGCTCCAGCGCCGGCGCATCGAGCTGATCGCCGCCGACTCTCACGGCGTCCGCGTGCGGCTCGTGCCGGTCGGAGAGAGCGTCGACCTGCCCGCGCCCGCCAAGCTGGACGTCACGTGCGCGCACGAGGGCACGGACGGCTTCGTCTTCTGCCCGCGCTGCGGCGTCGTGCTCTGACGGCCGGAGCGGACTCCGCTCGCGCGCGGACCGCGAGCCGGCTATCGGCGGCGACTCACGCCGAGGGCGAGGCGCCGCCGGCCGGGCTGCCGCCCCGGCCTCTCCCTCGACCGCGCCGCCTGCGGCGACGCCCGCCTCCTCCTCCGCCCTCGGGCCGGGGAGCGGGCGATTCCGGGCCGCGCGGGGCCTGCGGCCCCTGCGTCTCGGGCGCCGGACCCTGCTGCGGCGGCCGCGGTCCCCCCGCGGCCTCGCCGCCGGCCCGGCCCTGGCCGCCGCGTCCCCTCCGGCGCCGTCTCCGCCCGCCGCCCTCGCCGTGCGGCGCGGCCCCCGGCGCTCCGCCGCCGCCCTGAGCGGCCCGCTGGCGCTTCTCGCGCTCGCGCTGGGCCTGGCGCCGCGCCTCCTCCTGCTGCTTCAGGCGCTGACGTTCGCGCAGGCGGCGCTCCTCCTCGGCCCTCTTCGCTTCGAGGGCCGCCTCGTGCCTCTTCCGCCACTCGCCCTCGATCTCGTCCGCCTCGGCCCGCTCGGCGTCGGTCAGGAGCTCGCGGATCGTCACGAGGATCCGGGCCCGCGCCGCCTGGCCGCGGATGAGGTCGACGATCCGCGCGCGCACGGGCGCCGACGCATCGGCGACGATCGCGGGAATGCGGTCCGCGTCGGACAGGACCATGCGCGTGAACGCGACCCGCCGCGTCTCTCCCGTGACGGGGTGCGCGAGCGACAGGACGTAGAGGTCCTGCTCGTGCTCGAGGCCGTGCTCGACGAGGGCGAACCCCTCGAGCGCCTCGGTCGCGAGCGCCGCGAGGAGGTCGATGTGCTTCTCCCCGATCTCCTGCGTCTGCTCCATCGAGACGACGCGATCGCGGAACATGCGGACCTGGCCCATGCGCGGCGAGTCTACCAACCGCCGTTGTTCAGACCGCGACGCCGCCGAGGGCCAGCAACCGCCTCGCGTGGTCGTCCGGCCCGAACGAAGCCCGGCGCCGCGCGGCGCCGGCGGCCAGCCGGGGCCCCAGCCCGCGCCGCACGAAAAGGGCCATCGCGGCGGCGAGGGCGGGCGCGTCGCCCGGCGGCACCAGGAGGCCGCTGTGGCCGTCCTCGACGACGTCCGCGAGGCCCTCGACGGCGGTCCCGATCACGGGCCGGCCGTACGCGAGCGCGTCCGCCGCGATGCCGGAGCCCGTCGCCCGACGGTAGGGACACACGATCGCGTCCGCGGCCGCGAACCACAGCGCACGCTCCGCCTCGGGCAGGTAACGCAGCTCGAGGCGCACGCCGGCGGGCGCCCATTTCTCGAGCCGCCGCGCCTCTCCCCACGGTTCTCCGGCGAAGACGAGGAGCGCCGACGGGATCTCCTTCCTCACCGCCGCGAAGGCGTCGAGAAGGACGTCCCAGCCCTTGTAGGGCCGCAGAAGGCCGCTGAAGAGGAAGACCGGCGCGCCGGGCGGAAGGCCGAGATGGCCGCGCGCCGCCTCGCGGTCCGGCAGGACGGCGCGGGGCTCGGCCGGGTGCGGGACGACCGCGACGGGGGCGTCCGGACGCTCGCCGGCGATCTCGCGCGCGCTGCGCGCGTTCTGCACGGCGAAGCGGTCCGCGCGCCGGAGGACCGTGCGCGTGAGCGCGTCCTTCCACGGATGCGCCTCGTGGTCGAAGACGTTGTGGCAGAGGAGGAGGCGCACGGTCGACGGAGACTCGGCGCCGAGCGTGGACAGCAGCAGGGACACGTGCGGGGCGAAATACGACGTCCACCAGGGAAGGATCAGGAGAGAGATTTCCTTGAATGAAAGAAAGCGGGCGGCGCGCACGAAAGACCACGGGTTCAAGCCGTCGAGAAGAGGAGAGGAGGGGATTTCTTCGAAGGGTAAACGGGACGCGGGCGGCGCGTCTCTCTTCTCTTCTCCTTCCGATTCTTCCGAAGAATCCATCGTCCCCGGATAGAGGAACCGCGGATACATCCGCGAGAACCCGACGACGAGAGGGTCGACGCCCAGCCGCCTCATCGCGGCGAGGAGGCGCGCGTCCTGGTCCGCGATGCCGCTCCGGAACGGCGGGAACGGCCCGACGAGGGCGACGCGCGGAGTCGCCGTCACGTCGCCTCGAGGAGGAAGGCCTTGAGGTACTCGCCCTCCGGACAGTCGATCGACACGGGGTGGTCGGGACCCGCGCCGCGCTTCTCGAGGAGGCGCGCCTCGCGCCGGGCGTCGAGGGCCGCCGCGAAGAGCACCTTCTGGAAGAGGCCCGCGCTGACGGGCCCGGAGCACGAGCACGCGAGGAGGAGCCCGCCGGGCGAGAGGAGCCCGAGCGCGAGCCGGTTGACGTCCTTGTAACCGCGGCAGGCGCGGTCGACGTCCGGCCGCCGCTTCGCGAACGCCGGCGGGTCGGTGACGATCAGGTCCCAGGTCTCGCCGGCGGCGGTCCGCGCGCGCAGGTCCTCGAAGACGTCCGCGCAGACCGTCTCGGCGGGCGCTCCCGGCGCGTCCACGTCCTGCCCGTTCGCGCGGTGGTTCTCCCGCGCGAGCGCGAGCGCCGGCTCCGAGAGGTCCACGTGGACGACGCGCGACGCCCCGCCGGCGAGGGCCGCGACGCCGAACGCGCCCGAATACGAGAAGAGGTTGAGGACGCGCCGTCCCCGCGCGAGACCGCGTACGACGTGGCGGTTCTCGCGCTGGTCGAGGAAGAAGCCGGTCTTCTGGCCGCCGGAGACCTCTGCGACGAAGGCGAGGCCGCGCTCGCGGAACGCGGCGCGCGGGGGGAGCGGACCGCCGGAGAGGAGCTCGTCCTCGACGGACAGCCCTTCGCCCTTCCGCGACGCCAGGTCGTTGCGCTGGACGATGGTGGCGCCCGGAAACCGCGCCTCCAGTGCGGGCAGCCAGAGCTCGCGCGCGCGCTCGGTTCCCTCGGTCGTCGCCTGCACGGACAGGACGCCGCCGTAGCGGTCCACGACGAGGCCCGGCAGGAAGTCGCCCTCGGCGTTCACGACGCGGTAGCCGTCGGTCTCCGGCGGGACGGCCGCGTCGCGCAACGCGGCGGCGGCCGCGAGGCGCGCGGCCACGAACGCCGCGTCGACGGGACGGTCCTCGAAGGTCCAGAGGCGCGCCGCGATCGGCGACGACGGGGACGCGAAGCCGCGGCCCACGTACGCGCCCGAGGCGTCGCGCACCTCGACCGGCCCGGCCGGCACGGCCCCGCTCCGGGCGAGGCTGCCGGAGAAGAGCCACGGATGCCGCCGGCGCGAGGCCGATTCGCGTCCACGCGCCAGCGTCAGGACCTGCACGACCTCACGATACCCCGCGGCGGCTTGACGGAGACGCCACCGGGGACCGACACTTGCGCGAAGTCGTGCGTGAACCAAGTGTCATTCCGGCCCTGGTGCTGGCGGAGGCGGGCACGCGCGACCCGATGGTCCTGACCAAGCTCGGCGTCGCGGCGGTGCGCGACGAGCAGTGGCAGAAGGCCCTCATCCTCCTCGCCGAGGCCTACAAGATCTTCTCGGAGGACCCCGAGCTCAAGGAATGGATGATGAAGGTCGAGACCGACCCCGACGAGCCTCTCGCGCGGGCTCAGTCCCGGGGCCGGATGTTCTCGCACTACGGCCTCGCCCTCGCGATGTCGGACCGCTCGCGGACGCAGGAGGGCGCCCGGTTCTGCGAGATCGCGATCCAGAAGGAGCCCTACCAGGCCGAGCACTACGCGCTTCTCGCGCGGATCTGGCTCGCGGGACGCAACCGGCTCAAGACCGTCCAGGCCATCGACCGCGGCCTCAAGGAGGTCCCGAACAGCCAGATTCTCCTCGAGCTCCGCGGAGAGATCGGCTGGCGCGAGAAGAACGCCGTGGCGTTCCTCCCGAGGAACCACCCGCTCAACGTGACGCTCGGGAAGATGCTGCGCAAGAAGCGCGATTCCGCTCGGGACCGCATCCGGCGCGGCCCGGCTCCACCCGTGCCGCCGCCCGCCAAGCCGAAGACCTGATCAGCGCGCGACCGCGGAGACCGCGAGCCAGGCGCCGCCGGCGACGAGCGCAGCCGCCGGGATCGTCAGGATCCACGCGATCACGATCGAGCGCGCGACGCCCCAGCGGACGGCCGAGAAGCGACGGACGGACCCGACTCCCATGATCCCGCCCGTGATCGTGTGCGTCGTCGAGACGGGGATCCCGCCGAGCGACGCGCCGATGAGCGTGAGGGCGCCCGCGAACTCCGCGCACGAGCCGCCGACGGGCTTGAGCGGCGTGATGCGCATCCCCATCGTCCGGACGATCCGCCAGCCGCCCGACAGGGTTCCGAGGCCGATCGCGGCGTGGCAGATCAGCACGATCCAGAACGGGATCTCCAGCACCTTGAGGTAGCCGGTCGAGAAGAGCAGCACCGCGATGATCCCCATCGTCTTCTGCGCGTCGTTCATCCCGTGCCCGAAGGAGAACGCGGCCGCCGAGACGAGCTGGACCCGACGGAAGCCGCGGTCCAGCGGCTCGGGCCGCACGCGCCGGAACATCCACGTGACGGCGAGGAAGAAGCAGAACCCGAGGACGAACCCGAGGACCGGCGAGAGCACGATGAAGACGACGGTCTTGCCGATCCCGCTCGGCACGAGCGCGGCCGGCCCCGCCTTCACGAGGGCGGCTCCCGCGAAGCCCCCGATGAGGGCGTGCGACGACGACGACGGCAGGCCCCACCACCACGTGAGGAGGTTCCACGCGATCGCCCCGACGAGCGCGGCCATGATGAGGAGAGGGTCGACCACCGCCGGGTCCACGATGTCCTTGCCGATCGTCTTGGCGACGCGCGTCTCGAGGGAGAACGCCGCGACGAAGTTGAAGAACGCCGCCCAGGCGACGGCGAGCTTCGGCGTGAGGACGCGCGTGCCGACGACCGTCGCGATCGAGTTCGCCGCGTCGTGGAAGCCGTTGATGAAGTCGAAGAAGAGCGCGACGACGACGATGAAGAGGATGAAGGCCATTGCGGAGGCGCCTACGAGGACTTGAGGACGATCTGCTCGAGGACGTTCGCGACGTCCTCGCAGCGGTCCGTGGCCTCCTCGAGGACCTCGTAGATCTCCTTCCACTTCAGGAGCGTGATCGGGTCCTTCTCGGAATCGAAGAGCCGGCCGATCGAGATCCGGTTCAGGCTGTCGGCCTCGTTCTCGAGCCGGTTGATCTCGACGCACAGCTCGAGGATCTGGGGGGAGTTCTTGAGGTCTCCGAGGAGGCCGACGGCCCGCCGGATCGCGTCGGCCGACTGGACGATGATCTCCGTGGCCTGCTTCAGGCCGGGGCGCGGCGCCGGGACCTTGTAGAGGACGAACCGGTTCGCGGCGGCGTCCATGAAGTCGAGGACGTCGTCGAGCGCCTTGACGAGCGAGTGGATGTCCTCGCGGTCGATCGGCGTGATCCACGTGCGCGAGAGAAGGGCGAACGTCTGGTGCGCGACCTGGTCTCCTTCGTGCTCGAGGTGCTTGATGCGGGCGACCTTGAGCTCCACGTCCGTGAAATCGGCCGCGAGCTCGTCGAGCGCGCGCGCGGCCTCGAGGATGACCTCGGCCGCGCGGACGAACTGCGGGAGGAAGTTCTCCTCGCGCGGGAAGAGCTTGATCACGAGATCTCCGTTCGCGGCGGAGGATAACAGAGGCTTCACGCGGAACTTGCGTCTGGTTGACATGCAAGGTCCGAAGGGGGACCGCGAGATCTTCTTCTGAAAGGAAAGAAGGAAAAGGCGGGCCCGAACGAGTGGCGCGTCGCCATGGCAGGATGGGGACATGGCCAGATCACGTCCGCGCTACGCGGGAACGCACCCCAGGACGTTCGCGGAGAGGTACAAGGAGCGCGACCCGGCGCGATATCCGGAGGAGCGCGCCCGGATTCTGCGCTCCGGCAGGACGCCGGCCGGCAGCCACGTGAGCGTCCTCGTCGCCGAGGCGCTCGAAGTGCTCGCGCCGACGCCCGGCGACGTCGCCGTCGACGCGACGCTCGGATACGGCGGACACGCCTCGGAAATCCTGAGGCGGATCCTCCCCGGCGGCCGGCTCCTCGGCCTCGACGTCGACCCGATCGAGCTGCCGAAGGCGGCGGAGCGGCTCGAGGCCCTGGCGAAGGAACTCGGCGCGCCTCGGGCCGTGAAGACGTTCCGGCGCAACTTCGCCGGCCTCCGGAAGCTCCTCGACGAGGAGGGCCTCGAGCGCGGCGCCGACGTCGTCCTCGCCGACCTCGGCGTCTCGTCCATGCAGCTCGACGACCCGGAGCGCGGCTTCTCGTGGAAGCACGACGTCCCGCTGGACCTCAGGATGAATCCCGGGAGGGGCCAGCCGGCCGGATTGCTTCTGCTTCGGATGAAGAGGGAAGAGATTGAAGAGCTTCTTAGAAGGCTGGGAGACGAGCCGGAAGCGACGGGAATCGCCAGGCATCTGGCGGAGGCGGTGCGCGCCAGGGGGCCGCAGGCTGCGGACGGACGGCGTCCAGGCACAGGCGACTCACACCTTCCAAGGAATCCCCTCCGCACTTCGGACGTCACCCGCGCCGTGGAGCTTGCCTACGCCGGCAGAACCTCCCGCCACGCGTCCGAAGCAAAGAAATCCTCCCTCCAACGGACCTTTCAGGCGATCCGCATCCTCGTCAACGACGAGCGGACCGCCCTCGACGCCTTCCTGCGCGACCTGCTGCACTGCCTCGCGCCCGGAGGGCGCGCCGCGATCCTCACGTTCCACTCCGGCGAGGACCGGCGCGTGAAGAAGGCGTTCAAGGCCGGCCTCGAGGCCGGCCTCTACGCGCGCGTCGCGGACGACGTGATCCGCGCGACGCCCGGGGAGCGGGGCCGGAACCCCCGCTCCTCCGCCGCCAAGCTGCGCTGGGCGGTCCGGGCGGGCTGAGGACCTACGGCTTCTGCTTCGCCATGTCCGGCGGCGCCGGGGCCTTCGGCTCCTTCCAGGCGCCGGGCTTGGCGAGCTCCTCGAGGAGCACCTCGACGCCCTTCTCGAGCGACGGGTCGTGGCCCTTCACGCGCGAGCCCGCGTCGTCGAAGACCTCGACGTCGGGCGTCACGCCCTCGTCCTCGACGACCCAGTGCCCCTCGCGGTCGTAGATCCGGAACGTCGGGACCTCGAGCGTGCCGCCGTCGACGAGGCGCGGGTTCCCCGAGAGGCCGATGAGCCCGCCCCACGTGCGCGTCCCGATGATCGGACCGAGCTTGCTCTCGCGGAAGAAGTACGGCAGCGCGTCGCCGCCGGAGCCCGAGTAGGAGTTCACGAGCATCGCTTCCGGGCCGTCGTGCGCGAAGCCGGGCGCGGTGAAGCGCTCGAGCCCGCGGCGCGCCCAGAAGGCGAGCGTCTTGCGTGAGAAGTACTCGATCATCCGGTCCGGGATGAATCCGCCGCCGTTGTACCGCTCGTCGATGAGGAGCGCGGGCTTGCCCGCCTGCGAATAGAAGAGCTTCTGGAGCATCCGGTTGCCCTCGAACGCCGTGTCCGGGAGGTGCAGGTAGCCGACCTTCCCGCCCGAGAGCTTCTCGACCATCGCCATCCGGCTCTTGACCCAGTCGAGGTAGCGCAGGTTCTGCTCGGACGTGATCGTCTTGACGAGAACCGTCCGCGCGCCCTCCGCGGCCGGCTTGGCCGACACGAGGAGCGAGACGGCCTTTCCGCCCTTTCCCTCGAGCAGACGATACGGATTGTCGGCCGTCGTGAGGTCGTGCCCGTCGATGGCGAGGAGGAAGCTTCCCTCCTTCACGTCGACGCCCGGCTCCATGAGCGGCGAGCGCCACGCGTCGTCCCAGTTTTCGCCGGCGAAGACCTTCGCGATCCGGTACCGGCCGGACGCGTCGGCCGCGAACTCGCAGCCGAGCATGCCGCCCGCGACGCGCGGGACCTTCGGCTGGTCTCCCGACTCGACGTACGTGTGGCCGCTCTCGAGCTCGCCGATCATCTCGCCGAAGAGGAAGTCGAGGTCGGCGCGGTGCTCGACGTACGGCACGAGCGCGCCGTAGCGTCTCTTCATCGCCTCCCAGTCGACGCCGTGCATCTTCGGGTCGTAGTACCAGTCGCGGACGATGCGCCAGCCGTCCTCCCACATCTGCCTCGTCTCGGCGGCGACGTCGAGCTTCATCTTCAGGCCCGAGAGGTCGAGCTTGCCGTCGCCGGCCTTGAGGGGCGCCTTGGCGTCCGTCACGAACCAGTCGGAGCCCGCGCGATAGAGGATCTTCTTGCCGTCGCGCGAGACCTCCCAGCCCTCGACGCCGTCGTGCGCCTTCTCCTCCTTCCGCTCCTTGAGGTCGTAGCGGTAGAGAGCCCGGCCGCCATGGCCGCCGCGGCCGCCGCGGCCGCCGTCGCCGTCACGGACGTACCAGACGGAGTCGGCCGTCGAGGCGAGGTCTCCATAGTCTCCCGCCGGAACCCCCGGCAGAGCTTCCGTCCGCGCGACGAAGCCCGCGGCCTCGACCGACGTCGCGGGCGCGGGCTTCTTCTCCGCCTTCTCCTTGTCGCCCTTGCTCTCGTCCTTTCCGTCCTTCTTCTTTCCGGACGCGTCCGCGTCCTTTGCGTCGGTTCCCTTCTCCTCGTCGTCCTTCACGGGAAAGAGGGACGGCGTGCCGGACGCGAGCGCCGCGACGTAGACGCGCGTGGCGTGCGGGTAGACGTAGTTGAACTCGTACGCGGAGAAGACGGGCGTGTAGTCGCGCTCCGAGAGGAAGAAGAGGTACTTGCCGTCCGCCGAGAAGACGGGCGCGTGATCGGGAGTCAGGCCGTCGCCGAGGGGAAACGGCTTCTTCGTCTCGGCGGACCAGACCGCGATCCCGGGCAGGCGCGTCGGATGGCTCTTCTCGTACGCGAGCCACTTCGAGTCGGGGGACCACGCGTAGACGTCGAGGTCCTCCTGCGTGCCGGTGTCGACGTCCGCGATCGCGCCCGAGTCGACGTCGAGGACGCGCAGGCGGTGCTTCTTGTCGCCGTACGCGAGCTTCTTCCCGTCCGGGCTCCAGGCCGGGTCGAACTTCCAGGGCGCGCCGTCCTTCGTGAGCTGCCTCGGCGTTCCGGATCCGTCCGCCGGACGGACCCAGATCTCGTACTCGCCCGTCGCGTCCGAGAGGTACGCGACGCGATGCCCGTCGGGCGACCACGCGGGCGCGCGCTCGCGCACGCCCTGCGTGTCCGTGAGGTCGCGCGTCGGGCCGTCCTTCGCGGGGACGCTGAAGAGGTCGCCGCGCGCATCGAAGACGACGCGGGCGCCGCTCGGCGAGAGGCTCGCGCCCCGGATGAACTCCTTCACGTCCTTCCAGGCCGTCCCGACGGGGGCGCCGTCCGACGCGAGCGCGATCGGGATCCGCGCCGCCTTCTCCGTCTTCAGGTCGAGCCGCCAGACGTACCCGCCGTTCATGAAGACGATCGCGCTCCCGTCCGAGGCGAGCGACGGCCAGAGGACGTCGAAGTCGGTGAACGCCGTGACCTTGCGCGTCGCCTTCGTCGTCACGTCGTACGCGAAGAGGTTGAGCGTGTGCTCGCGGTCGGACGTGAACCAGATCGTGTCCCCGTTCCACATCGGGAAGTTGTCGGTGCCCTTCCAGTCCGTGATTCGCGTGGACGCCTTCGAGGCGAAGTCGTAGAGGAAGACGTCCTGCGCGAGGCCGCCGAGCGTCCGCTTCCACGTGCGGAACTCGCGGCCCAGGGGGCAGTACGCGAGCTTCCTCCCGTCGGGCGAGAACGACGCCGTGCCGCCCTCGGGAATCTCGAGCGGCGTCTCGAGCCCGCCCTTCGGGTCGACGACGTAGTAGCGCCCGATCCGCTCGCTCCACGGGACGCGGTTCATCCTCACGAGGATCTTCCCGTCCCTCGTCCAGCCGAGGACCCAGTCGTCGAAGCCGCCGCGCGGCGGCATGGGCCCGACGTCGTTGTAGAACGTGAGCTGCTTCGGTTCGCCGCCCCAGGACGGCATGACGTAGACCTGGCGAGTCCCGGAGTACTCGCCCGAGAAGGCGATCCACTTCCCGTCCGGGGAGATCTTCGGGAAGACCTCCTGGCCGGCGTGGGTCGTCAGGCGATACGCCGCTCCGCCCCCGACGGGCGCCCGCCAGAGGTCGCCCGCGTACGTGAAGACGACGAAGTCGCCCCAGGCGTCCGGGTAGCGCAGGAGCCGGGCCTCGGGCGGGCCGTCGGCGGCCGTCGCCGTGGAGGCGGGAGAGGAAAGGAGAAGACAGACGGGCAGCAGGAGGGCGAGGGGGCGCGCGCGGAGGTTCATCGAAGGAAGGATACGGCCGGAAAAGGGAAAGGTTGCGCTCAGCGGCGCGGGCCGGACCGCCCGGCCCCTACGAGGAAGGCGCAGACGAGGGCGAGGAGGACGGCCGTGGCCGCCGCGCCCGGCAGGCCGCCGACGAGCGGCGGCCGGCTCTTCGCCGCGGCGCCGAGGGCGACGAGCGCCGCGACGAGGACTCCCGCGAGCCCCTCGCCGGCCACGAGGCCCGAGGCCGCGAGGACGCCCGCGTCCGTCTCGGAGGGCGGCAGGCCTTTCCGCGCCCTCTCGACGAGGGCGCGCGCGCAGCCGCCCACGAAGATCGGCGCCATCGACGCGAGGGGGAGATAGACGCCGATCGCGAAAGCGAGCCCGGAGATCCCGCAGAGGATCACGGAGACCGAGAGGCCCGCGCCCGTGAGCACGAGCCCCCACGGCAGCGCGCCCGCGAGCACGCCCTCGATGATCGTCTTCATGAGCGTCGCCTGCGGCGCGGGGATCTCCTTCGTCCCGAACGTGTAGGCGCTCCCGAGGAGGAGGACCGTCCCCGCGACGCCCCAGCACGCGGACGCCGCCCCGACGAGCTGTCCGAGCTGCTGGCGGGCCGGCGTCGCGCCGACGAGCCAGCCCGTCTTGAGGTCCTGCGAGATGTCCCCAGCCTTCGACGCCGCGATCGCGACGATCGTCCCGACCGTGAGGACGGCCGCGCGGGCGGCGCCGTCCGTCCAGCCGGCGGCGGCGAAGAGCGACGCGACGCCGAGGAGCGTCACGAGCGCGATGCCCGACGTCGGCTGCGAGGAGACGCCGACGATCCCGACGATGCGCGCCGCAACCGCGACGAAGAGGACGCCGAAGACGCCGACGCCGGCCGCGCAGACGGCGCGCGGCAGGGGGCCCATCCCCCCCGCGAAGACGCCGGGCACGAGGCCCGCGACGAGGACGACGGTCGCGATGCCGCCGAAGACGAACCAGCCGGGCAGGTCGCGGTCCGTGCGCTCGCGTCCGCCCGCGTGGGCCCCGCCCCCGCGCACGCCGCGCATCACGGCCGTGAACGCGCCCGCCATCGTCGGGAGGCTCTTGAGGACCGTGAGGATGCCGGCGGTCGCGACGGCGCCGGCGCCGACGTAGCGCACGTAGCGCGACCAGATCTCCCCGGCCGACATCGCGGAAACGAGCTTCACCGTTTCGGGAGCGAGCGGCGCGGAGAGCCCCGCGCCGGTGAACGCGATGAGGGGGATCAGGACGAGGGACGAGACGACGGACCCGGCGACGAGGACGCCCGAGGAGCGGAAGCCGAGGATGAACCCCACGGCGAGGAGCGCGGGGCCGAGCTCGACGGCGACCTCCGCCTTCGGGAGGAACGGCAGCGCCGTCCCGACCTCTCCCGGCACGAGGAAGAAGAGCCCCACGGCGAGCTTCACCGCCGCGCCGACGGCCATGCCGCGGAAGATCCACGCGCTGCCGCTCGCGTCCGCGGCCGTCGCGCGCAGGACCTCGGCGCAGGCGGTCCCCTCGGGGTACGGCAGCTCGGCGTCGGCGTCGACGACGAGGAGGCGGCGCAGCGGGATCATCGCCGAGATCCCGAGAAGCCCCCCGAGAAAGCAGAGGACGACGACCTCGAGGTACGGCGGCACCATGCCCCACAGGAAGAGCGCGGGGATCGTGAAGATCGTGCCCGTCGCGAGCGCGGTCGAGGCCGAGCCGATCGTCTGCGAGAGATTCGCCTCCAGGATCGATGCCCGCGAGCCGAAGAGGCGGAAGAGCGCGACCGTCATCACGGCGGCCGGGATCGAAGCCGAGACCGTCAGCCCCACGCGGAGGCCGAGGTACGCGTTCGCGGCGCCGAAGACGAGCCCGAGCACGACGCCGGCCACGACGGCCTTGGCCGTGAACTCGGGGAGAGAGGCTTCTCCGAGCGGTTCGGACGGTGGCGGGCCGGACACGGTGACGAGACTCTAACAGCGGCGCGCGCGAGGATTTCTTCGAATATAGGATGCGGGGATGACGCTGCGCAGGCTCCCCCTCGTCGCGCTGGGTCTCTCAGGCCTGGCGTTCTTCTCATTCGCAGAAATCTCGTCCTCGTCCTCTTCGGTCTCCTCTCCCGCGGCGTTCGACGCCGCCTTCACGCGGCGGACGATGCGGCTGGACCTCTTCCACTCGGGCGGCCCGAAGGGCGAGGCCGTCGCGGTCGCCGAGGGCGGCGCCGTCGACGACGGGCCGTGGGCGGGAAGCCTGACGCGCCTCCTCGACGACACGAACCTCGGGACCAGTTTCTTCGAGATCCGGGATCCACGGACGAACAGGGTCCTCTTCTCGCGCGGGTATTCCTCTCTCTACGCCGAATGGGAGACGACGGGCGAGGCGAAGAGGACGCCGCGCACGTTCGCCGAGTCGCTGCGCTTCCCGTGGCCGAAGTCCCCCGTCCAGGTCGTCTTGTCCCGGCGCGACGCCGAGAACGTCTTCCAGCCGGTCTTCACGACCGTCGTCGACCCGGCCGGCGCGAACCCCGCGTCCCGCCCGCCGCTCGGGAAGGTCTGGACCGTCTTCGAGAGCGGACCCGCGACGGAGAAGCTCGACCTCCTCATGCTCGGGGAGGGCTACGCCGAGAAGGACCTCCCGAAGTTCCACGCCGACGTGAAGAAGCTCGTCGACCTCCTCTTCTCCTGCGAGCCCTTCAAGTCGCACCGCGCGGACTTCAACGTGCGCGCGCTCGACCTGCCGTCGGCCGAGACGGGCGTCTACCGCCCCGACTCGAGGATCTTCCGCCGGACGCCGCTCTCCGTTCAGTACGGGATCTTCGGCTCGGAGCGCTACGTCCTCACCTACGACGAGCACGCGCTGCGCGAAGCGGCCTCGGCCGCGCCGTACGACTTCCTCGAGATCCTCGTGAACGACGCGCGCTACGGCGGGGGCGGCGTCTTCAACGACCAGGCGACGGCGGCCGTGGACTCCTCGTGGGCGGAGTACCTCTTCGTCCACGAGTTCGGCCACCATTTCGCCGGCCTCGCGGACGAGTACTACACGTCCGACGTCGCCTACGAGACCGGGGGAGAGAAGCCGGAGCCGTGGGAGCCGAACGTGACGGCGCACCCGGCCCGCGGGAGCCTCAAGTGGGCGGACCTCGTCGAGGAGGGGACGCCGCTGCCGACCCCGTGGGAGAAGGACGCGTTCGAGAAGGAGAGCCGCGAGGTCCAGAAAACGCGCCACGCGATCATCGCCGCCGGAAAGCCGCCGTCGGCCCTCGACGACCTGTTCCGCCAGGAGGCGAAGGCCGAGACCGCGCTCCTCGGCTCGATGACGTGGTCCGGGAAGGTGGGCGCCTTCGAGGGAGCCGCCTACGAGGCGAAGGGCCTCTACCGCTCGTCCGCCGACTGCATCATGTTCACGCGCGACAGCGTCGGCTTCTGCCCCGTCTGCCGGCGCGCGATCACGCGGGTGATCGAGCAGTACGCGAGGCCGTAGGCAGGCCCCGCGGTCAGCCCCAGCCCGCCCGCTCGAGCAGCGCCGTCACGTGGGCGACGTGGTGGCGACCGTGCCAGGCGTAGAGCGCGAGGTTCCTCTCGAGCGGAACGACGCCGAGCTCCGGGTGCCGGAACGCGCGCGCCCAGTCGGCCTCGCCGAACGAGCGCAGCAGGGCGACCCACCGCTCGTGGAGCGCGGCGAGAAGATCGAGCGACGTCGCGACGGGGACGGAAGACACGTCGGCGAGCTCCGCCCACGCCGCCTCGTCGTACGGCTTGACCGTGGGCGCGTCCTCCGTGACCGCGAGCTTGAATCGCACGTACGCGTTCATGTGGCTGTCGGGCAGGTGGTGGACGACCTGGCGCACCGTCCAGCCGCCGGGCCGGTAGGGCGTCGCAAGCTGCGCGTCCGTGAGGCCGGCGACGGCGTCGCGGAGCGCGCGGGGCGCCGCCGCGATCTCGTCGATCCGGCGCGCGCGGTCCGCGGCGGAGAGAGGGCCGGCCCAGACGAACTTCCCGATCGGGTACGCGAGGTCGCTCACCGCCTTCCCCTTTCCGCGAAGAACTTCTTCACGAGCTGGATCTGCCCGGCGTGGTAAAGGTCGTGGGCCGCGACGCCCGCGATCAGCTCCTCGGCCGACCACTTCCCGCGCCGCTCCGCGAATCCGGAGTCGGGGAGAGTCCGGACGGATTCGACGAGTGCCCCGTGCTCGCCGACGAGAACCTCTCTCGCCGCCGCCACGGCGAGCGCGTCCTTCGTCCCGGGCTCGTCGAAGAAGTTGGACCCCTTCATCGGAAAGGACCCTCTCCTCTCTCCCGTGAGCCTTCGCCGCGCGACGTACTTCCAGTAGGCGGCATGGAGGACGAGGTCGTACACGGAGTGGCGGCCGCGCCCCGGGCGGAAGAACGCCTCCTCGGGCGTCACGCCCCGGATCGCGCCGAGGAGGTTCGGCCCGTGCCACGAGCGGCCGTCGAACGCGCGGCGGAGCGCTTCAAGGAGTCGTTCGCGGGAGTCCATAAGAAGATTTCCTGGAGGGGGAAAAGGGATCGGACCCGAGCCCGCGAAGGGACGTCAGCTGCGCCGGATCGCCCGACTTACCTTCAAAGAAATCCCTCTCCTTCCCCTCGTTCTCTCCTGCCGTCAGCCCCACCGCGGCGACTCGTCGGGGTTGATTCCGAGCGTCAGCTTGCCGGCGATCTCGTGCGTGAGGGCCGAGTTCGTCGGGTGGAAGCGTCCGGCGCGGCAGTCGCGGAAGAGGCGCTCGAGCTCGCTCTTCTTGAACATCCCGAAGCCGCCCGATAGGTCGAGCGCCCGGTCGCAGACCCGGAACGCCGACTCGACGACGTGGTACTTCAGGGCGACGAGCCTCAGGAACCAGTCGGGCCCGACGCGGCCCTGCGACCAGTCGCGCGCCACCGCGTCCACGTGGGGGCCCATCGACTCGATCGCGATCGCGATCTCGGCGATCCCGTGCTGGATCTCCGGGTGGTAGGTCATCGGGCGCGTGAGGCCGATCGACGTCTTCGTCTTGAGCTGCTCGACGATGACGTCGCGCGCGCGCATCGCCATCGCGTAGTAGATGTTCGCGAAGCCGACGAGGGCCCACGTGAAGAAGCCGAGGATGAACATGTCGACGCCCGCGACGCCCGCCGGGACGACCCGGACGACGTACTTGTCGGGAACGAACGCGCCCTCGAGGACCGTGTCGTCGCTCCTCGTCGCGCGCATCCCCATCACGTCCCAGGTCTCCTGGATCCTGTAGCCCTTCGAGTCGCGCGGCAGGTAGGCGTGGACGACCTTCGGCCCCTTCGGATCGCTCGAGTCCATCCCGTGCATGCCGAGCCGCGTCCAGACGGGCGTCAGGCTGCCGAACGCCTTGCGGCCCGTGAACCTCCATCCTCCGTCCACGCGCTCGGCCTTCGTCGTCGACAGGAGGCCCACGAGGTCGTTGCCGTGCTCGGCATGGCCCGCGGCAAAGACCTCGCCCGCGGCCGCTTCCTTGAGGACCCACTCGCACGACTTGTCGCCCGACCGCCACAGGTCGGCCGCGTTGCCGACCCAGTAGTTGTGCATGTTGATGCAGAGCGCGGTGGCCGGCGCGTACCCCGCGAGGCGCCGCGTCTCGAGCGACACCTCCTCGAGCGTCAGGCCGGGACCGCCGAACTCCTTCGGGATCGCGAGGTCGAGGTACCCGGCGGCCTTGAGCTCGTCGAAGTCCTCCCGGCAGAAGCGGTTCTCGCGGTCGTAGACGGGCGCCCGCTCCCGGCAACGCCCGAGGAGCGATTCCGCGAGCACGGGTTTCGAACCGACCGGCATGGGCCACCTCCGAGGATCACGTTACCGGGGTTGGCTGTCGGGGCGGGATTCTCTGTACGAACCCGCTGAGAGTCAATCTCGATCGCGGCCCCGGCCGCTCGCGCCGGCTGCCGGGTCGTCGCCGGCTCTCGGGGTGACGCGTCGGTGCCCGAGGCTCAGCGCCTTCTCGGTGAGACTCCCCTTTCGGACGTGCAGGCCGGAGAGCGTCAGGTCGCCGATCGGCCCCTCCATCGGCACATCGAGGCCGGCGGACTTCGAGAGGCCGATCTTCTGGCTCGCGTGGACGCTGCGATGGCCGACCATGAGAAACGCCGTTCCCGCCGCGAGCGCGGCGTAGACGCCGACCTCGCCGGGCAGGATCTCGATCGCCATCACGGCGGCCGCGACGGGGGTGTTCGCCGCGGCCCCGACGAGGCTCACGAACCCGAACGCCGCGAATTCGCCGATCGGCAGGTGGCAGAGACGGGCGAGCACGGCGCCGCTCGTCGTCCCGATGAAGAAGAGCGGCGTCACGATGCCGCCGCTCCCTCCCGTCTCGAGAGAGACCGTCGTGGAGACGATCTTGTACAGAAACGCGAGGGCCGCGATCGCCGTCGAGCCGGCGAGCGCCGCCTCGATCGTCTCGGTGCCGAGTCCGCCGTACGACGTCCCCGCGAGAGCGTAGAGAGCGGCGAGCGCGACGCCGCCTCCGAACGCGACGAGGTAGGGGTGGCCGGCGAACCGGCGGAGGCCCTTCTGAGCGGCCCGCATCGACTCGATGAGGACGAGCGCGATGAGGCCGAACGCCATCCCGAACACGATCGACAGGATGAACATCTGCGGGCGTCCGATGCCGGCGAGCGCGTGGTGGAAGGCGGGCACCGGCGGCCGGACGCCGCAGACGAGGTGAGCGACGATTCCGGAGACGAGGCAGGGGAAGAGGACCGCGTATTCGAGGTGGCCGAGATAGAGAACCTCGATGCCGAAGAGCGCGCCCGAGATCGGCGTTCCGAAGACGGCCGCGAAGCCGCCGCCGATGCCGCAGATGACGAGGCGGCGCCGGTCGGTGTCGTTCAGGCGCAGGACGTCGGAGAACATGCTCGTGATCGCGGCACCGATCTGCGCGCACGGCCCCTCCTTGCCGACCGACCCCCCGAACGCGAGCGTCAGGACGGTCCCGAGGAGCTTCACCGGTGCGACCTTCCAGTTGATGTGCCCGGACTTCTCGTGAACGGCCTGGATAACGGCCTCGACGCCCTCGCCGCCCGCGCTCGGGGCGAATCGGCGGGCCAGGAGCACGCAGGCCGGCAGCGCGAGCGGCAGGAGCCACGACGGCTCGACGCGGGGACCGAGGAGCGTCCGGACTGCCGCGTCCGACGCGGCGAGGCTCCACAGGAAGGCCCGGGTGCCGAAGCCCGTGCAGAGGCCGGCGACGGCTCCGAAGAGCGACCACTTCAGCGTGCTGATGACGAGAGCGGTGTGCTCGGTGTACCAGTGGACCTCGTCCGCGAGCCGCGGAGGGGGCGCCTCTGCCGCGCTCTCCGCGGCGGGCTCTTCGTCCATCGGGCGAGTCTAAGGCACGCGCGGCCCCGCTCGCGCGCGGGAAGCGTCACGCCGAGAGCGGGAAGCGCCCGAGGTGCGTGTGCAGAGGCGGCCCGGCGCCGAGCTCGCTGCGGGTGAGGACGAGGGCGTCGACGGGCTGGAGGCCGAGGGTTCCGACCGAAGGGGCGAACGCCGCCACGGCCCGGGCCGCCTCACGCGACCCGCGCGGATCGCGCGCTCGCGCGAGCGTGAGGTGAGGGGCGAAGGCCCGCTCCTCGGCCGGAAACCCTCGCGCGGCGAGCTCCCCCGCGAGCGCGCCGGCCAGCGCGACGAGAGCCTCCCGTCCGAGGCCGAGGCCCGCCCAGACGACGCGCAGCGGTCCGTGCGGCGGGAAACGGCCGAGCCCGCGCAGCTCGAGGCGGAACGGAGGGGAGCCCGCGCAGGCGGCCCGCGCGGCGTCGGCCGCCGCCTCGGTCCGGCCCGCCGGGAGGTCCGCGAAGAAGCGCAGCGTCAGGTGGAGCTGCCCGTCCCGCACCCAGCGCAGGTCACGCACGCCCGAGAGCGAGGCGCGGGTCCTTCCGAGGGCCTCGAGAATCCCCGCGTCCACGACGGACACCGCCACGAAGGCGCGGATCTAGGAGTCCCCCTTGTCGGTCTCCCTCCGGGCATCGGCGTCCTCGCCCTCTTCGTCTGCGTCCGCGAAGAACCAGTTCTTCGCGCATGCCTTCCCGCAGAACGACTGCGAGCCGGAGCGCACGGCGCACGAGCGGCAGAACTTCTTTTCGCAGTAGGGGCACTCCTGGATCAGGATCCGCTCGTACATCTGCTCGCACTGGGAGCAGAAGAGATAGGGAGAGTGCTCGTCCTCGTCGGCCTCGCTGCGCTTCACGGAAGAATCATACGGCGACCGCGCGAGGGGCAGGAATGGTGGCGGCGGGCGGAATCGAACCGCCGACAAAGGGCTTATGAGACCCCTGCTCTGGCCATCTGAGCTACGCCGCCCCTGATCGTTCCCGCGGCCCGGGCGAACGGCGGATGATAGCGCAGCGTGGCCGAGACCCTGCCCGACCGCTTCGAGAGACACCTCGCGGAAACCGGCCTCCTCGAAGGGGCGAAGACGCTCGCCGTCGCCTGCTCGGGCGGAGGCGACTCGACGGCCCTTCTCCTCCTCGTCCGGGCCTGGGCCTCGGCGCGCGGGATCGACGTCGCCGCCGTCCACGTCGCCCACGGCCTGCGGGGCGAGGCCGGCCTCGCGGACGCCCGCTTCTGCGCCGCGCTGACCGCGCGGCTCGGCGTCCCGTACGGGTTTCTCTCCGTGGACGTCCCGTCGGAGAGGAGGAAGGGCGAGAGCGTCGAGTCCGCCGCGCGGCGGCTCCGCTACGGCACGCTCCTCGCGCTGGCCTCCCACATGGAGGCGGTCGTCCTCACCGGCCATACGCGCGACGACCAGGCCGAGACCGTCCTCCTCCACCTCGAGCGGAAGCTCGGCCGCGCGCGCGGCGGCATCCGGGCGAAGCGGCCCGACGGCGTCGTCCGGCCGCTCCTCCCGTTCTCGCGCGCCGAGCTCCGGGCCTGGCTCGAGGACGAGGGCGTGCCCTGGCGCGAGGACGAGACGAACGCGAACGAGGCCCTCGCGCGCAACCGCGTCCGGCGCCGCGTCCTTCCGGATCTCGAGCGCCGAATGCCGGGAACGACGGAGAGGCTCGCGCGGGCGGGCGAGGCGTATTCGGCCCGTCTCGATGCGCTCGATCGACGGCTCGATGAAATTCTGGGAAAAGACAAGATTTCCTTGAGTGGTCAATGGCCACGGAGCTTCTTCACGCGGCTCACGGACGAGGAGGCGGCTCGGCTCCTCGTTCGCGCGGCTGGCGCCGCGGGCGAGGCGGGGGGGGGGGGGGGCCCCCCCCCCCCCGCCCCCCCCCCCCCCCCCCCCCCCCCCCCCCCCCCCCCCCCAGACAAAAGGGGGGAGGCGCCCCCCCCCCCCCCCCCCGCGCGACCC
>Ga0335085_10001502_pt1 | contig 48702 bp, 44 predicted proteins | sample Lox_Sample_45_FD_206712 | JGI IMG/M metagenome (GOLD analysis project Ga0335085, IMG submission 206712) | Soil microbial communities from Loxahatchee National Wildlife Refuge, Florida, United States - Lox_Sample_4.5 | ecosystem: Environmental > Terrestrial > Soil > Wetlands | place: USA...
GACCCGGTACGCCTGCAGGACCTGCAGCGCGTCCAGGCGAACGGTCATCACCTGCCGGTGCGCGCCCGCGGGGACGAGAACGCCCAGCTGTCCGAGCGCGGCGCTCACGTTGCGAAGCCCGTCATCCACCCGGGTCATCGCGTCGGCGGCGATCCCGTCCAGCACGTCGAGGATCGAGTCGTGCACCAGAAACTGGAGCCGCGCGTCGGCCCGGAGGCGGGCGGCCCGGGACTCGGCCCGCATCCCCGCCGCCAGGGCGAGCGCCCGATCGAGCCGTCCCTCGAGCACCCGGCGCTCGCCCGGGTCGGGATGCCCGGGATCGACGAGGGAGTCGAGCCAGCGCGCCAGCGATTCCGTGGCCGTGGCCGGCGTGGCACCCCGGAAGACGGCGGCCAGCTCGGCGTCGACCTTCTCGGCCAGCCGTTCCGCCGCGGCCGCGCGGCGCTCGGCATACCCGGTCTCGAGCACCTGCTGCCGGAGGTTCCGGGCCGCGAGAATCCCCTCGAGGGCGAGCAGCACCGCCACCGCCTCGAGTGGGAGCAGCCAGAGAATGAGCTTGGAGCGAATGGATCGCGTCACGGGCACGTCCGGCCTACAGCCGGCCTGGGGTAATATGATGAACCGCGCATACCTAACAAAGCGCGAAACGGGCCCAATGAATAGGGGCCCCGTTTCAAGGCGCCGCGCCGGTCCTGTGGACGGCGCAGCGACCGGCGAGGAAGGGATTGTCGCGCGGCGCGCGGGACCTACATTGACCGCGTGACCTTGCTCACGCTGCGCGGGATCACCAAGCGGTACCCGGGCGTGACCGCCCTCGACGGGGTGGACCTCGACGTCGAGAGCGGGGCCGTCCACGCGCTCGTCGGCGAGAACGGCGCCGGCAAGTCCACCCTGCTCAAGATCGTGGCGGGCGCCACCGCGCCCGACGCCGGCACGATGGCGTGGGACCGGCGGCCCGTGACCGTCCATTCGCCGCGGGAGGCCCTCGCGCGAGGCGTGACGGTGATCTACCAGGAGCTGGCCCTGGTTCCGGGGCTGGGCGCGGCGGCCAACATCTACCTCGGCATGGAGCCCCGCCGCCGCGGCCTCCTGGACCGCGGAGCGATGCGTGCCGGCGCCGCGGCCGCGCTGGCGGACCTGGGGCTCCTCGTGGACCCTGACCGGCCGGTCCAGGAGCTGTCGGTGGCCCAGCGCCAGCTCGTCGAGCTCGCCCGCGCGCTGGTGCGGGAGGCGAAGCTCGTGGCCCTGGACGAGCCGACCGCCACGCTCACCGCTCACGAAGTCGCCCACCTCGTAGCCCAGATCGAATGGCTCCGCGCCAAGGGCATCGCCGTGATCTTCGTATCCCACCGGCTCGACGAGGTGCGGCGCCTGGCCGACACGGTCACCGTGCTCCGGGATGGACGCCGGGCGTGGACGGGGGCGGCCGCGGACATCGACGGGCCCACCCTGATCCGGACGATGGTGGGCCGCGACGTCGTCTTCGAGCGGCGTCCGCCCGGACGGGCCGCCGACCCCGTCCCCCTGTTGTCGGTTCGCGGGCTCTCCCGGGGCTGGGTCCGCGACATCTCCCTCGACCTCGCGCGGGGGGAGATCCTGGGGCTGGCCGGCCTGGTCGGCTCGGGGCGGTCCGAAGTGGCCCGGCTGATCGCCGGGATCGACCGCCCGGCTCGCGGGACGATGACCCTGGCGGGGCGCCCCTTCCGCCCGCGGTCGCCGGCGGACGCGATCCGCGCCGGCGTCGTCTATTTTCCCGAAGACCGGAAACAGCAGGGCCTGGTGCTGGGCATGCGGATCCGCGAAAACATCACACTCGCCGCGCTCTCCCGCGTCGCTCCGCGTGGCTGGGTCCGACCGGAGGCGGAGCGGGAGCTGGCGGCCGCCGCCGCCGTCCGCGCCGACGTCCGGCCGCCGGAAATCGAGCGCCGCACCGCCCACCTCTCGGGCGGTAACCAGCAGAAGGTCGTGCTGGCCAAGTGGCTGCTCACCGACGCGGAGGTCCTCGTCTTCGACGAGCCTACGCGGGGCGTCGACATCGGCGCCAAGACGGAGATCCACCGGCAGATCCGGGCGCTGGCCGACGCCGGCAAGGCGGTGCTCGTCATTTCCTCCGAGCTCCCCGAGCTCATCGCGCTGGCGGACCGCGCCGTCGTGCTGCGGGAAGGCCGCGTACAGGGCCAGGTGCGCGGGGCCCTGGCACCCGAGGCGCTGACGGCGCTGGCCTTCGGGGCCGCGTGAGCCCCCTCCGGAGCGGATGGCTCACGCGCTACGGCGTCGTGGCCGCGGTCGTGGCGCTCTCGACGTTCGCCGCCGTCTTCGCGCCCGGGTTCTTCTCCCTCGGCAACGCCGCGACCATCCTGCTCCACGTCTCCACCAACGGCATCCTCACGCTGGGGATGACGTTCGTGATCATCACGGCCGGCATCGACCTCTCCGTGGGGTCCCTCCTCGGCTTGACGGGCGTGCTGGTCGCCGCCGCCCTGACCGCGCCGGGATTGATCGCGGCGGTGGGCGTCGTGGGTGCGGCGATGGTCGCCACCGCCATCGGGCTCGCCGCCGGCGCCGCCGCGGGCGTCGCGAACGGGACGCTCACGGCCTTTCTCGGCATCAACCCGTTCATCGTGACCCTCGCGACGATGACCATCGCCCGGGGCGCCGCCCGCCTGGTGACCGGCGGAGTGCCCATCGGCTTCCCCCCGATGGGCGACCCGGCCTTCCAGAAGAAGGTGGCCGCCCTGGACGCGCTCCACGCGTTCGGCGGGGGCCGGCTGGCGCTCCCCGGATCCACCTCGGGGTTTCCCATTCCCGCGCTCGTGATGCTGGCATTCGTGGCCCTCGGAGCGGTGGTGCTGAGCCGCACCCGCTTCGGACGCTACGTGTACGCGGTCGGGGGGAACGAAGAGGCGGCCCGGCTCTCCGGCGTACCGGTGCGGGCGGTGAAGGTGGGGGTCTACGCGATCTCCGGGGCCTGTGCCGGCCTCGCGGGCGTGCTCATCACGGGACAGCTCCGGTCCGGCGGGCCCGATGCCGGGATGCTGTACGAGCTGAACGCCATCGCGGCCGCGGTGATCGGCGGCGCGTCGTTGATGGGCGGGGTGGGCTCGGCGTGGGGCGCCCTCACGGGGGCTCTCCTCATCGGGGTGCTCAACAACGCCCTCGACCTCCTGGGCGTGCAGGCCTTCTGGCAGGAGATCGCCAAAGGCGCGATCATCCTTCTGGCGGTGCTCTTCGACGTGTGGACCAAAAAGCGAAACGGCGGCTCTGCTCATGACTAAGCGGCATCTCGGCGTCCTCGGCCTCGCGGCGCTGGCCGCGTCCTGCGGCCATCCGAAGCACACCCGTCCGCAGGTGGGGGTGACCCTCCTGACCGAAGCGCACGTGTTCTATCAGAACCTGAAGCAGGGCCTCCAGCAGGGAGCCGACTCCCTGGGCCTCGACCTCCACGTCGTGGCGGGTGAATGGGACCTGGCCCGGCAGACCTCGCAGGTCCAGAACTTCATCACCCAGGGGATGGACGCGATCGTGATCGCGCCGGTGAACTCGAGCGGCATCGTGAGCGCCATCGAGGACGCGAACCACGCGCACATTCCCGTCTTCACCGCGGACATCTCCGCGGACGGGGGCACCGTGGTGGCGCACGTGGCGAGCGACAACATCCAGGGCGGGCGTCTCCTCGGCGAATACGTCGCCAAGCGGCTGGGCGGAGGCGGCAACGTCGCGATCCTGGACCAGCCCACCGTCGCGAGCGTGCGCGACCGCGTCACCGGCTTCACCCAGGCGCTCGCGCGGTATCCCAACATCCGGATCGTGGCCCGGCCCGCCGTGGAGCGGGGTCTCCGGGACGTCGCCAAGCAGAAGATGGACAATCTGCTGTCCACCGATCAGCACATCGACGCCGTGTTCGGCACCAACGACGACTGCGCGCTGGGCGCCCTGGCCGCCATTCAGGCCGCCGGCGCCAAGAACATCTTCGTCGTCGGCTACGACGCCACCGCCGAGGCGCGGACCGAGATCGCCTCGGGCACCGCGCTCGTGGCGGACGCGGCGCAGGATCCCGTCACCATCGGCCGGCGGACCGCCGAGGCCGTCGCGGCCGTGCTCCGGGGCGGCACCGTCCCGGCCGTGATTCCGATCCCCGTCGGCCTCGTCACGCGCGACTCGCTGGCCGCCACGCACTAGGGGCCGATGGACGTCCCCGGGGGCGCCCCGCCCCGCCCCTCGACCGCCGCCCCGCTGTCACCCGACGAGCGGGAACGGGTGGCGCGCGCCGAGGTTTCCAGGGCGCTCGCGAACCGCCTCCTGTCCGAGCAGGTCGCCGCCCAGATCGCCCACCTGATCCTGCTGGGCGTGGCGGTATGGCTGCTGGCCGGCGTGGCGCATACGCCGCTCCTGGCGGGCTGGGCCGGAGCCGTGGCGGTGGCCGTGGCCGTGCGCGGCCTCCTGATGAGCCGGGTCAAGGGCCTCGGGCTTCCTCCCGACTCGGCGGCCGCGAGCGTGCGGCTGTCGGTCGTGATGCTGGGGCTCGCGTGGGGCGCCGGCGTGGCAGTCATCGTCCCGGAAGTGCCCCTGCGGTACGGCACGCTCCTGATGGTGACGGAAGCGGGGCTGGTGGCGGGGGCGTCGTGGACGCTGACCGCGGACGTCCGCAGCTTCCGCCTCTTCCTGCTCTGCATCCTCGGCCCGCTGCCCATCGGCCTCCTGGCCAACGGCCGGGACCGGCCCCAGATCGTGGCGGTCGTGCTGGTCGCGCTCTTCGCGGCCTACATGTGGTTCCAGGGGGCGCGGGCTCACGACGCGCTCGTCGAGACCCTCCGCACCGCGGCGCTGCTTCGGATCCGGGAGGCGGAAACCAGCCGCCAGAACACCCTCCTCGCCTCCCTCTTCGCGGGGGCGCCCATCGCGATGGCCGAGCTGGACGCCGAAGGGTCGATCGAGCGGGTGAACCCGCGGTTCGAGGGCCTCTTCGGGTTCCCGGCGGCTGACGCGATCGGTCACCTCCTGGAGGACCTCCTGGTCCCGGCCGATCAGCGGGAGGCGGTCGCCGCGGACCGCCGGATCGTGCTGAGCGGCCGGGCGGTGGCGCGGGACCTGCGGCGCCGCGCCCGGGACGGACAGGTCATCGACGTGCTGATGTCGGCGGCTCCGCTGGAGCGCGAGGACGGCAGCAAGGGCATCGTGGTCCTCTACGAGGACGTCAGCGAACGGCGGCGGGCGGAAGCCCGGGTGGCCGAGCTCGCCGGCCGCCTGGAGGCGGTGCTGGGCGCCGCGACCCAGGTGTCGATCATCGCCACCGATCTGCGGGGCGTCATCACCGTGTTCAACTCGGGCGCCGAGCAGATGCTCGGCTACCGGGCCGCGGACGTGGTCGGCTACGAGCCGTTCGAGCGCCTCCTGCTCCATACCGAGATCGAGGCACGGGCCCGGGAGATCGCCCGCCGCGGCGGGGCGCGGGTGGACGGCTTCGACGTGCTGGTGGAGTCGGCGCGGCGCGGCGGGTACGACCAGCACGAGTGGACGTATGTCCGCAAGGACGGCAAACGGCTCACCGTCGAGCTGGTGGTGACGGCGCTGCGCGACTCCGCCGGAACGGTGACGGGGTTCCTCGGCGTCGCGATGGACGTGACCCAGCGGAATCGGGCCGCCGCGGCGCTGCGGGAGGCCGAGGCGCATTTTCGCCAGCTCCTCGAGTCCTCGGGGGAGGGCATCTACGGCGTCGACGCGGCCGGGCGCTGCAGCTTCTTCAATCCCGCGGCCTCCGCGCTCACCGGCTACTCATTGAAGGAAGCTCTGGGCCGGGACTCCCACCAGCTGCTGCACCACACCCGGGCCGACGGGCTCCCGTATCCCGTCGACGAGTGCCCGGTCTACCGCGCCCTCCGGACCGGCACCGGCGTCCGGGTGGAGGAGGAGCTGTACTGGCGCCGGGACGGAACGCCCTTCCCCGTGTCCCTCACCGCGTTTCCGCTCCGCGAGGCGGACGGCACCGTCTCGGGCGCCGTGGTGACGTTCTCCGACACGTCGGAGCGGGTGGCGGCGCGCGAGGCGATCCAGCACGCCCGCGACGCGGCCGAGCGGGCGGTGCAGACGCGGTCGGCCTTCCTCGCGAACATGAGCCACGAGATCCGGACCCCCCTGAACGCGATCCTCGGGTTGACCGAGCTCCTGTTCGACACGCCCCTGCTTCCCGAGCAGCACCATTCCCTGGACCTGGTGCGCACGGCGGGCGAGACGCTGCTGACGCTGCTCAACGACATCCTCGACTTGTCGAAGATCGAAGCGGACCAGCTGTCGTTCGAGTCGATCCCCTTCGATCCGGGCCGGCTGGTCGAGTCCACGCTGGCCCTCCTGGCGGTCCGGGCCCGCGAGAAGCGGCTCGAGCTGCTGACGGACGTCGGGCCGGGCGTGCCGGCGTCGGTGCGCGGCGATCCCACCCGGCTGCGCCAGATTCTGACCAACCTCATCGGCAACGCCATCAAGTTCACCGAGCGGGGCGAAGTGGTCGTGACCCTCGGCCGCACCGAAACGCCGAATCCGGAGCAGGCGGTGCTGCGGTTCGGGGTCCGGGACACGGGGATCGGCATCCCGCCGGACAAGCTGGAGACGGTGTTCGAGGAGTTCACCCAGGCGGACTCGTCGACGACGCGCCGGTACGGCGGCACCGGGCTGGGGCTCGCCATCGCCCGGCGGCTGGTCCGCCTGCAGGGCGGCGAGCTGCGCGTGACGAGCGAGGTGGGGCACGGCACCGAGTTCAGCTTCTCGCTGGGCTACCCGCTCGATCACCCCGCCGGGACCGCGGGGACGCCGGCGACGCTCCGGGCCCGCATTCTGGTCGTGGACGACAACGCCACGAACCGCCGCATCGTCCGGGACATGCTTCAGGCGGCCGGGGCGCGGGTGGACGAACGCGACCAGGCCCGCGAGGTGCCCGACCTGGTCCGCGCGGCTCGGCAGGCGGGCGCGCCGTACCAGCTCCTGATCCTCGACGCCCAGATGCCCGACTACGACGGATTCGGGCTCGCCCGGGAGCTGCGCCGGGATCCGGAGCTCGGAGACCTCCGGCTCCTCCTCCTCACCTCGGCGGCTCAGCCCGGCGACGGGCAGCGTTGCCGCGAGCTGGGGATCCAGGGCTATCTCCCGAAGCCGGCGTCGCGCGCCGATCTGCTCGAAGCCGTGGGCGCGGTGCTCGCGGGCTCGAACGAACGGACGGTGGTCACCCGGCACTCCCTGGCCGAAGCCCGGCGCCCCCTCCGGATCCTGCTGGCGGAAGACAACTCCGTCAACCAGCAGGTGGCGGCTACGATGCTTCGTAAACGCGGCCACCGGGTAGACGTGGCGAACAACGGACGCGAGGCGGTGCAGCAGGCGGCGCGGGAGCGCTACGACGTGGTGCTCATGGACATCCAGATGCCCGAGCTGGACGGCCTGGCGGCGACCGCGGCGATCCGCGCGCTCCCCGAAGGCCGCACCCTGCCGATCGTGGCCCTCACCGCGCACGCCCTGTCCGGCGAGCGCGAGCGGTGCCTCGCGGCCGGAATGAACGGCTATCTGAGCAAGCCCTTCAAGCCGCACGAGCTCTTCGCCGCCGCCGAGGGGGTGGCGCAGGGGGGCCAGCCCGGCGGCCCGACCGCCGAGGGGGCGGGGGGGGCCCCTGCCACCTCCGCCGCGCCCGCGCCCGCCGCGGATCTGGAGCGCCTCCGGCGGGAGCTGACGGAGGCAGGCGCCGCGGAGGCCCTGGGCCCGATCCTGGACACGTTCCTGCTGGACGCGCCCACCCGGCTGCAGGCCCTCCTCGCGGCGGTCGCGGCGGGCGACGCCGCCGCGACCGCCCGCGCCGCCCATGCGTTCCGGTCGGCGGCCGCCACCATCGGTGCGGCGGGCCTCGCCGCCCTGCTGGCGGAGGTGGAGACCCGGGCCAAGGCCGGCGCCATGACCGAGGTCCGCGAGGTGGTTCCCCGGGCCCGGACCGAGGCGGATCGCGTGCTGGAGCAGATCACCGAGGCGCGTCCCGGAGCCTGAAACACGCGACGGGGGCGGCCGCCGGCCGCCCCCGTCCCTGCCGTCCGTCACCCGCGGGTCAGTCGATGCGGTACGGAATCCCCCACTCGTTGGCCGCATAGTTGTCGAGGGTGCCTCGATTCAGCGTGGCGGCGTCGATGGCGTCCACGACGAACCGGTCGATGCCCGCGCGCCGCACGATCCAGCTCCGGGTGTACGTCCCGTCGCCGTTGTCGTGCATGGGCGCGCGATGCCACAACGCGTCCACGAAGGCGTGGTGCAGGTGCACGAAGACGAACGTGCCCGGCGTGTAGGTCGTGTCACCGCTGTTCGTCACCGCGGCGGTGACCGTCACGCTGTCCCCGACGTGCAGGTGGAGCACTCCGCTCACCGAGTAGAGCGAGTCGGGCTGGTCGGCGGTGATCGTCGTCACGCCGTTGACCTTCACCGAGATCTGCGTGATGGCCACCGTGCGGGCCGCCGGGTTGGTCGGCAGCCAGTCCTGGAGAGTCAACGCGACGGCGCGCCAGTGATGCGCCTGGGCGGCGTCACGCACGAACATTGCCGACTGGGTCATCCCCTCATCCAGCGGCTTCGAGGACGGGTTGAAGGCCGTGTCCTGGGTCGTGTCCACCAGGAACGTGCCCTGGAAGCTGACCGTCTGCGTCAGCCGGGCGGTATCGCCCTGCACGGTGACCGTGCGGGTCAGGACCGGCCGGGGACCGCCGGGGACGATCCGCAGGCGGCCCCAGTACGCGGGCAGGACGGCGGTGTCGAGCTCGGTCATGGCGAACAGGTTGCCGGTGGCGAGCGGAGCGGTGGCGTCACTGGTGGTGGCGCCGGCCACGCCGAAATCGGTGTCCATCATCGCGCCGAGCTGATCCGACATGGCCGCGATGACATCGCTTTGATCGCTGTTCGGCGACGTCGAATCACTGCACGCGGCCACGGCGATCAACGCCAGCGCCGCCGGGACGGCGGCGAGCAGAGTCTTGCGCATAATGACGGTCTCCTTGCCTCGAGGAACGGTTTCCACTGCCGGAACTCGCGAGGGGAGACGGGCGGGCACGGCGGATGTTAAGGGGTGACCGGCGTCACGGCCGGCGCGGTCGGACGTCCCGGCTACGCGGCGACGCGGCTCCCGCAGCGGCCACAGAAGCGGGAATCCGCCTCCAGCGCGTTGCCGCATGCGCCGCAGTACCCCGCCCCGGCGGCCCCCAGCCGGCGCCCGCAGGCCGGGCAGAACTCGGCGCCCGGCGCGGCCACGGGGCCGTGAACCGGGCACGCCGAGCCGCGCGGAACAGCGGCCGCCGGGGCGCGCGGCGGGGGAGGCGGGGGAGACGGAGGCAGAACGGACGACGAAGCGGGCGCCGGCGCCGGGGACCCGGCGCCCGGCTCGGGAGCACGCAAGGCTTCCACGGCGTCCCGGGTGTAGCGGGCCTTCAGGCTCTCGTAGTCCGGGGTCGAAAGTTTGCCCGTCGCCCGGTCGAATTCGATCTCGGACAGTGCGCGGAGCGCGACGGCGCGGGGGGTCAGATCGTCGTCGGGGTCGATCTCGTCGTCACCCGCGGGCCGGGAGCCCGCGCGCGGCGCGGGCCGGAGGATCGGATCCAGCACCAGCCACACCATGCCCACGGCGAGCAACAGCCCCGCGACGAAGCCGGTCACGGAGCTCAGGATTCGAAGCGCTGGAGCTCGCGCCGCACCAGCTCGAGCTCTTCCGGCGTCGGGACCGCGAGGGCCGGCTCACCGGGCCCTCGCGCGGCGGCGGCCCGGCGGCTCCAGCCCCGCAGGGCGAGCACCAGGCCCGCCGCGGCGAGCCCCACCAGAATCCAGGGACCGTAGTAGCCCACCAGCGCGAAGCCGCGCCGCGGCGGCGACATCAGGATGCTCTCGCCGTGCTCCTTCACGAACTCGGCCACGATCTCGTCCCCGGTCATGCCGGCCGCCGCGAGCGCGAGCACCTGGCGATGGTATCTCGGGGAGTAGGTGCAGGAAAAATCCGTGGTGCGGCAGGTGTAGACGTCCAGGCCGCAGCCGCAAGTGCACTGGAGGCGCTTTTCGACGGCCTGGATGGCGGCGTCGTTGTCCCGGGCGGTGATGGGGTCGAGCGGGCGACCGGCGCGGTCGGGGTCGGCCAGCTGGCCGGCGGCGCCGCCGTCGGGGAGGGTGTCGGCCGGGGGAGGCGCGGCGCGGGCCGGGTTCTGAAGCTCCCGGGCCGCCGCGCGATCCAGCGCGAGCGCCGCGCCGGCGGCCGCCAGCACGAAGGCTCTCCGCTTCATGCGCCGGTGACCTGCGACTCGGCGGCGAGCTTCGCCGCGTATCCCGACGCGACCCGGTTCGAGCCTACGGTGCCGCCCGGCCACATCACGATCACGCCGCCCAGCGCCACGACCAGCCCGCCGTACCACACCCACCACACCAGGGGGTTGATGGTGAACCGGTAGACCGCGGTCTCGGTTCCGTCCACCACGCCGCCGAGCACGACGTAGAGATCCTCCCGTACGTCGCTGCGGATCGCCACCGCCGTCGCGGGCTCGAAGGTGGGCCGCCCGAACGAATCCACGTGCTGCCGCTTCTCGGGCACCATGGTCCCGATGGTCTTGCCGTCCCGGGATACGATCACGGTTCCCGCGGTGATCTGCCGGTTGAGGGCGTCGTACTGGGACACCCCGAGGTGCTTGAAGGTGTAGGTCCAGCCGTAGGGGGACCGGAGCGAAACCGACTCGCCGGGCTTGAGTGACGCCTCGGTCTCGATCTTGAACGCCATCCCGGTGAAGGCCACGAACAACATCACGATGCCGGTGTGCACGACGTACCCGCCGTAGCGCCGCCGGTTCCGGGCGATGAGCCGGAAGAAAGCGAGCGGGTAGATCTCCCCGTACTGGCGGTGGCGGGCCCGGACGCCGCGAACGAACTCCTGCCCCACCGTGCCGAGCACGAAGCTCGCGAGGGAGATGGTGATGACGGGCCACACCTGCCGCATCCCCAGGAGCAGGATGACGGCGGCGGCCAGCACCCCGGCGGTCACCGGCACGATGAACTGCCGCTTCAGGTTCGGAATGGAGGCGCGGCGCCAGGCGATGAGCGGGCCGATGCCGGTGAGCGCCAGGAGCGCGAGGCCGAGCGGCACGTTGACCAGATCGAAGGCCGGCGGCTTCATCTGGATCTTGTTGCCCGTGAACGCTTCGGACAGGATCGGGAAGACCGTCAGGGTGAACACGGTCACCGCGATGCCGACCAGCATCAGGTTGTTGAACAGGAACGTGGCTTCCCGGCTCACCAGGGACTCGAGGTAGGCCTCCGTCCGGAGCAGGGGGAGCCGGGTGACGTACAGGATGGTGAGCAGGATGACCGAGACGATGAGGAACGCGGAGAAGTAGCCCCCCACCGGCGACTGGGTGAAGGAATGGACCGACTGGATCACCCCCGAGCGGGTGATGAAGGTGCCAAAGATCGAAAGCACCCACGCCGCCAGGATGAGCCCCAGGTTCCATTTCTTCAGCATCCCGCGCTTTTCCTGGATCATCACCGAGTGCAGGAAGGCGGTCATCACGAGCCAGGGCAGGAACGAGGCGTTTTCGACCGGGTCCCAGGCCCAGTAGCCCCCCCAGCCGAGCTCCACGTAGGCCCACCACATCCCCAGGCAGATCCCGATGGACAGGAAGAGCCAGGACAGGATGGTCCACTTCCGGATGGCCACCAGCCAGTCCACGTCGAGGCGCCGCGAGAGCAGGGCGGCCACCGCGAACGCGAACGGGATGGTGATGGAGATGTAGCCGAGGTAGAGCATGGGAGGATGGAATACCATCCCCGGGTTCTGCAGCTGCGGATTCATCCCGTTGCCGTCGGGAGGCGTGTACGGCAGGCGGGCGAACGGGTTCGCGGCACCCAGCATCACGGTGATGAAGAAGACGGCGACGACGCACACCACCGCCGCGACGTACGGAAGGTAGATCCGGTGCCGCGGCGCGGTCAGGAGCATCGCCAGGGATCCGAAAACCGACAGCACCGTGGCCCAGAAGAGCAGCGAGCCCGGCTGCCCGGCGTAGAGGGCGGACCAGGTGTAGAAGATCGGCAGGTTCCGGCTCGTCTCCGCGGCGACGTACGAAACGTTGAAGTCGCGGGCGAAGAGGAGCCACTCGATGGCGAAGACGGCGATCAGCAGGGTGACGGCGAGGGCGAAGACGGCGTTCCGGGCACTGCGCTGCAGGTCGGGGCGGCCCGTGCGGCCGCCCGTGAATCCGGCGGCGGCCCCCCAGATGCCGATCAGGAAGGCGATCCAGAGGGCGAGGTGCCCCAGCATCGACATCGGTCAGGCCTTCTTGGGAACCGCTTGGTAGTGGGAGGCGCACTTCGCGAGGACGTCCGTCGCGTAGATCGTGCCGTCCCGTTGAAGCCGGCCCTCGACCACGACCTCCACCGAGTCGTTGAAGGTGTCGGGGGGGAGCCCGTGAAAGACCACCGGATAGGTGGCGCCGCCGTCGGCGACGCGGAAACGCAGCGTCGAGGTGGCGACGTCGCGCTGGACCGACCCGGGAACCACGTGCGCCCCCACCTTCATCCCCACGTCGTAGAAGCCGGGATCGGTGGCGACCTTCCGGGACAGCTCGGTCGGCGTGAGGAAGTACTGTCCGGACTGCTTGATGCCCGTCGCCATGAGCCAGCCGGCGGTGACCACGACCAGCCCGGCGCCGATGGCGAACTTCGTGCCGGTCTTCATGGGCTCAATCATACTGGCTGTGCCCCCGCCCCCGCCAGTACTCACCCTTCATCATCGGACCATCACCATCCTTTCATCCCGCGACGGGGAGATTGCGGCATCACCCCTTGTGGAGGGTCCGGACAATGGCACATCCCCCGATCATCGTCGGTGTCGACGACTCGGACGCCGCACCCCGCGCCGTGGCGCTGGCGGGCGTGATCGCCGCGGCGGTCCAGGCGCCCTGCCGGCTGGTCCATGCGGTGCGGTCCCCACTGGCGTCCGCTCCCGTCCCGGATCCGTCGCAGGTCGCGGCGCTCGAGGCCGCGGCGATTACGGCCGCCCGGACCCGTGTGGTCGCCGCCCTGCGGGAGCACGTCGACCCGGCCCTCCTGGAGGACCTGACGGTACGCATTGGGCGGCCCTCCGTTCAACTGCGGGACGTCGGGGACGAGACCGACGCGCAGCTGATCGTGATCGGCGGCAAGCGCCACAGCACTTTCGGCCGCTGGTTCGGCTCCTCCACCGGGCACGGCCTGGCCCGCGTGGCCGACCGGCCCCTGCTGGTCGCCGGGCCCGCGGGAGCCTCCGTCCGCCGCATCCTCGCGGCGGTCGACTTTTCCGAAACCGGCAAATCGGTCCTGGCCTTCGCCGAGCGGTACGCACGGGCGCTGCACGCCGAGCTGCGGGTCGTGTCGGTGATCGAGCCCCTGCCGCTCACGCCGGGCGTGGCCACGATCATCGACGCGGACGAGTACTACCGCTGGGCCGAGCAGCAGCTCACCGCCGAAGTGTGGCCCCTCGTGACCTACCCCGGCACCGACCGGGTGGTGCGGGTCGGCCATCCGGTCGAGACGCTGCTGCGCGAGCTCACGGACTGGGCCGCGGATCTCGTGGTGCTGGGATCCCACGGGCGCAACGCCGTGGAGCGGGCGCTCCTCGGGAGCGTGAGTGAGAGCCTGTTGAACCAGCTCCCCGCGTCGCTGCTCCTCGTCCCGCCCGGCCGGCGAGCGCCCGCCCGCGCCCGCGCCGTCGAGGCCCAGCTGGCCGCCGCGCACTGACCGGGACTCAGCAGATCCGGGGGAGCTGATCGCCGGGCAGGAGATCGACGATCCGCGTTCCTCCGATGCCCGTTTCGAGCACGACCATGCGGGGGTGGTCCGCCACGACGCGGCCGATCAGCGCCGCTTCACGGCCCAGCGGGTGAGCGCGCAGCGCCGCCAGGGCGTCGTCGGCCCGGGCCGCCGGCACGAACGCCGCCAGCACGCCCTCGTTCGCCACATATAGAGGATCGAAGCCGAGCATTTCGCAGGCGCCCGCCACCGCCTCGGGGACCGGGATGGTGCCCTCGCGCAGGGCCACCCCCACGCCCGATGCGGCCGCGATTTCGTTGAGGGTGCTGGCGAGCCCGCCCCGGGTGGGATCGCGAAGCGCGTGGACGTCGGGGCCCAGTGCCTCCCGCAGCCGCTCCACCAGTGGCCCCAGGTACGCGGAATCGCTCTCCAGCTCCACCTCGAACGCGATGCTGCCGCGGGCGGCGAGCACGGCGATCCCGTGCCGGCCCAGGGGGCCGCTCACCAGCACCGCGTCACCCGGCCGGACCCGGTCGGGCGCCGGCCGGAAGTCGGGGCTCACGACGCCGATGCCGCTGGTGTTCACATAGAGGCCGTCCGCCTTGCCGCGCTCCACCACCTTGGTGTCTCCGGTGGCCACCACGACGCCGGCCGCGCGCGCGGCGTTCCCCATCGCGGCCACCACCCGGTCCAGGACGTCGAAAGGCAGCCCTTCTTCCAGCACGAATCCCGCCGACAGGGCCCGGGGCCGCGCGCCCATCATCACGAGGTCGTTCAGCGTCCCGTGCACCGCGAGGGTACCGATGTTGCCGCCGGGGAACTCGAGGGGCTGCACCACGAACGTGTCGGTCGACAGCGCCAGCACGCCGTCGCCCACGTCGAGCACGGCGGCGTCGCCGAGCTGGGCGAGCGTGGGATTGCCGAGGTGGGGCAGAAAGCGCTCGGCGAGCAGCGCGGCTGACATCTTGCCGCCGGAGCCGTGCCCGAGCTGTACCCGGCCGGCCTCCGCCGCGGGCGCCGGGCAGACCAGGCCGCGGGCCGCGAGCGTGTCGACGGTCATACGGAAAGCGTGGCGCGGAAGCGCCCGTAGTTGTAGTAAGCCGCGCAGGCGCCCTCCGACGACACCATCGGCGCTCCCAGGGGATGTTCCGGCGTGCAGACGGTCCCGAACGCGGGACAGTCTATCGGCTTCAGCAGGCCGCGCAACACGTCGCCGGCGCGGCATTCGGCGGGCTCGGTGGTGCGGATCCCCTCGAGCCGGAAGCGGCGCTCGGCGTCGTACCGGGCGAACTCCTCCCGCACGCCAAGACCGGACCGGGGGATGGCCCCGATGCCGCGCCAGGAGCGGTCCACCAGCTCGAAGACCCGCGAGACCAGCTCCTGCGCCGGCTGATTGCCGTCGCGCCGCACCGAGCGCACGTACTGGTTCTCCACCTCGTGCCGCCCTTCCTCCAGCTGCCGGACCGCCAGGAGCATCCCTTCGAGGATGTCGAGCGGCTCGAACCCCGTGACCACGATGGGCACGCGGAACCGCGCCGCGATGGGCTCGTACTCGGTCCACCCCATCACGGTGCAGACGTGGCCCGCGGCCAGGAAGCCCTGCACCCGGTTGTCGGACGCGGCGAGAATCGCCGTCATCGCCGGAGGGACGGTGACGTGGGAGACCAGGACGCTGAAGTTGTCCAGGCCGAGCTCCCGCGCGCGCCAGACGGCCATCGCGTTCGCCGGCGCCGTGGTCTCGAACCCCACCGCGAAGAACACCACGTGGCGGTCGGGGGTCCGGCGCGCCAGCTCGACGGCGTCGAGCGGCGAGTAGACGATTCGCACGTTCCCGCCGCGGGCGCGGATCTGGTGCAGGTCGCAGTCCGAGCCCGGCACCCGCAGCATGTCCCCGAACGAGGTGAACACGACGTCGGGCCGCGCGGCGAGCGCGAGCGCCCGGTCGATCTGCTCGAGCGGCGTCACGCACACCGGACACCCCGGGCCGTGGACCATCTCCACCGCTCCGTCGAGGAGCGCGTCGAGCCCCTGGCGCACGATGGTGTGGGTCTGACCGCCGCAGACCTCCATCAGCACCCAGCGCCGGGTGGCCTCCCGGCGGATCTGCCCGATCACGCGGCGCGCCAGCGCGGGGTCGCGGTATTCGTTCAGGTATTTCACGTGGCCTCCGCGCCGTCGGCGACGTCCTTCATCCAGTCCAGCTCGTCGAGCCGGCTCATTTCCCGCAGCGCGTCGTAGGTGCGGCGCGCCTCGATCTCGTCGACCTTGCTGATGGCGAACCCGACGTGCACGATGGCGTAGTCCCCCACCTGCACCTCGTCGGCGACGTAGGCCAGACAGACCTCGCGCCGCACGCCGCCGAAGTCGACCACGCCCATCGGCAGGCCGCGGTCGTCGTGCCGCTCCACGATCTTCCCCGGAATTCCCAGACACATAGGCCCGCTCACCTCTCCGCGGCGAGAGTCGCCGCCGCCACCACCGCCTGCCCGTAGCTCACCGCGCCGTCGTTGGGCGGGAGCCGTCGCGGCACCAGAACCTCGAGCCGCCGCGCCGCGAGCCGTGTCACGCACGCCTCGAGGAGACGCACGTTCTGAAAGCATCCGCCGCCGAGCGCCACCACCTCGAGCCCCTCCCGCGCCGCGGCCCGCCCGGCGACATCCACCGCCGCCGCCGCCACGCTCTCGTGGAACCGCGCCGCCAGATCGCCCACGTCTCCGCCGCGCCCGCGCCGCTCTCCCAGCGCGACCAGCAGGGGCACCGGGTCGAGCTCCCAGCCGTCCGCGGTCTCGCGGACCGGGAACGGCAGGGGCGCGGCGGGACGGCGTCCCGCCAGCGCCTCCAGCCGCATCCCGGGCTCCCCCTCGTAGGCCGCGCTGTGGCAGACGCCCAGGACCGCGGCGGCTGCGTCGAACAGGCGGCCGAGCGACGAGGCCAGCGGGGCGTTCACCCGCTCCCGCACCTGCCGTTCCGCCACTTCCCGCTCCCGGTCGCCGACCCCCGCCAGGGCCGTGGCGAAGGCGCGCACATCACCCCCCAACGAGGCGTACCCCAGCGCGGAGCGCCAGGGCTGCCGTACCGCGAGATCTCCGCCGGGGAGCGGCGCATACCTCAGGTGCGCCACGCGCCGGTAGCCGCGCAGATCCGCGATCAGCACCTCCGCACCCCAGACGTTGCCGTCCGCCCCGTATCCGGTCCCGTCGAACGCCAGGCCCACGGCGGGCCCCGGGTGCCCCCGCTCGCCGAGGACCGCCGCGATGTGCGCGTGGTGGTGCTGCACGGGAACGATCCGGCGCACCCCCCCGGCGAGCTCGAGCGCGATGCGCGACGAGAGATATCCGGGATGGAGGTCCCGGGCCACCACGGCGGGCTCGATGTGGAACAGGCGGCGGTACGCCTCGAGGGCGGTCCGGAAGTGGTCCAGGGTCTCGAGGCTCTCGAGGTCCCCGACGTGCTGGCTGACGTACGCCTCCGGCCCGAGTGCCAGGGTGAAGGTGTTCTTCAGGTGGGGGCCCACCGCGACGAGCGGCACCGGCGCGGGCACCGGGAGCGCCAGCGGGAGCGGGGCGTAGCCCCGGGCCCGGCGGAGAAACAGCGGATGCCCGGCGCCGACCCGGACCACGGAGTCGTCGTACCGGGCCGTGATCTCCCGGTCGTGGAGCAGGAAGCAGTCGGCGATGCCGCCCAGCCGGTGACGGGCCTCGTCGTTCGCGATGGCGATGGGCTCGTCGGAGCGGTTCCCGGAGGTCATCACGAGCGGCCGCCCCGCGCGCTCCAGGAGCAGGTGATGCAGAGGCGTGTAGGCCAGGACCACGCCGACCGCTCCGAGGCCCGGAGCGACGGCCGGCGCGAGGCCGCCCGCGGGCCGGGGCGCCAGCAGGACGATCGGCCGCTCGCGCGACTCGAGCAGCGCGGCTTCCACGTCGGTGATGCGGGCCAGGGCGCGCGCGGCCGCGAGCGTGCGGACCATCACGGCGAAGGGCTTCGCCTCGCGGTGCTTGCGTTCGCGCAGCCGGCGGACGGCGCTGTCGTTCGTGGCGTCGACGGCCAGGTGGAATCCCCCGAGCCCGCGCAGCGCGACGATCTCGCCGGCGTGGAGGGCGGCCGCGGCGGCCGCGATGGCGTCGTCCCCCTTCCCCCCCGCGACGCCTGCGCGCTCGAACCAGACCGCCGGTCCGCACGCGGGGCAGCTGTTGGTCTGTGAATGGTGGCGCCGGTCCCCGGGGCTCCCGTATTCCGCGAGGCAGGCGGGGCACTGCTGGAACGCCGCCATGCTGGTGGCGGCCCGGTCGTAGGGCATCGCGGTGATCACCGTGAACCGGGGGCCGCAGTCGGTGCAGGTGATGAACGGGTACCGGTACCGGCGGTTGGCGGGGTCGAAGAGCTCGGCTTCACACGCGGCGCACAGCGCCACGTCGGGCGGAATCGCCTGGCGCCGGCCCGCTTCCGGGCGGCTGTCGAGAATCAGGAATCCGTCGAGGCCGCGGGGCTCCTGCCGGACCCGCTCCAGGCGCTCGATGCGGGCCAGGGGAGGCGCCTCTCCCCGCAGGTCCCGCGTGAAGCTCTCCAGCGCCTGGGGCGCCCCCTCGATCCAGATGCGGACGTCTCCGGAGGCGTTCCGGACCCAGCCGGCCAGGCCGTGGCGCCGCGCCAGGCGATGGATGAAGGGGCGGAACCCGACCCCCTGCACCACCCCCGTGACGCGGAGATCGAGCGCCCCGCGGGGCGCGCCGGCCACCGCGGTCATGCGGCGCTGCGGCGGCGGACCTGGCCCCGGAGAAAGCCGTACCACTCGTCCAGGCCCTCCGCCTCCGTGGCCGACGTGAACAGGAACTGGAGGCGGGGGTTGACCTCGGTGGCGATCGCCACGGCCTCCTCGATGCTGAACCCCACGTGCGGCAGAAGGTCCAACTTGGTCATCACGGCATACCGCGCTTCCCGGAACATCTTCGGGTACTTCGCCGGCTTGTCCTCTCCTTCGGTGACGGAGAAGAGCACCACCTTCGCTTCCTCGCCCAGGTCCCAGCTGGCGGGACAGACCAGGTTACCCACGTTCTCGATGAAGAGGAGGTCCGTCGCCGCCAGATCCACGGCGTCGAGAGCCGTGTCGATCTGCCGGGCATCGAGGTGGCAGGCCCCGTTGGTGACCACCGCCTGGACCAGCCGGTCGGTGTGACGGGCCAACCGGTCGGCGTCGTTCTGGGTCTGTACGTCCCCGGTCACGACGGCGATTCGGAGCTCCCGCCCCAGGTCGGCGAGGGTCCGCTCGAGCAGGAGCGTCTTCCCGGCCCCGGGCGAGGAGACGAGGTTGAACGCCGGCACGCCCGCGGCGCGGAGCCGACGGCGGACGTCCGCCGCGATCGCGTCGTTCCGCTCCATCACCCGCTCGCGAACGTCAATCGTCCGGACGCTCATCGTCCACCTCCAGATAAAGGAGTCGCAAGCCGTCGCCGGCGCGCCGCTCGATCACGGGACGGGCGCGGCGGAACGGGGGCGTCGCCAGCACCGCCTCGAGGCAGAACGCCAGGTTCTCGGGCTCCACACCCGCGCCGTCTCCCACCTCGACTCCGACCGTGACCACGTCTCCCACCGCCCTCCCCGCGTGCTCCTCGGCGATGCGTCCGATCTCGAGGGCGATGCTCATTTCATGCACGGGACAGCACCCCCTGCCCGCTCCGCGGGCGGCACGGGTGGCCCCACGCCGCGAGATCCTCCACCACGGCGGCCACCAGGAGGTCGAGCGCCGCCTCGACCGGGGCGCTCAGCTCGCTCCCGAGTGCCACCGTGGCCGGCTCGAGCCCGATCGCCGTCGTCTCGGCGGGCAGAGTCCGGCGCAGCTCGGCGAGGGCCAGCACATCCCGCAGGTCCACCTCGTGGGGAGAGATCTTGGTCGCGAGATAGCGCGGGAGCCGGTCCCGGGGAATCCGCACCAGCGTGCCCGGCGCGGCGCCCGCGGTGATCGCGTCGACCAGCAGCACGCGCCCCGCGTCCTCGATCACGGGCAGGAGACTCAGTCCCCAGGTACCGCCGTCCACGAGCTCGACCCCCGCGGGCAGCTCCCAGCCGGCCTCGAGGCGGGCGACGGCGGCGAGTCCCAGGCCGTCGTCCCCCATCAGCGGGTTCCCGAGGCCGATCACGACCGTCGGACCGTCACTCATCGATGTACTTCACGTCGGCCCGGACGAAGCGTCCACCGCTGATGATCGAGGAGATCGTGCCGGTGCGCTCGAGCAGGTCGGCGCGCATCGCCAGGTAGACGTGGATCGGAATGAAGATCGGGAAGGCCCAGGCGGCCACGTGGTGGATCACGCGAATCACCTGGATGCCGCCGGCCAGCGCGACGTACCACTGCGTGACCGAGTACCAGAAGCCGGCCGGATCGTACTGGCCGAAGAGCGCGAACCCGGTGACCGCCATGAGGGCGGCGACGGCGTACATGCCGGTGTAGGAGAACTGCTGCAGGGGGTTGTGCCCGAGGTAGTGGGGCGCCTTCTCGGGCTGGATCATGAGATAGAACTTGACCTGCTTCCAGGCGTTCACCCAGTCGCGGGGGCGGACCGGGAACAGCGCGGTCCAGCGCTCGAACTGGTTTCCCGCGAGCAGCCAGTAGGCCCGCACGATCGCGGTCGCCACGAACACCGCGGCCGCCGCGAAGTGGAAGAAGCGGACCCAGCCCATGAGAAATCCCGGCCGCGCCTCCGAGCCGCCCGCCAGGAACGCCGGCTCGCCGATGTAGAACCCGGTGAGAAAGAGCACCAGGATGGACCCCGCCGCGGCCCAGTGCATCGCCCGGATCGGCCATTCCCACAGGTACACCCAGTGGTAGTCCCCGGACGGGGGTGGGGCCGGGTGCGCGAAGGAGACGCCGCCCCGGTCCCGGCTCCGGGGGCTCATTGGACCTTCACCGCGGACACCTCGGCGCCGGTGGCGTCGAGCACGTGGACCCCGCAGGCCATGCACGGGTCGAACGAGTGGATGGTCCGCAGGATCTCGAGCGGCTGATCCGGTTTCACCAGCGGATGGTGATCCATGAGCGCCGCCTCGTAGGGTCCGGGCTGGCCCTGCTGGTCCCGGGGCGAGCAGTTCCACGTGCTGGGCACCACGCACTGGTACCGCGCGATCTTCTGATTCTCGATCTGGACCCAGTGGCCCAGCGCGCCGCGCGGGGCGTCGAGGAACCCGTAGCCCTGCGCCTTGGCGGGCCACGTCGCGGGGTCCCACTTCTCCCCGTTGTGCGTGCGCGTGTCGCCGTTCTGGATCCTCGAGACCAGCCCGTCGTACCAATGTCCCATGCGCCGGGCGAGCAGGACGGTCTCCATTCCCCGCGCGGCGGTGCGCCCCAGCGTCGAGAACAAGGCGGCCGGGCCGACGTTCAGGCGGTCCATCACTTCCTTCACCATCTCGCGCACGTCGCGGTGCCCGGACGCGAAGGCCACGAGGGCGCGCGCGAGGGGGCCGACCTCCATCGGATGGCCGTCGTACCGCGGCGCCTTCATCCACGAGTACTTCCGCTCACCCTGGAGATACGTCCACGGCGTGGGCGGGCCGCTGTACTTCGCCTTCGTCTCCCCCTCGTAGGGGTGCAGGCCCGCCTCGTCGCCCTTCGAGTACTCGTACCAGGAGCTGTTGATGTATTCCTTGACCAGCTCCTGCTCGTAGGGCCACACCTTGGTGAGGTCGCGGTTCATCACGATGCCGCGCGGGAAGTAGAGCGAATCGAGATCCCGGACGTCGTTCTCCGGGAACTCGCCGACGGCGAGATAGTTTCCGGTCCCGCCGCCGATCGCGCCCCAGTCCTTGTAGAAGCCGGCGATGGCGAGCAGGTCGGGCCAGTAAACCTGCTCGACGAAGGCCTGGGCGCGGGCGATCATCCCGTGGATTTCCGACAGGCTCACGGCGTTGATGGTAGCGCGGCTGTCCATGTTGATGGCCGAGGCCATGCCGCCCACCAGGAAGTTGGGATGGGGGTTCTTGCCGCCGAAGATGGTGTGGAGACGGATGCAGTCGCGCTGCCAGTCGAGCGCCTCGAGGTAATGCGCCACCGCCATCAGGTTCGCCTCAGGGGGCAGCTTGTAGGCGGGATGCCCCCAGTACCCGTTGGTGAAGATGCCCAGCTGGCCCGTGCCCACGAACCCCTTGAGGCGGTCCTTCACTTCCCCGAAGTGCGTCGCGGAATTGTTGGGCCACGGCGAGAGCGACTGCGCCAGCCGCGAGGTGGCGGCGGGATCCGCGGACAACGCGCTGACCACGTCCACCCAATCCAGGGCGTGCAGGTGGTAGAAGTGAATCACGTGATCCTGGATGAACTGCATGCCGTGGATCAGGTTCCGGATGCTGTTGGCGTTGGGAGGAATGCGGATGTTCAGCGCGTCCTCGACGGCCCGGCACGACGCCACCGCGTGCACGACGGTGCAGACGCCGCAGATGCGCTGGGTGAACGCCCAGGCGTCCCGGGGATCGCGCCCCTGCATGATGATCTCGATGCCGCGGAACTGCGTCGACGTGGCCCACGCGCCGCTGATCTTGCCGTCTTCGGCCTGCGCCTCGATCCGGAGGTGTCCCTCGATCCGGGTGATGGGGTCGACGACGATCTTAGTCTTGGCCATGGGAGCCTCCCTCGCCGCCCGCGGGTTTGTCGATCACGGGCAGGTTCCTGCGGCGCTCCCGGACCTGGTGGACACCCGTGGCGATGGCGTGCGCGGCCACCCCCGCCGTCGCCCCGACCGCCAGGGCCGCCCCGATCGTGTCGGCGTAGCGCTCGACGCCGAAGCCGCCGACGTTCGGCAGGCGTCCGTAGAAGGGCGTCATGGTGTCCCAGAAGTGGCGTTCGGTGCAGCCGAGGCACGGGTGCCCGGCGCCGATGGGCCAGCTGGTCTTGTCGTTCCAGAGGATGATGGGGCAGGGCGAGAACGTCTCGGGTCCCTTGCAGCCCATATGATAGAGGCACCAGCCCTTGCGGGCTGCGTCGTCGTCGAAGTGCTCGACGAACTGGCCCGCGTCGAAGTTGGCCCGCCGGTTGCATTGGTCGTGGATCCGGGCCCCATAGGCGAAGAGCGGCCGCCCGTCATAGTCGGCGGCCGGCAGGTGTCCGAAGGTCAGGTAGTAGACCACGGTGGCGGTGATGACGTCGGCGATGGGCGGGCACCCCGCGATGTTCACCAGGGGCTTGCCGCCCAGCACCTCGGCGACACCCACCGCGCCGGTGGGATTGGGCTTGGCCGCCTGCACACTGCCCCAGTGGGCGCAGGCCCCGACGGCGATCACGGCCTTGGCGCCCTTCCCCACCTCACGGATGATGTCCCTGGCCGTGCGGCCGCCGATCGTGAGATAGATCCCGTCGTCGTTCATCGGCACCGAGCCCGTCACGATCAGCAGATACTGACCGTCGTTCGCCGCCAGGGACTTCTTGAGCGCGTCCTCGGCCTGATGACCGGCCGCGGCCATCAGGGTGTGCTGGTAGTCGAGCGAGATGACGTCGAGCACCAGGTCCCCCACGGTCGGCGCGTCGGATCGGATGAAGCTTTCCACGCAGCCCGTGCATTCCTGCAGCTGCATCCAGATGACGGTGGGGCGCTTCTGCGTCGCCAGCGCCTCCGCGACCCGCGGCGTCAGCGTGCTCGCCAGGCCCAGCATCGCGGTGATCTCGGCGCACCACGCCAGAAAGTCGCGCCGGCTGACGCCGGAGCGCTCGAGATAGCCGGTGAGAGATTCGCCTTCGGACCAGGGATGCGATTGCGGGTAGAACATGGCGCGCGCTCCGCGGGTCGACTGTTGGTGACGCCGACGGGCGGGCCCGGGCTCGTCCGCCGGGGGGAATGCAAGGAGAGTCTAGAGTGGCGTCTCCGTCAAGCGGAAACCGAGAAGAAAACGTGAAGGAATCTTCACGGCCCCGGCTCCCGCGTCTCCCGTCCGGCTGCCCGCAATCCCAGGACGCACACGATCAGCAGGGCCACATACATGGCAAATCCATAGACGCACGCGGGGTACCCGAGCAGCGTTCCGGGAGCTCCGGGCGCCGGGCACTTCGCCGCCCCCGCGAACATCTCCCGATAGGTCAGCCCGCCCGAGAAAATCGCGCCGAACAGGCTGATGGCGACCGCCGCCTGCAACCACCGTTTCACGTTCATGGTCCGTCCCCTCCCGGCCTCGCGGCCGTCGTCGTGACTTGAACCGCCGCGAGCGCGGCGGCGAGTTCGTCATCCCACCCGTAGACGTCGCGCCGGAACTGCACCGCACCGTCGTCGTCGACCCAGGCGGTTTCATACGCGAGGAGCACCCGCAGCCGCCGGGAGAACCCGACCGCGCGGTTCGCCTGTCCTTGCATCGCGTCCCGGACATCGCTCTCCGACCACCCCGGGAGGAGTTGTGCCGCGAGGGACGCGGCGCCATCCACCCGCACACAGCCGTGGCTGAAGAGCCGCACCCGGTCGTTGAACAGCGCGTGCTCCGGCGTGTCGTGGATGGCCACGTTGAACGGGTCCCGGACGTCGAAACGCAGGACTCCGAGGGGGTTGTCGGGACCCGGCGACTGGATCAGGCGGAACGGGAAGGCGGCGGTGTCCACGGTTCTCCAGTCGACGGAGTCCGGGTCGACCGGTCCCCCGCCGTCCCCCCGCGCCACACGGAAACCCTCGCGCCGGAGGTACCCGGGATGATCTCGTTCGAGGGGAAGGACTTCCTGAACGGCGATCCGGGTCGGGACATTCCATTCGGGGCGGAACGTGACGCCGTCCATCCAGGCGCTCGTGATGGGCGTGGGCCAGTCCTTCCGGCCCACGATGGCCCGCAGGCTCATCCGCACCCGGCCGCTGTCGTGCAGCTCCAGCAGGAAGGCGGGGATGTTCACGAGGAGGTACCGGCTTCCCAGGGTCCGGGGCACCCAACGCCAGCGCTCGAGATTGAGCTCCAGCGTGGTGATCCGGTCCGCCACCGGAACGTCGAGGGCGGCCCGGGTCTCGGGCCCCACCACGCCGTCCGCGGGCAGGCCGTTCCGCCGCTGGAAGCGTCGCACGGCGCCGGCCATCGCGTCGTCGAACCGCGTCGACTCCGCGTCGCCGACCGGACCCTCGGTCACGGCCAGGCGTGCCCGGAGCATCGCCACCCGGGGTCCGGAGTCCCCCGGTGCGAGGTCGGGTCCAACAGGCAGAGACGGCCAGCCGCCCTGCGCCGCGATGGAACGGAGATGCGCCAGCGCGAGCCGCAGGGCACCATACTCGGAGACCCGCGGGCGGAGCCCCGCCAATGCGGACCCGACGTCGTTCCTCCGGATTCCTTCGTCGAGTGCGGCGACCACGTTGGGGGGGGCCACGTGACCGTCCCAGAGCGAGTCGACCCGCCCCGGAATCACGCGTCCGGCCGACAGATCGCGCCCGAGGCGAAGAAACAGCTCGGACAGCCGCTCGTCGGCTACGGCCCGCGCCGAGTCCCCGGGCTCGCGCAGCAACGCCCGGATACCGGACGCATCGTAGCGCCCGGGATCGAGACCATCACCCGCCGCCCCGTCCGCCCAGGCCAGCAGTGACTCGGCCCGGGCCAGCGGCCCCTCGGGGCCGAGCCAGAGCGCGCGCCACGACCACCCGCCGTAAAGCCGCTCCAGCTCTTCCCGGGTGGCCGAATCTGGGACCTGCTGGACGACGCCCCGCAGGAAGGGCGGCGCCGGCACCTGCCCCGACGCGCAGGTGGCCGCCAGCCCGAGGAGCGCCACCGTGAACAGGGCGCGGCGTTGGACTTCGGTCACGGCGCTTCCCGGACCGGCGCTAGGCCCGGGGCGGGACGGCGGGGCCGATCGGCTGGCCGGGCTCCCGCCTGGTGCTCCAATGCAGGAGGCGATACGCGGGACGCCGCTCGCTGAGCCCCGTGTACAGGAGCACCAGTGCGACCACCACGGCTCTTCTCCATCGTTCCCTCGACGTTGCGGGACGGAGGGAGGATGGTCACCGGGAGATGAAGACCTGATGGAGCGGGCGTGAGGGCGTCGTCAGCGCCGATGAACGCACCTTCACCGGACCTTCACGCGGAGCAGGGTTGCCCTCGGGCAAGCTTCGCCCTATGGGTCAGCCCGTTTCTTCTCCGCCCCCGCACGCCCCCGGCGATCTCGAGGCGCTCCTCGAGACCGAGCGGGCGCTCTCCGAGCGGGTAACCGCGGCTCATGCCGAGGCCGACGCCATCGTGGCGGCGGCCCGAGACGAAGTGGCCCGGCGGGAAGCGGGTCTCGACGCCGAGCTCGCGGCGGCGCGTCAGGAGGTCGAGGTGCGCCTCGCCGCGGAGCGGGAGCGCCGGATCGCGTCCGTGCGCGAGGAGTTCCGGCGCCGGACCGCCGCCTGGGAGACCCTCGGAGACGACCGCATCGAGCGGGCCGCTCTCGCGGTGGTGGCGGCCCTGGTCGCGGCCCCGGACGGGCCGGCGGAGCGCCAGTGATCATCGCGATGGCGAAGGTCAGGGTCATGGGGCCCCGCGACCAGCTCGCGCGGACGCTGAGCGCCATACAGGATCTTGGCGTCCTCCACCTCGCGCCGCCCCCGGTCGGAGGCGCCGTCACGCCCCCGACCCGCGTCCCGCGGGACGAACGCGAACCGCGGCAGATCCGCCGCATTCTGGACGACGTGGAGTGGGATCTGGCGCACCTCGGCCCGGCGCCGGCTGCCCGCGCGCCCGCGGGCGGACCGGCCTGCGTCGCGTGGGCCCGGAGCGCCAGACGGGTTCGCCGCGGGCTCGAACGGATCCGTGAGCGGGAGACCGCGCTCGAGGAAGAGCGCGCTCTGATCCTCAAGTACCGCCAGTTCTTCGACGCCTTTCGCTCGCTGCTCGAGGCCGAGCGCCGGTGGCCGCGGACCACGGCCTATCACGTGCTGCTTCGGCCCGGAGACGACGATGCGCTGCCGAGACTCCGGCAAGCGCTCACGACCGTGCTCGCGGGCGCGTTCGAGCTCTACGATCGCCGGCTCGGGTCGGGCGAGACGGCGGTGCTCGTGGTCGTCCCCACCGACGCCGCCACGAACCTCGAGCGCCTGTTCGAGGAAGCGCGGGTCGAGGAAATCCCGGTGCCGGCGGCGTACGGGGGCGGCTCCCTGGCGCAGGCCATTCCCCAGATGATCGCGCGACTCGGCGACATCCCGGAGGAGCTGGCGGCGCTCTCGCGCGAGCGCGAAACCGTCGCGCGGTCCGCGCGCGCGGAGCTCGAGCGGGCCCGGGCCTACCTCAACGACCGGCTGGCCCAGATCGACGCCCTGAATCGCAGCGGGGTCACGGCGCACGCCTTCGTCGTCGAGGGCTGGCTGCCGGCCGCCGACGTTCCGGATTTCAGCCGCCGGCTGCGGTCGGCGTGCGGCGAGGACGTGCTGGTCAGCGAAGAGGGCCGCGAGGAATGGGCGTCGGCCGAAGCACCGGTGGTGCTCTCCAATCCGCGGCTCTTCCGCCCCTTCGAGGTGGTGCTCCGCCTGATGCCCCTGCCGGTGTACGGGAGCCTCGATCCGACGCCGTTCGTCGCGGCGTTCTTCCCCGCCTTCTTCGGCCTGATGGTGGGCGACATCGGCTACGGGCTGGTCCTGGCCGCCCTCGCCCTTCTCGTGCATTGGCGGTCCCGTCCCGGCACCCTCTGGCGGTCGGTGTCCGAGATCGCCGGCGCCGGCGCCCTGTTTTCGATCGTCGCCGGGGTCCTGTTCGGCGAGCTGTTCGGGGATCTGGGGACCCGCTGGCTCGGGCTGCGCCCCATCCTGTTCCGGCGCGAAGACGCGATCCTGCCTTTCCTTACTCTGGCGATCTCCCTGGGCGCCGTGCACGTCCTGCTCGGCCTGATCCTGGGCGCGGTCTCGAGCCGGCACCATCCCCGGCAGGCGCTGGGCCGCGGGCTCTCGGCCGCGATGCTCGCCGGCGTGATCGTGGCCCTGCTGGCGGTGATGGAAGTGCTGCCGCGAGGGCTCCTGACGCCCACCGTCATCGGCCTCCTGGTGGCGTTCCCGGTGCTCATTTTCGCCGAAGGAGTCACCGCGCCCATCGAGCTGCTCTCGGCGCTCGGCAACATCCTGTCCTACGCCCGGATCATGGCCCTGGGCGTGGCGTCCGTGATGCTCGCCGTGGTGGCCAACCAGATGGTGGGCGCGATGGGCAGTGTCGCGGTCGGCGTCACGTTCGCCCTGCTCTTTCACCTCGTGAACTTCGCCATCGCGCTCTTCAGCCCGACCATTCACGCACTGCGCCTGCACTATGTCGAGTTCTTCGGGAAGTTCTACAGCGCCGGGGGCGTTCGGTACGCTCCGTTCGGCCGCTGGACGCACGGCGCCGGACGGCGCGCCTCGTAAGCCGCTCCAGAAAGGCTGGATGACATGAACCTCGTTTGGATCGTCCTGGGAGCCGCCCTCGCCGTGGCCGTTCCCGCCCTGGCGACCGCGTGGGCGCAATCCCGCATCGGAGCCGCCATCGCCGCGAGCATGGCGGAGAAGCCGGAGCTGTCGACCACCGCGGTACTGATGATCGCGATTCCGGAGACGATGGTCATTCTGGGATTCGTGGTCGCGCTCGTGATTCTGCTCCGGGCAGGCGCGGCGGGCTGAGCGGTGCCGCTCGGCGACCTGCTCCGCTCGCTCACCGAGCGGACCGACGCGGAAATCACCTCGCTGCTCGACACGGCGCGGGCGGCGGCCGCCGCACTGCGCCAGAACCTGGACCGCCGGCGGGCCGAGCGGTCCGCGGGAACGGTCGAGGAGCACACCAGGCGCTTGCAGGGCGAGCTCGAGCGCGCGGTGGCCGAGGCGGTCCGTGCGGAGCGGGGAGCGGAGCTCCAAGCCCGTGCCCGGGCCCGGGACCGGGTCTTCGCGGCCGCCCGGCGGCGCCTTCCGGCGGCCGGGGCCGCACCCGCCTACCGGGCGTCCGTGCCGGCACGGCTCACCGCCGCCCTCGCCGCCACCGGTGAGGAGCCCGTCGAGCTGCGCTGCGCCCCGGACCTCCAGTCCATCCTCGAGCCTCTGGTGCGGGGGCGCGCGGGACTCCGGATCGTGGCCGATCCCGCCGCGGGAGCCGGGTTCCTGCTCCGCACGGCGGACGGCCGCGTCGAGGTGGACGAGACCTTGGAGCGCCGACTCGGCGCGGACGCGGACGCGCTGAGCCTCGTCGCCGTCCGCGCCCTGGAGCCGGCGTGAGCGTCTGGGTCGACGCGGTGGCCCGCGCGCGTGGACTCCGGACCCACCGGCTGCCGGCGGGTGCCCTGGCCGGGCTGCGCCGCGCACCGGACCTGGCCGCCCTCGGTCGCGACCTCCGGCTCAGGGGATTCCCGGTGGACGAGGGCGAGCGCCGGGCCGCCGCGCTCGACCTGGCCACCCGCCGGCGCGCCGCGGCCGAGCTGCGTGTGCTCATCCGGTGGTGCGGACCGCGAGCGGCCCTGCTGCCCGTGATCTTCGAGGACGAAGACCGCCGCAGCCTGCGGGCGCTCTTGCGGGGCGCCCTCCAACGGGCTCCGGCCGACTCGCGTCTGGCCGGCCTCGTCCCGACGCCCACGCTCCCGGAACGCGCCCTCGCCGAGCTGGCCGTCGCCCGGGCGCCCGCCGCCGTCGGCACCCTCCTCACGGTCTGGGGGCACCCGTTCGCCCCGGCCCTGCGCCCGGTCGTCGCCGCCGACCCACCCGACCCGCTCGCGATCGAGATCGCCCTCGACCGGGCCTGGGCGTCCCGCGCATCCGCCGGCGCCCGCCAGGGTGGTCCGGAGGTGCAGCGCTTCGTGACCGACGCGCTCGATCTGGCCAATGCGGCCACGGTGCTCGCGCTGGCCGGCCAGGCCCCGCGCCGGGCCGGCGAGCAATTCCTCGACGGGGGCCACCAGCTCGACCGGCCCACGTACTCCATGCTCCTGGCACGCGATCGCGCCGCCGCGGCCCGTATCCTCGCCGCGACGTTCGCGGGTACGCCGTACGCCGGGGTGCTCCGGACGGCGCCGCGTCACGGGTTCGACGATGCCCTCCTCGCCGCCCGACTCGCGGCCGTGCACGACGCCGCCCGGCGGGCGCCCCTCGGCCCGGCGCCCGTGCTCTGGTACGCGCTCGAGCTGCGGGGCGAGACGGTGGCGGTGAGCCGGATCGTCTGGCGTCTCGCACTCGGTGCGCCGCCGGAAGCGTTGCCCGCGGCCGTCGGGGCGCCGTGAGCCTCCCGGTCCGGCTCGTCTGCCGCCCCGAAACGACGCCCGGATTCCGGCTCGCCGCGCTCGCCCCGCGGGTGGCCGGCCCGGACCCGCAGGGCCTGGCGGCCGCCCGCGCGGAGATCCGTCGGCCCGACAGCGGGGTCGTGCTGCTCGACCAGGTCCTGTTCGACCACCTGTCCGCCGAGGACCGGCGACGGCTGGGGCGGCGGCCGCTGCCGATCGTGGTTCCGATTCCCCCGCCGGCCTGGCGCTCCGCCACGGAGGCCGCCGAGGCCTACGTGCTCGAGCTGCTCCGTCAGGTGATCGGCTACCGGGTCAGGCTGAAGTGACGGCCCCCCGCGTGACCCGCGTCGCGGGATCGCTGGTGGAGGCCCGGCCGCTCGCCGGCGTGTCGCTGTACGAGCTGGTGAAGGTCGGCAAGCGCGGGCTCTTCGGGGAAGTGGTCCGCCTGTCCGGTGACGTCGCGACGATTCAGGTTTACGAGGAAACCGTGGGCCTGCGCGTGGGCGAGCCGGTCTCGGCCACCGGGGGAACCCTCACCGTCACCCTGGGTCCCGGACTCCTCGGCGCGGTGCTGGACGGCGTGGGCCGCCCGCTCGCGGCCCTGGCCGCCGCTCGCGGCGACTTCATCGGCCCCGGGCTCGTCGCTCCGACGCTGGACCCGGCGCGTCGCTGGCGTTTCACCGCCGCGGTGGCGCCGGGCACGGCCGTGGGAGCGGGAGACGTCCTCGGCTCCGTGGACGAGCGCCCGGGATTCCCGCACCGGATCCTCGTGCCTCCCGGGGTCTCGGGCGTCGTGGCGGAGCTCGCGAGCGGCGACTACGACGTGACGCAGCCCATCGGCCGGCTCGCGGACGGCGGAGCGCTGCGCCTCGCCCACCCGTGGCCGGTGCGGGCGCCGCGGCCGGCCGCTCGGCGCCTTCCCGGGGCCCGGCCCTTTCTGACGGGCCAGCGCGTGTTCGACCTTCTCTTCCCGGTGGCGGAAGGCGGGACCGTGGCGGTGCCGGGGGGGTTCGGAACCGGAAAGACCGTCATCGAGCAGGCGCTGGCGAAGTACGCGGACGCCGACGTGATCGTGTATGTGGGGTGCGGGGAGCGCGGCAACGAGATGGCCGAAGTGCTCCAGGAATTCCCGGGCCTCACCGATCCCCGGACCGGCCGGACGCTGAGCGACCGGACCGTGCTGATCGTCAATACCTCGAACATGCCGGTCGCGGCGCGCGAGGCCTCGGTGTTCGTGGGCGCCACCGTCGCCGAGTACTACCGGGACATGGGGTACCGGGTGGCGCTCATGGCGGACAGTCTGTCCCGATGGGCCGAGGCGCTCCGCGAGATGGGCGCCCGGCTGCAGGAGATGCCCGGCGAGGAGGGCTATCCCACCACCCTCGGCAACCGGCTCGGCAAGTTCTACGAGCGGGCCGGGTGCGTGACGGCGGCCGGACAGCCCGAGCGCCGCGGAGCCCTCACCATCATCTCCGCGATTTCGCCGCCGGGCGGCGACTTCTCGGAGCCCGTGACCCAGGCCTCTCTCCGCGTGGCCGGCGCGCTGTGGGCGCTCGACCCCGCGCTCGCGCACCAGCGCCAGTTCCCCGCGGTGGACTGGAACGTGAGCTACAGCCTCTACGCGGAGGCGCTCGCGCCCTGGTTCGCCGAGCACGGCGGGGCCGGATGGGGAGCGCTGCGCGCGGACGTGATGCGCCTCCTCCACGACGAAGAAGATCTCCGGGAGGTGGCGGGGCTGGTGGGGCCCGAGGCACTGCAGGACGCGGACCGGCTCCGGCTCGAGGTGGCCCGCGCGCTCCGCGACAGCGTGCTCGGACAGAGCGCCTTCGACCCGAAGGACGCGACCTCTTCGCTCGAGAAGACCCGGCGGTTGGCCGAGGCCGCGCTGGAGTGCCTCCGGGCGGGCACCGCCGCGGTCGCGGCCGGGGTGCCGTTCGAGCAGCTCGCCCTCCCGGCGGCGACCCAGGCCCTGGCGGCGCTGCGCCGCGCCGGGACCGGGGAGCTCGAGGACCGCGCGCGGGCGGCGCTGGACGCGGCGCGGGCCCTCGCGCCGGCGGCGGCCGCCACGTGAGCGTCCTCCGGCGCTATCGCGGCGCGGACGCGGCCCGGGGGCCGCTGCTCTTCGTCCGCCGGACCCCGGCGGCGGTCCTGGGCGAGTGGGTCACCGTCCGCGCCCCGGGCGCGCCGGCCCGGCGCGGCCAGGTGATCGACGCCGGGGAGGACGTCACCGTCATCCAGCTTCTCGAGGACACGGTGGGCCTCGCGCCGGCGAAGAGCGAGCTCGAGCTCTCGGGGCGGGAAGCCCAGGTCGTGGTGGGACGGGAGCTCCTGGGACGCGTGTTCAACGGGACCGGAGACCCGCTCGACGGACTCCCTCCCCCCATCGGGGAGTCGCTCCGCCCTACCTGGGGCGCTCCCCTCAACCCGGTCCGGCGGGCCCGGCCCGGGGACACGATCGAGACCGGGCTCTCGGCCATCGACGGGATGAATACGCTGGTGCGGGGGCAGAAGCTCCCGATCTTCTCGGGCCCCGGGCTTCCGGGTCTCGAGGTGGCGGCCCGGATCGTGGCGGGCGCACGGGCGCCGCACGACGAGCCTTTCGCCGTCGTCTTCGCCGGGATCGGGATCACGTCCCGCGAGCTCGATCAATTCCTCGAGAGCGTGGACCGGAGCGGCGCCCTGCCCCACACCGTGCTGTATCTCAACGAGACCCGTGACCCGACCATCGAGCGCCTGCTCGCGCCCCGCGTGGCGCTGGCGCAGGCCGAGTTCCTGGCGTTCGAAGCCGGGATGCACGTCCTCGTCGTGCTCGCCGACCTGACCAACTACTGCGAGGCCCTGCGGGAAATCGCGACGGCGCGTGAAGAGATGCCCGGCCGCCGCGGGTACCCCGGGTACATGTACACCGATCTGGCCAGCCTGTACGAGCGCGCCGGCATCATCATCGGAGGAACCGGGTCCCTGACGCAGATTCCGATCGTCACGATGCCCGACGACGACATTACGCACCCCATTCCGGACCTGACCGGCTACATCACGGAAGGCCAGGTGGTTCTTTCGCGCGATCTTCATCGCCTGGGCGTCTTCCCCCCGGTGGATGTCTCGCCGTCGCTCTCCCGGCTGATGAACGCCGGCATCGGGGCCGGCAAGACGGCCCCGGAGCATCGCGAATGGGCCGACCAGCTCTACGCCGTGTACGCGCGCGGCTGTGAAGCCCGGCAGATGGCGGCCATCGTGGGCGAGGCCGGGCTGTCGGAGGCCGACCGCCGCGCGAAGGAGTTCGCGGACCGGTTCGAGCGGGAGTTCGTGCATCAGGGGAACGAGCGCCGGTCCATCTCGGAAACCCTGGCGCTCGGATGGCGGCTTCTCGCCCGGCTCCCGCGGACCGACCTGGCCCGGCTGAGTGACACCGTCTGGGCGGCCCACGCCGCCGCCGCCCCGTGATCGGTTCCCGCGCGGTCGCGACCCGGGTGGAGCTGCTGCGCACCGTCCGCCGGCGCGCCCGCGTGACCCACGGGATGACCCTGCTCCGCAAGAAACGGGAAGCGCTGGTGGCCGAGCTGTTCCGGGCCGCCCGGCCCGCCGTGGACGCCCGGGGCGCGATCGACGCCCGCAATCAGGCCGCCTACGAGGCCCTGCTGCCGGCGCTGGCGCGGCTCGGGGCCGGAGGCGTGGAAGCCGCCGGCTGGCCGACCCGGGAGCTGTCGGTGGAAGTGCGGGCTACCTCGGTGTGGGGAGTTCCGATCGCCGAGATCGTCTCCCGGACCCCCGTCCTGCGGGAACCGGACGCCCGGACCCTCACGGCCGGCGGCGCCGGAACCGACGCCCTCGAGGCGGCGCGGCGCTTCGAAGAGCTCGTGGATACTCTCTTGTTGGCCGCGCCGCGTGAGGCGCTGCTCCGGAGCCTGGGGGAAGCCGTGGCGCTGACTTCCCGTCAGGTGAACGTGCTCGAACGCCGCCTGGCGCCCGCCTTGGAACGGGAGGTGACGAGCATCCGCCAGACCCTCGAGGAGCGGGAGCGGGAGGAGCGTGTGCGACTGGGCGTGCTGGTCCGGGGAGGGCGGTCCGTGAAGGAACCTTCATAAAAACTTGCTTGCGCCTCCACACGCCGAGTGCCAGCGTCAACGTGGAGGGGTGGTTGCCCAGTCCGAACACCTACAGCGAGTGTGGCCGATGAAGTCTCGCGTCCTGGCCCTCGGGGCCCTGCTGATCGCGGCGGCGTGTACCACCACCGACATCGTGTACCGGACGCGCCCACCGTTCAACCCGCCTCCGGACTCGGTCAGCGGCTTCCTCGGGTACTTCACGCCGGCGACCAAGCAGACCACCTGCGGCAATTGCCACGTGGAGAAACAAGCGAGCTGGGCGACCACCCTGCACGCGCAAGCGTGGGCCGATCTTCAGGGATCGGGCCATGCCTCGGCGTCGTGCAACAACTGTCATACCGTCTCGCAAAATGGAAACAGCTACGGCGCGCCCGCCGGGTACGCGGTGAAGCCTGACTCCGTCTATCACGACGTGCAGTGCGAGAACTGCCACGGCCCCGGATACGCGCACGTGCAGAACCCGACGCTGGCTACCGAGCCCCTCGCGTCCGCGAACGTGGATACCGGACTGATCGGCACGTGCGCCGGATGCCACACCGGCGTGCACGAACCGTTCGTGGATCAGTGGAAGCAGTCGGCCCACGGCTCGGGGCCGGGCTGGGCGACGGCCACCACCGCGGCCAACCTGCCCACCTGCGGGACCTGCCACGAAGGCAAGATGGCGATGGAGACGAAGTTCGGCGTGACCGGAAACTTCATCGAACGGAATTCGAGCACCCCGCTCCGGATCACCTGCGTCGTGTGCCACGATCCCCACGGCGGGACGGGAAATCCGCATCAGCTCCGCGCGTCCATCTCGACTCCGACCCTGGACAACCTCTGCGTCTCCTGCCACTCGCGGTCCGGCACACCGCCCTGGAGCGTTGCGTCCGGTGCCACGGGCACGGCCCGGGGCGCCCACGGCGCGCAGGGGCTCCTGGTGTTGGGCATCAACGTCGGCTGGATTCCGCCGGGCTTCGCCTACGACACCAACCAGATCGTGTCGAGCCACGGGACCTCGGCGAATCCGAACCTGTGCGCGACCTGCCACGTGGCGCAGACCACGTATACCGACGCGGCGACCGGGGCGTTTCAGCTGCAGAGCGTCGGCCATCTCTTCACCGCCACCCCGTGCCTCGACTCGGCCGGCCTGCCGACCGCGACCACCAACTGCGCGCTGGCGCAACGCGACTTCACCGCCTGCTCGAACAGCACCTGTCACATCGGCGGTCCGTCGGTGGCGAGCACGGCCTTCCAGGTGTTCCAGGCCCGGCTCGACAACCTCCTGGATCAGATCTGGACCGACTCGAACGGGAACAACGTGATCGATCCGACGGACGGCGGCCTGATTCCGCAGATGCTCGCCCGCGCGGATTCCGCCGACTCGGCCGAGCTCAACTTCAGCACCAACGTCACCACGGTCGCGAAGGGCGTGCTCTTCAACGCCGCGCTCGCGGCCACCGACGACCGTCAGAACTTCCTGAGCGGCAAGGTGCTGGGCCGCGGCTTTTCGACCCACATGGCGTCCGGGAACGGCGTGCACAACCCGTTCCTGCTCGAGGCCCTGTTGACGTCGTCGATTTCGGCCCTGCAGAACACCTACGGCCTGACCCCGCCGGTGGGCCAGGACCTGCGGGTGCACGCGACGCCGCCCCCGGGCATCCGGATGAGCAGCTTCCGCGTGGTCGGCTCCCGCTGACGCCGCGACCGCTGCCTTCGCGGTAATGCCGATCACTCCGCCCGACCCCCAGGTGGCGGTCACGTCCCCCCTCCCCGGGGGGATTTCCGCCATCGTGCGGTTCCTTTTCAACCTGCCGTCGTGGCTCCAGATCACCGGCCTCGGGCTCGGCGTGCTGGCCGCGGCGGCCGTCCTGTGGTGGCTGTGGCGGCAGCGGCGGCCCATTGTGCTCTGGCTCGCGAGCCGCCCCTGGGGTGAAAAGCTCGCCATCGGCGGCGCGGCGGCCTTCATCGTGCTGGCCGGGTCCGGCAGCGGCGCCTACGGCTGGCACTACATGCAGCACGACAACGGGTTCTGCACCGGGTGCCACGTGATGGGTCCGGCGTACCAGCGCTTCACCCAGTCCAAGCACGACTCCCTACAGTGCCACCAGTGCCACGAGCAGTCCCTGTTCGCGAGCATGCGCCAGCTGTACCTCTGGGTGGCGGAGCGGCCGGCGGAAATCGGGCCGCACGCGAAGGTGCCCAACCAGGTGTGCGCCAAGTGCCACATCAACGGGGATCCGGCCCGGTGGAAGATCATCTCGGCCACCGCGGGGCACCGGACCCATCTCGAGTCGGACTCGAGCGTGCTCCGCGGCATCCAGTGCGTCACCTGCCACGGGGAGGAGGTCCATCGCTTCCTGCCGGTCGACAGCACCTGTGGGCAGGCGCACTGCCACGTCGGGGTACACATCGAGCTCGGCAAGATGGCGGAGCAGACGGAACTGCACTGCATCACCTGCCACCAGTTCACCGCCAAAGTCCCCCAGCTCGCGACCTACGACTCGGCCAAGGGCACCCTGGTCCCGAACATCAAGCAGTGCTTCGGCTGCCACCAGATGCGGGCGATGCTGGCGACGTTCGACCCGGTCAAGGATCCCCATCGCGGCACCTGCGGGATGTGCCACAACCCGCACATCCAGGTCCGCGCCGCCGACGCCGCCAAGACCTGCACCTCGGCCCAGTGCCATTCGACCTGGCGGAGCGAGCCGTTCCACTCGGGCCCCCAGCACCGGGCGATCGCCGGCCCCGGCAACTGCCTCGTCTGCCATCAGCCGCACGTCTGGAAGGTGGACCCGAGCGACTGCGCCGGATGTCACGCGGCGGTCCGGGCCCGACGCGCGGGCGGCGGAAAGCTCGCTCCGCCCCTGCCGTTCGACACGACCAAGGCCAAGATGGGCATCTCCATGCGGCCGCCTCCGGAGCCCCGGCCCAAGGGCAAGGGTGACGCGCGGCTGCCGGATCCCCCGGCGCCACCGATGGCCGTCGCTCCGGATTCCTTTCCGCACGCCCCCCACAAGTCGCTCGCCTGCATCACCTGCCACTCTTCGCAACGGGCGCACGGACGGCTCACCTTCGAGCCTCCGCGCGGCTGCCAGATCTGTCATCACCAGGGGGCCGACACGGCGACCTGCGCGCGCTGCCACGCCGCGGATTCGCTGGCCCACCCCGAGTCGGTCACCGTGCACGTGGCCGTGGCGGGCGCGCCCCCCCGGGAGCACGCCGTGCAGTTCTCCCACGCCACCCACCGGTCGCTCCGCTGCGTGACGTGCCACACCACGCCCGTGTCGCTGGATCCGGCGCCGCCCGCGCGGACGTGCGCGGCGTGCCACGACGATCACCACGCGGCCGGACGAACCTGCACCGTCTGCCACACCGACACGGACTCACCCGCCGTGCGCCTGGCGCACGCGCCTCCGGCCGACGCGCACGGATCCTGCGCCGAGTGCCATACCCCCGCGATCGTGGCCGGGCTGGTGCCGGACCGGGGATTGTGCCTGACCTGCCATCAGGCCCAGAAGGACCATCACCCCGGAGCGACCTGCGCCACGTGTCACCGCACCGGAGCGGCCGGGTGACGCGCGCTGTGCTCGTCCTGGTGCTCGCGCTGGCCGCCGCTCCGGCGGGGCTCGGAGCGCAGGGGTACCGCCTGCGCCTCGACCTCAGGGGCCAGGCGGTGTCGTACCGCGGTGTCGCCCTCGATTCCATCCTCGCGTCGGACACGGTATCGGGTGTGGGCGGCGGCCCCGTCACCCCGGACGGCATCGCGGCCCAGTGCGTGCCGGATGAGCCCTACTGCTCCTTCTTCCGCCCCGGACCCACACAGCGAAGCGATCCGCTGAGCACGACGGCCGACCTCACCGCGTGGGGCTTCGGGATCTCGGGCCTGTCCCTGCACGTGCTGGCCCGCGGGGGCGCCGACCTGGGCGACGCCGCGGTCAGCTGGCCCGGCACGACTCCCGCGCTCCAGCTCCTCGAGGGGTACGCCGAATACGCCCAGCCCCGCTACCTGATCCGGCTGGGCCGGCAGACCCAGGCCGCCCCGATCGGCTTCACGGGCTTCGACGGCGCGAGCGCCACAGCGCGCGACGCGCGTCTGGGTCTCGAAGCGACGGGGTATGTCGGGTGGGGACTCGCCGACGCGTCGGCTCTGCCGGTCACGAGCGCGGCCCTCAATCCGCTGGACGACTTCCAGCCCGTCGAGCGCCAGCTCGTCGCCGGGGCGGCCGCGGGCTTCCGGAGCGCGCACTTCGACCTGCGCTGGTCCTACGAGCGACAGGTGGATCGGCGGTCGGACTATTTCGTTTCGGAGCGCACGCGGGTCGACGCGGCCCTGCGGCCCCTCCCGGGCTGGAGCGTGACGGCGAGCGGGATGTACGACCTGGCCCAGGCCCTCTGGGGAAACGTCGACCTCCGGCTGGCCTGGCAAGCGCGCTCGGACCGGGTGGACGCCAGCGTCGGCGTCAGCCGCTACCGCCCCGATTTCGACCTCTGGACCATCTGGGGCGCCTTCAGCCCGACGGCGTACCGCTCCGTCGACGGCTCCCTGGACCTCGTGCCCTGGCGCGGCTTCTCCGTTCACCTGACCGGGCAGGCGTACCAGTACGACCCCACCGGAGCCGATGCGCCGCTCGTGGACGTCCAGAGCTCGGGTTGGCGGTTCGGCTGGGACGGGAGCTACGCCCTGTCCGGCCGCTGGACCCTGGACGCGGGCTACCACGCGGAGTTCGGCCCCGGGGCCTCGTCGCGCGGGTTCACCGGAGGCGCCGCATACGCCGCGGGGGGGCACGTGAATCTCTCGGCCCACGCCGGCACGCTCGACCGTCCCCTCGAGTTCCGGCTCGACGACGCATCGGTCTGGATGTTCGGGGGCACCGTGGACTACCGGCCCGCGGGACGGTGGAGCGTGAGCGCCGACGCGACCCGTTACGTGGAATCCCGGAAGCGCCCGGACACCGCCGGGTTCGACTGGAATCAGCTCCGCCTGTCGGCCCGGGTGTCCCTGTTCTTCGGCAGCGAGGTCCGTCCCGGAGGAGTGCCGGCCGCCGTCGAGAGCATGCCCGAGGCTCCGCGATGATCGCCGCTCTCCTGCTCCTTCTCGTGCAGGCGCAGGGCGTCGGCCCGGATTCGGTCCGGTTCGACCACGCGAAGCACGCGAAGCTCTTTCCGAGCTGCGTGGGCTGCCACACCGGCGCGGCCCGCGCCGGGGCCCCGCTCTACCCGGACTCGGCCGCCTGCGCGGCCTGTCACGACGGAACCGTGGAGCGCCGGGTCCACTACGTCCCGCCCCCCGATTCCCTGCGCACCAACCTCCGGTTCTCGCACCTCGCGCACCAGGCGCGGGCGCCCCAGGCCCAATGCGTGACCTGTCACCAGGAAGCGGACACCGACTGGATGGCGGTGCGGCTTCCGGTCGTGCGCCGCTGTCTCGATTGTCACGGCATCCGGACCGCGCACCTGGAGGCGCCCGATACGGCGTGCGCCACCTGCCATTATCCCCTGGCATCGGCCACCCGGCTGACCCGCTCGGACATCGCGGGCTTTCCTGAGCCTCCGTCCCACCGGACCCAGGGGTTCGCGGATGGAGCCCACGGCCGGCTGGCGGAGGCCGGCGCGCCGGTGGCGGCGAGCTGCGCGACCTGTCATTCCCGGAACTTCTGTCTCGAGTGTCACGTGGACGCTCCCGAGCGCCCCGCGATCCAGGCCCTGGCGGAGGACCCACGCGGCGCCGCCATCGCCGTGACCCTCCACGCCCCCGGGTCGCACGCGGACCCCGACTTCCTGCGCGTCCACGGCGCCGCCTCCCGGCTGCCGGCGGCCACCTGCGCCACCTGTCACACCCGGCAGAGTTGTCTCACCTGTCACGTAGCGACGCCCGCGGTGGCGCAGGCCCTGCCGGCGGCGGGCCCCGGACGCGGCACCGGCGCCATCGTGACCCGCCGGCCGCCCCCCTGGCACACGGCGGCGTTCACGCGGCATCACGCCCCGACGGCGGCCACGGCGGCGCAGACCTGCGCGGGCTGCCACACCAGGAGCGACTGTCTCGAGTGCCACCGCCCCGACGCCGCCGGCGCGGGCGCCTACCATCCGGCCGGGTTCCTCGCGCAGCACCCGGCGGCGGCGTACGCCCGGGAGTCGTCCTGCAATACCTGCCACAACCCCGGACAGTTCTGCGTGAGCTGCCACAAGAGCGCGGGCCTGGTGGCCTCCGGTACCCTGGGCGCGGGTTACCACGACGCCAATCGGTTCTTTCTCCTCGGGCACGGGGTGGCGGCGCGACAGAGTCTCGAGACCTGCACCAGCTGTCACGTCGAGCGGGACTGCCTCACGTGCCATTCGGCCCTGGGGGGCCGCCGGTTCGACCCGCACGGTCCGGGATTCGACGCTGCGCGGCTCCTGAAGAAGAATCCCGAGGTGTGCACCGCGTGCCACGGCACGGCCATTCCGACGCAATGAGCGTGAAGGGGGCCGGAGGGACCGCTCATTCCCGATTCACGCTCGCCTCAGGGCGCGTGGCCTATCCTCCCGTCGTACCCTAACGGAGGCGAACGGCCATGTTCTCGATCACGAAGCGCACGTCGGACCCCATGATCGACCTGCTCAATCGGCTGGAGCAGCGCATGGGGCGCGTACTCGAGCCCTTCCGGAGCTTCGACTGGGAAGTCGGTGAGCCTTCGACGGCTTGGGTGCCGCCGGTGGACATCGTGGAAGAGCCCGAGACGATGAAAATCACGGCCGAGATCCCGGGTGTGAAGCCCGAGGACGTGAAGGTGACCGTGACGGACAACCTGCTCACCCTGAGCGGAACCAAGTTCCAGGTGAAGGAAGAGAAGACCGCCAAGCTGCATCGGTATGAGCGCGACTACGGCGCGTTCGAGCGGACCTTCACCCTGCCTGCCACGGTGAACGGGAAGGGCATCAAGGCGACCTACAGCGAGGGGCTCCTCACCGTCACCCTTCCGAAGGTCGAGAGCGCGAAGCCCCAGACGGTGTCGATCGACGTCGTACCCGCGCACAAGTAGCACGCGCCGGTTGTCTCACGACGTCGGCCTCCTCCCGGGAGAGTCCCGGGAGGAGGTATGTTTTGCGGACCGACCTTTACGGAGGCATCAGCATGACCTGTGCGTCCTGCGGCGCGACGATTCCCGACACGGCCCAATTCTGCCACAAGTGCGGCTCGCGGATCGGGGCGGCGGCCGGGCCGGGTGGCTGGCGCCAGGGCGTGCCCTGGGGCCTCGCCGGTTTTCTGGTCGGGGCGGTGGTGGGGGTGCTGGGAAGCGCCGTGGCCCACCGGTCTCCCGCGCCCGCGGCGACCGATGCCGCGGCCGCGCCGGCGATGCCGCCCGCCGGAGTCGGCGGCGCGGCCGCCGTCGACATCGCCAGCATGACTCCGGACGAGCGGGCCAGCCGGCTGTATGCCCGCGTCATGAGCCTGCACGCGGCCGGCAAGTCCGATTCCGCCGAGTTCTTCCTGCCGATGGCGCTCGAGGCCTACGCGATGCTCCCGGCGCGCGACGCGAACGCCCACTATCAGATGGGCGTGCTGCTGCTGACCTCCGGAAACCTGCCGGCGGCGCTGGCCCACGCGGACAGCATCGCCCAGCTCGTGCCCACGCACCTGTTCGCGGACATGCTGCGCGCCCGGGTCTATGGGCTCCGAAAGGACACCAAGGACTATCAGGCGGCCTGCCGCGACTACCTCAAGCACGAGCCGGCGGAGCTGGCGAAGAAGCGCCCCGAGTACTCCGAGCACGCCGGCACCATCGCCGCGTTCCACGAGGAGGCGACGGGCGTCGCCCACCCATCGGCCGGCCCGACGGGCTGAGCCGCCTCAGGCCACGGCGGCCCGCTCGGCGGGGCACTCTCCGTTGCGGAGGGGCGAGAGCCGCGGCTCCGCGCCCAGCCAGTACAGCCCGTTCGCCATGATGCAGAACCCGGTGGAGGCGAACCACACCATCGCCCCGCCGACGAACGCCGTGAACGCGAGAAACCAGGGGGTCCACACCAGTGAGAGGATCGACGCCACCGAGATGTTGATGCCGACGGCCAGATAGATCCGGCGCTCGAGGTACCACGCGTCGGTCTGCATGAAGTACCAGCGGGACGCTCCCGGGCGGCCCAGTTTGGGCTTGAAGCCCAAGCGGTAGAGCACGTTCCCCACCACGCAGAAGCCCGTCAGGGCCACCGTGATCGACGCCAGCCCGGTGACGATGACGCCGAGGATCAGGAGCGGCTGTACCCAAAGGGCCAGGGCCGTGAACGTCAGCAGGACGAACCCCGCGATCAGCCATACCGTCCGCTCGATGTACCAGCGGTCGATGGGAACCATGTACACGCCTGAGCGGAAAGCCATGCGGACCTCGCGGGATGCGGTGAGCGATGCAACGCCGTGGACCTTCCGAGTATAAGCGCGGAATCGGCGCGACGTTCTTGGTTCGAATGAAGATCTCTTCATAGTTCTTGCGCGGGTCCCCACACGCGGCGCCGGTAGAATCCGATCCGACCCCCATGTCCCCGATCCGCTTCCTGGCCCGCAATCCCATCGTCGCCGTCGCCGGCTTCGGACTCGCGGCGGGGGGCGTGGCGCGGGCGCTCGTCCCGTCGTCCGCCGTCGCGGCCTGGTGCTGGCTGGCGGTGATCGTGGTCGGAGGCGCTCCCCTGGTGTGGCAGACGGTACGGGGTGCGGCCCGCGGGCGCCTGGCGGCCGACCTGGTGGCCGCCCTCGCGATCGTGACCGCGGCCGTCATCGGCCAGTACTTCGCGGGCGCCATCGTCGTGCTGATGCAGGCCGGGGGGGAGGCTCTCGAACGCCACGCCTTCGCCCGCGCCTCCGATTCCCTCGAAGTCCTGCTGGCCCGCGCTCCCCGGACCGCCCGCCGGTGGTCCGGGGAGCACCTGGAGGACGTACCGGTCGAGGCGGTGATCCCGGGGGACCGCCTGCTGATCCGGATCGGCGACCTCGTGCCGGTGGATGCGACGGTGCTCGAAGGGCGCTCGGCGGTGGATCAGTCCGCCCTCACCGGCGAGCCCCTGCCGGTGCCGGCCGCTCCGGGCACGCGGCTCCTGTCGGGGACCGTGAACCTGGAGGGAGCGCTGACCGTCCGGGCCGACCGGCCCAGCGCCGAGAGCCAGTACCAACGGATCGTGCAGCTGGTGGAAAAGGCGCGGCGGCAGCGGGCACCCCTGCAGCGGCTCGCGGACCGCTACGCCGTATGGTTCACGCCGGCCACGCTCCTCGCCTGCGCCGCCGCCTGGCTCGTGACGCGGGACGCGACGGGGGTGCTCGCGGTGCTGGTCGTAGCAACCCCCTGCCCCCTGATACTCGCGACGCCGGTGGCGGTGATCGGCGCCATCAGCCGGGTCGCGGATCTCGGCGTGATCGTGAAGACGGGCGCCGCCATCGAGCAGATCGGCCAGGCCCGCGTCGTGGTGTTCGACAAGACCGGCACGCTCACCCTCGGACGCCCCACGGTCCGGCGGGTGGTCACGGAGCCGGGGGTCGGGCGCGGCGAGGTCCTCCGGGATGCCGCGGCGCTGGAGCGCCGCTCGGCCCACCATCTGGGCCAGGCCATCGACGAGGCGGCCCGCCAGGAGGGCGTGCCGGAGGCCGCGGCCGAGGATGTCCGCGAATGGCCGGGATCCGGGGTGGGGGGCCGGGTCCAGGGGCGCCGGGTGCTGGTGGGCTCGGCGGCGTTCCTGGCCGCCCAGGGCGTCCCCACCGCCGACCCGGATCCCGAGCGAACCGCCGCGTACGTCGCCGTGGATGGCCGGATGACGGGCGTCATCGAGTTCGCCGACCGTCTCCGGCATCAGGTCCCCGCGTTGATGCAGCGGCTGGCGGTGCTCGGCGTGACCGAAACGGTGATGCTGACCGGAGACCGGGAGGCCGCGGCGGAAGTGATCGCCGCGCAGGCCGGCATCCGCACCGTGCGGGCGGAGCTGCTTCCGGCAGACAAGGTGGCCGCCGTGGCCGCTCTCAAGCGGCGGGACCCGCGCGGCGTGGTGGTGATGGTCGGCGACGGCATCAACGACGCGCCCGCGCTGGCCGCGGCCACGGTGGGCGTGGCCCTCGCCGCCCACGGCGCGGCGGCCTCGGCGGAAGCCGCGGACATCGTCCTGCTGGTGGACGACATCGCCCGGGTGGGTGACGCGGTGGCCGTCAGTCAGCGGATGCGGCGGGTCGCCCTCCAAAGCATCGGGGTCGGCCTCGGCATTTCCGCCGCCCTGATGGCGGTCGCGGCGTCGGGGCACCTCGCCCCGCCCCTCGGCGCCCTGCTGCAGGAAGCCCTCGACGTCGCGGTGATTCTGAACGCCCTGCGGGTCCGCCGCGGCTGACCCGGCTCAGTCGTCGATCTTCAGCTCGTCCTCGACGGCGACGACTCCGGGCGCGGCCCAGACCGCCGCTTCCACTAGCTCCCGCTCTTTCCAGGAGTGGACCCGGCCGCGGAGAATGACGGTCCGATCCCGCGTCTGCACTTCAACCTTGGCGGCGTCGAGGTCGGCGCGACGGTGCAGCGCCGCTTCGATCTTCGCCTTGATCTCGGGCACCCGCGCCGGCGGCCGCACCGTGATCAGGTTGGAGACCCCGAGCACGCCGACGAGCGGGCGCACCGCGTCCTCCGCCGCGCCACGCTGGTACTGGGCATCCACGACGCCTTCGAGGCGGAGCCAGCCGTCGGCGACGTGCACCCGCACCGCGTCCGGCGGGACCATCGCATTCCACTGCAGCGCCCGCACGCACGCCTCCGCGATGTCGGTATCCGCGTGCTGGTGGGTCACGAGCAGCTTCACGTCCAGGTCGTTCACCACGCCCCGCACGCCGCGCACCCGCTTCACCGCCCGCTCCGCCGCCACCTTCTCCGCGTAGCTCCGGACCGTGCCCGTGAGGGTCGCGACGTCTCCACTGGCGGCCACGGTGATCGCGTCCGCATAGACACTCGGCTCCCAGTTCAGCTCCTCACGAACCCGCTGCTCCAGAGTGGTGGAGTCCTCGTGCATACGTCCTCCTTTCCCGCCGCCGGCGGTCATGGAAAGCGCAACAGGGCGGCCAGGCCGTCGATCTCCCGGGCCACCGTGGGATCCTGGATCACGATCACCTGCGCCCCCTGCCCGGCCGCCTCCCGCGCGGCGGCGCGGATCACGTCCGCGACTTCGCGGGGCGCCCCTTCGTCCCGGCATTCGGCGGCGGTCAACACCAGCCGGCCCGACCGGAGACACCGGAAGCCGGCGCTGCGGGCGTGCGGGTGGGTCACCAGCGTGCGGACCTGCCGGTGCGCGAGCGCGCGGAGCGTTTCCCGGATGCCGTTCGTGGCGCGTCCGGTCCCCAGCCCTTCGGCCACCGCGGCCAGGACGGTTTGCTCCGCTTCCCGGTGATGGTGCCGCTCGGCGTCCCGGGCGGCGGCCGCGACGATGGCGGGCGTCGCCTCGAGAGGATTGAGCTGCTCGATCCCGATCACCCGGGCGCTCAGGTCCACCGGCAGGTGGCGCCGGAAGACGGTCGCGATCGGGCCGGGACCGGCGATGAACAGGTGGTCGTCCGGGTGCCCGGCGAACGCCGTGGTGAGCGCCTCGGAAATGGCCCGAAAATGGCGCCGGGACTCTTCTTCCAGGCGCTGGTGATACGTATGCTCGCCCCCGCCGGGGGCCCCGTGGCGGTCGCTGTGGAACCGGCCGCCGCGGGTGGCCGGGGAGACGATGTCGTCGAACTCGACCACGTCCCGGCTCCCGACCGCGAAGAGGCGTGCGTGGGACCGGTCCAGCACCACGGCCACCACCCGCGGGGCGGCCGGGACGGCGGCGTCGGGTCGAGAAACCAGGGGAGTGGTCATGAACGCTCGCTCGCACTGAGGACGGGTGAAGCTTGCGGGAACGCCGGTGAACGAAGAGTGAAGGGGACGCGAAGGTGCCCAGGTATGGAGGCCGGCGACGGCCGGGGGCTAGCCGGTGGTCGCCGGGCGGGCGCATCTTTTAGGGCGTGAAGCGCACAAACCGCGCTCGATCGGCATCCAAGCCTGCTCCCACTCCCGAGCAGGACGCGCAGCGCGTCCGCGACCGCTTCGAGCGCCTCCTCTCGGCCGGCGTCGAGATCTTCGCGCAGCATACGCTGACGACCGTGCTGCAGCAGGTGGTCGACGCCGCGCGCGAGGTGGTGGGCGCGCGGTATGCGGCGCTCGGCGTGCTCGCGCCCGGAGGCGAGTCGCTTTCCCAGTTCGTGACGTCGGGCATGACCGTGGAGGAGCGGGCGAAGATCGGCGCGCTCCCGACGGGCCGCGGCCTCCTGGGAGTGTTGATCCGGCACCCTAAGCCCATCCGGGTTCCCGAGATCGCGGAGCACTCGCAGTCCGTGGGCTTTCCCCGGCACCACCCGCCGATGCGGGCCTTTCTGGGCGTCCCGGTGCTGAGCCGCTCCGGCAAGGTCTTCGGCAATCTGTACCTCACCGACAAGATCGGCAGTGAGGCGTTCGACGAGGAGGACGAAGCCGTGGCGATCCTCCTCGCCTCCTCGGCGGCGGTGGCCATCGAAAACGCCCGTCTCTCCGAAGAGGCGCAGAACCTCCTGGGACAGGTCCAGGACATGCAGCGCCAGCGCGATCTCTTCTTCGCCATGATGAATCACGAGCTCCGCAACGCGCTGACGGGCGTCTACGGCTGGGCGGAGATGCTGGTGCGGGCCCGGGACGGAGGCCCGGTCCCGAAAGCGGCGCGGGAGGTCTACGAGGCGGCGGAACGGACCATCGGCCTGCTGAACAACTTCCTCGACCTGACCCGGCTGGACGCGGGCAAGGTGCAGCCGGTATGGCGGGAGATGGACGTCGCGGGATCGCTGACGCAGGCCGCCGGGACCGTCCGTCTCACCGCCGAGGCCAAGCAGGTGCAGGTCGTCATCCGGTGTCCCTCCGAGCTCCCGCACCCCCGCACCGACCACGTGCGGGTCCAACAGATTCTGGTGAATCTGCTCACGAACGCGGTGCGCCACACGCCGCCCGGCGGCACCGTCACCCTCGCGGCGTCGGCCACGGCGGGCGCCCTCGAATTCCGGGTGACCGACCAGGGGCCCGGTGTTCCGGAGTCCATCCGCGCTGGCATCTTCACGCCCTTCGAGCGGTTCGACCCCCATTCCGGGGCCGGTACCGGCCTGGGCCTCCCCGTGTCGCGGCGGCTCGCCGAGGTGCTGGGCGGCGCGCTCGCCGTGGAGCGCTCGGGACCGACGGGCGCGACCTTTCTCCTGACCTTGCCCCTCCCTCCTCCCGAATCGTGAAGGCATCTTCCGCGAATCTTTAGAATCCGCTCAGCCCGGTCGGGATAAGCTCCCTTCCAGCCAATCTCACGAGGCGTCGTCATGAAGCTGCTGGTGGTGGAGGACGACCGAAAGGTCGCCGGATTCATCGAGCAGGGGTTGCGGGAAGAGGGCTACGCGGTGGACGTGGCCGGGGATGGCGAGCAGGCGACGATGCTCGCGCACGTGAACGACTACGACCTGATCCTGCTCGACCTGATGCTGCCCAAGAAAAACGGGCTGCAGGTGGCGAGCGAGCTCCGCAGCGAGGGCCGCTCCACGCCGGTGCTGATGCTGACGGCGCGCGACACCTCCGAGGACGTCGTCCGCGGTCTCGACGCGGGCGCCGACGACTATCTCACCAAGCCGTTCAAGTTCGACGAGCTCCTGGCGCGGGTCCGCGCCCTGGTGCGGCGCGGCGGCGCCGGACGGACCGAGCTCCTCACCTACGGGCCGGTCACGATGGACCGGCTGCGGCACAAGGTGCAGATCAAGGGCAAGAAGCTCGAGCTCACGCCGAAGGAGTTCCAGCTCCTGGAGCACTTCCTCCTTCACCCCGAAGCGGTCCAGCGCCGCACCGAGCTGCTCGAGAAGGTGTGGGACATGCATTTCGACCCGGAGAGCAACGTGGTGGACGTGCACGTCGGCAACCTGCGCCGGAAGCTGCAGCAGGCCGCGGGCGGGCAGCTGATCCGCACGGTGCGGGGCGTCGGGTTCATCCTGCAGGAGCACGACGACACCGAGAACTGACGCCTCAGTACTTCGACGTCATGTACCCGATGCCCACCGCCAGGACGTCCCGCCACGCCCGCTCCAGATCGTCGGAAAAGGCGGGATCACATTGCCGGAGCGTGAGCACCAGCGCGTCCACGAACGGCGGATACATCGACGCCGGGATGCCGAGGTCCTTGCGCCCGTGCCGCCGGGCGAGGCGCGAGAGGAGATTCGGCTCGTCGCCCAAGTGCTTCGGGTAGATGAGCAGCATGCCGATGGCGTGGTGCAGGAGCTTGTGCTGCCGCTCGAAGTTCGTCTGCGCGAACTTGGGACGGGCGTCGGGGCAAGTCTTGAAGAAGTTCGCGTAGAAGCTCGCGTAGAACTCCGGCTTGGCCGACGCGCGCTCGTAGCTCGCGTGCGCGGCGTCCAGACGGGCGGGGTCAACGGGCGTCTGTGGATCGGTCATGCCGGCTCCTTGGGAGTCGGGGGAATATCGCCGCGCCCGGCGCGCGCCCACCAGAGCGCCGTGTCCACCGCGCGGCGCCATTCGTGAAGACGGTCGCGCGCCGCTTCGGCCCCCGCGCCGGGACCGAAGCGCGTGAAAGTCCGCCGGCCCAGGAAATCCTCCGCCCGTGCCCAGACCCCCCCGGCCACCCCGGCCAGTCCGGCGGCGCCCAGCGCCGTCGTCTCGACCAGGTCGGGCCGCGCCACCGGGACGCCCAGGACGTCGG
>Ga0335085_10001503_pt1 | contig 48702 bp, 40 predicted proteins | sample Lox_Sample_45_FD_206712 | JGI IMG/M metagenome (GOLD analysis project Ga0335085, IMG submission 206712) | Soil microbial communities from Loxahatchee National Wildlife Refuge, Florida, United States - Lox_Sample_4.5 | ecosystem: Environmental > Terrestrial > Soil > Wetlands | place: USA...
GTCCTCCGACTCGATCGCGTCGACGAGAGTATCGATCGCGTCCGGCTCGACGAGCGGCTCATCTCCCTGCACGTTCACGAACACCTCTTCGCCCGCAAAGGAATTGGCCGCGGCGACTTCCGCCACGCGCTCGGTGCCCGAGCGGTGGTCGGCACGCGTCATTGCCGCCTCGGCGCCAAACGAAGCCGCCGCCCGCCGGATGCGCTCATCATCGGTGGCAACGATGATGCGGGAGATGCGCTTCGCTTGCCGCGTTCGCTCCCACACGCGCTGGATCATGGGCTTTCCGGCAAGAGACACGAGTGGCTTACCCGGCAATCGGGTAGCGGAATAACGAGCGGGAATCACAGCGATGGCCATAGAAAATCCTTTCCGCGTGCCGAAGGACCAGAGGGGTAGCGGAACTCCGAAATGCTATCACATGGTTCGAATTCCTTTGTGTCTGGCCGCGTCGCACCATCGAATTATTGGATGCAATTCGAACGGTAAATAAATTGTCAAAACCATGGGTGGGGCTTGCGCGGCCTTTCCCGAATGGTAGAATGTTCGCAAGGTTCGATCGTCGGAACCAGCCGTAACCGCCCGGGCAGCGCCGGCAAAGGCAGGTACGCGGTGATGGCAGGACGAAATCGATGGCGGCTCAGTTTACCCGCTTTTGTTGTGTGCGCCCTGATGGCGGCCACGGCCCTCGGTCAGACGGAAGGTCCGGTTCAACCTCCTACAAAATCCGACGGCTCTCAAATCAAACCAGGACAAGGGATTAGGGTTGACGTCGATCTGACGCTCGTAAACCTTACGGTCACCGATCCTCTCGACCGTCTCGTCACCGGCCTTGAAAAGGACAATTTCCGCGTCTTCGAAGATGGCGTTGAGCAGGAAGTCCTTACGCTATCCAGCGAGGATGTGCCGGTTTCCATCGGCTTGGTTTTCGACATGAGCGGCAGCATGTCGGACAAGGTGGAAAAGGCGCGCCAAGCCGCCGTGCAATTCATGCGGACGGCGAATCCACTCGACCAATTTTTCCTGGTGAGCTTTAATGATCGCGCTGAATTAACCAGCGGCTTCACGAGCAGCGTGGAGGAACTGCAAGACCGGATGATGTTCACGTCATCGCACGGGCGCACGGCCCTGCTCGACGCCATCTACCTGGGACTGGGCCAGATGAGGGGTGCACACAACGCCAAACGGGCCTTGCTCATCATATCCGATGGAGGCGATAATCATAGTAGGTACAACGAGAACGACATCAAGAATTACTTGAAAGAGGCCGACTGCCAGCTTTATGCAATCGGAATCTTCGATCCGATCGGCATTCGCTCCCGAACGAGCGAAGAATTGAACGGGCCTTCGCTGCTCTCTGAAATGACGGAAATGACCGGTGGCCGCGTCTTTCCGGTCGGAAACATCAGCGAACTGCCCGACATCGCCGTGAAGATCGGGATGGAGCTTCGAAACCAATATGTCGTGGGATACAAATCGGGCAACCCGCAACACAACGGAACCTGGCGAAAGATTAAGGTCAAGCTACGGCCTCCCAAAGGGCTCCCCCCCCTTAACGTCTATGCGAAGACCGGCTACTACGCTCCGGACTAGTCGCTGCGGCCATCTCGCAATTTTTCTCGTTGCATTTTCTGTCGCTGCCCTTAGTGTGCTTTTCGTATCGGGCGTGTCGGCGCAGCAGCAAACACCCGTTTCGCCGACCACACAGCCTCCCGCACCGAACGCGCCGCCGGCGCAGCAGGACAATGCGGACGTACAATACAGGATCAAGTCTCAGGTCAGCCTGGTCGTCTTGCACGTGTCGGTGCTCAACGATCGGAGTGTGTTCGTACCTGGCTTGAAAGAAGAAAATTTCCGCGTGCTGGAGGACAAGGTCGAGCAAAAAATGGCCGTCTTCAAGCAGGAGGACGTGCCGGTAAGCTTCGGCTTGGTCGTGGACAATAGCGGCAGCATGAGAGATAAGCGTCCGCAGGTGAACGCGGCGGCGCTCACGTTCGTCAAGACGTCCAATCCGCAGGACGAGGGCTTCGTCGTCAATTTCAATGACGACTACTACCTTGATACCGAACACGATTTCACGAGCGACCTCGGGGAAATGAGAACCGCGCTCGAGCGCATCGATGCACGGGGCAGCACGGCGTTGTATGACGCCGTCATCGGCTCGCTCGATCACCTGAAAAAGGGAACGCGTGACAAGAAAGTCCTTCTCGTCGTGACCGATGGTGAGGACAACGCCAGCCGCCACACGCTGGAAAATGTGATTGAGCAGGCGCAACGGGCCGATGCCGTGATTTATGCTGTGGGCGTGTTCAGCGATGACGACATCAAGCACAACCATCGCGCCATGAAAAAAGCGCGGACCGCGTTGTCGGACCTGGCCACCGCCACCGGTGGCTTGGCGTTTTTCCCGGAAAATGCCGATGACACCGAAGCGATCTGTACGCAGATCGCCCACGATATTCGCAACCAGTACACGCTCGCGTACTATCCGACCAATGCGGCCCGCGACGGATCGTTCCGTACCGTCTCCGTGCAAGTAATACCGCCGCGCGGCGCAGGAAAACTCTCGGTACGCACGCGAACCGGCTATTACGCTCCTCGCGCGCCGTCTTCCGGCAATTAGCTCGTCTCTATTGCGTCGTGGCGCGATTTGAAATCTGGGGAAGAAAGCTCTTCCCGTGCGGGATCGCGCCGCCAAAATTGTCGGCAATGGTCTGGCCCATGTCGGCGAGCGTATCTCGTACGCCCAGGTTGATTCCGTGCTTCCCTGCTGGGCTGTACGCCACGATGGGAACGTATTCGCGTGAATGGTCGGTCGTCGGCCAGGCTGGATCGGGATCACAGCCGTGATCGGCGGTGATTATGAGTAAGTCGCGCGGGGCCATGGCCGCGACAAGAGGTGCAAGAAGCACGTCAAATTCTTCGAGTGACTTCGCGAATCCCTCCACGTCCTTGCGGTGCCCATAAAGCATGTCAAAATCCACGAGATTCGCGAAGATCAGACCGGCTTTCTGCTCCGCAAGCGTGGCGTGAAGCTTCTGCATGCCGTCGGTATTGTTTTTTGTAGTGACGTAGCGGTTGACGCCGCGGCCGTTGTAAATGTCGTGAATTTTTCCAATACCGAAAATCGGAACGTCTCTCTCGACGAGCACATCCATCAGCATCGGGCGCGGTGGCTCGACCGCGTAGTCATGCCGCCGCTCGGTGCGCCGGAAATTTCCTGGCGTGCCGGTGAACGGCCGTGCGATCACGCGGCCCACTTTGTTCGGCCCATCGAGCAACTTTCTTGCGATTTCGCACATGCGGTACAGCTCGGTGATGGGGATCACGTCCTCGTGCGCCGCAATTTGAAACACACTGTCGCCAGAGGTGTACACAATGGGGAAACCCGTTCGAACGTGCTCCTCGCCGAGTTCCTTGATGATCTCGGTTCCGGAGGCAGGCTTGTTGCCGATCGTTTTGCGGCCGATGGCGCGTTCGAACTGCTCGATGAGCTCGCGCGGGAAGCCGTGCTTGTAGACGGGAAAAGCCTGCGGAAGCCAGATTCCAGCCATCTCCCAGTGCCCGGTGGTGGTGTCCTTTCCGGGGGAATGCGTGGCGCCCTTTCCGTAGCAGCCTTCCGGGCTCGCCGCAGGCGTCAGGTAATCGAGCGGTGCGATGTTGGCGAGGCCCAGGCGCACAAGGTTTGGCAGCGCGAGCGGTCGGGACTTCGCGATGTGGCCGAGCGTGTTGCGGCCGATGTCGTCGTAATCGCCCGCGTCGGGAAGCGCGCCGATGCCTACGCTGTCGAGCACAATCCAGACGATGCGTTGAAATGACATCACAGTCTCCCTCGAGGAAAAGTATACCGCCCGGCGTTCTTGAGGAGAACAGACGGACGAGGCCTGGCACGACTCAATGACGATCGCAAAACCCGCGCAGCCCAGACTGGCTGTGCTATTTAAGCCGGTAGGCCGACACGAGATCGGACGTCGTGCCGTAAGGATCGGCTTTCCGATCGGCTTCACTCATCTCGATCCGCGCGGTCCACAGTCGCGTGAAAAGCCCCTGCCTTGCCAACGTGTCTGCGCATGTAGGGTTCACATAAAGCATATCCACGAGTCGCGAGCCACCAGACGTTGCAACGGACGCAAGTCTTTCGGCCATCTGCGCGACGAGCGAGCACGCGAACGGATTGTAGAGATACACCAGCAAGGGACCTCGCGGCCAACGAAATTTCAAGACGTCTGCCTGAAGCACGCGAACCTTGGCCTTCGTCCGCACCCGCCCAGCTTGCTTCCATCGCGCGACATTTTTTTGCGCGACGCGCATCAAGTCCTCGCTGAGTTCCACGCCGACGATTCTGCGAAACGGCAGTTCCGATGCAAGCAGGAGGGCTCTGCCCTTTCCCGCCCCTACGTCGATAAGACTGTACGCTTCCGTTCTTCCCGAGACAGTGGGCAGCGTTTCGTGCCAGCGGCGGCACGCCTCATAAAACACCGATGGAGCGATGGCGGAATACCCGTAGTTGTGCGCATCACTTGGCCGGCCGTTTAGCAGCTCTTCCGGGCCAAGATAGCCGCTCGTGTCCGTGCCGTACTTCAAGTCAAACGGGTGAATGACGCCGCGGTTCGGAGCCGTTTTCGAAGGAGAAGCCACAACGATACGATGGTAGTCTGGAATTCGCCGCAGCGCGCTCGACCAGTTGAAACCGAACCCGTCAGCCGCCGGCAAACCCGTTTGAAATAGCGTCGACCGATAATCCGATCAAGGCCCAGTTGTTTCAGTCCAACGACCGCGTCCTTCCGTAAGGGCAAGGGTACTCGGGCTTGTGTCCAAGCTACTTTTTGAGACCCTCCATAGCAGCCAAAGCAACTTTCGCTGCACTCGGAAAAGTCCCGTCCCTCCGAAACCTCCACGTCGTCGCCACAACCTGAAGCGAGCCGGTTCGGAGAAAGACCCATCTTGCGCCGATCCGCGGATTCTCGACCGTGTCGCCAGGTTTTGCCATGAACCAAAGTCTACACTACGGACCCAGTCCCTCAAAGACGCGAGCGCGGCCGCCGGGGTGCGAAACCGGGCTGAAATTCTCAGTGAACACGCCGTATGCTCGTAACCGGATTGCTCCGCTTCCGGGAGCGACGTATAATTATTAGTTTAGGTTTGTGTCGTCGAACGCGCTGAGGATAAGCAGAGTGGCCTCCAACGAGCACATTGGAACCGAACCGGTCGCGCCAGTCCCCGTGACAGGCGCCGCCGAGGAGGAAGCGATCCATGTGCGCGGGGCGCGCGTCCACAACCTGAAGAACATCAGCTTCGACATTCCTCACAACGCCATCACTGTGGTAACCGGGGTCTCGGGGTCCGGCAAATCCAGCCTGGCCTTCGACACGATCTACGCCGAGGGGCAGCGGCGCTACATTGAGTCGCTTTCCGCGTATGCGCGCCAGTTTCTCGAACGCATCGAAAAACCCGACGTGGACGAGATCACGGGAATCGCCCCCGCCATCGCGATCAAGCAGAAGAATTCAACACGCAATCCAAGGTCGACCGTCGCGACGGCCACGGAAATCTACGATTATCTGCGCTTGCTGTACGCGCGCGCGGGCCGCACCTTTTGCACGAAGTGCGGCAGCGAAGTCCGCAAGGACACGATGGATGAAATTGCGACTCGCGTTCTTGGCCTGGCGCACGGGCGGCGATTCTACGTGTTGTATACGCTGGACCTCACGGCGACGGCTCCACCAGACCTCGCGCCGCGCCGCGCGGCGCCGAAAAGATCCGGAAAACCATCTCCAGACGCCGTGCGCCTGGCCCTAGCCGCGTTGCAGCGCCGCGGTTTTCAGAGGCTCTATCAAGCAGGCCGAGTCCATGAATTCTCGTCTCCCGAAACGCTGCTCGACATCGATTTCTCGCAACCGGTGTACGTTGTGGTCGATCGGCTGGCCATTGGCCCCGAGATGCGTTCGCGGCTCGTCGATTCGCTGGAAATTTGCTATCGCGAGGGTCGCGGAGAAGCCATCCTCGAATTCGTGCCCGAAGAGGCCGGCGCGCCGGCAGAGCGCATGGCGTTCAACGAGCGCTTCGAATGCAAGACCTGCGGCGCGGTCTATCAGGAGCCGGAGCCGCGCCTGTTTTCGTTCAACAACCCGTACGGGGCTTGCCCGCGCTGCCAAGGGTTCGGGAACACGGTCGATTTCGACATCAATCTGGTCATTCCGGACCGCGGAAAATCGCTCAATGAAGGCGCCATCCAGCCGTGGACCAAGCCGCGTTATCGCGCCCTGTTGCTCGAATTGAAAAAATTTGCTCGTACAAATCATATTCCGCTCGATGTTCCGTTCCGCGATTTGACCACCACGCAGCAAGATCTGATCATAGAAGGCCAACCCAAATCGGACTACCTGGGCGTGAATGGATTTTTCAAGTGGCTCGAACGCAAGAAATACAAGCTGCACGTGCGCGTGTTTTTGAGCCGCTACCGCGGTTACGCAATCTGCCCGGAATGCCACGGATCGCGGCTGCGCGTCGAGGCGCGCGCCGTGCGCCTGTCCGGAAAGGCGATCACGGAAGTGTGCAACATGACCGTGGCCCAGGCACGGCAATTTATGGCCAGCCTGGAATTGAGCGTCGAGCAGGCCGCCATCGCAGACAAAATCCTCGAGGAAATTCGCCAGCGCCTTCTTTTCCTCGACGAAGTGGGCCTTGATTACTTGTCGCTCGATCGCCTCGCGTCCAGCCTTTCGGGCGGCGAAGCGCAACGCATTCAACTCGCAACTTCGCTCGGTTCGCACCTCGTCGGCGCGTTGTACGTACTCGACGAACCATCGATTGGATTGCATCCGCGCGACACGCATCGGCTGATTGACATCCTGAAGCACCTGCGAGACCTCGGCAATACGATCCTCGTCGTCGAGCACGATCCGGACATGATGGATGCCGCGGATTTCGTGATCGATTTGGGCCTCGGTGCGGGGGAGCACGGCGGCAGCCTCCTTTACGCGGGACCGCGCCGCGAATTGCTCAACAGCCGCGAATCGCTTACGGCGCGTTATCTCACCGGCGAACTGCGCATTCCCATTCCGTCTTTGCGGCACAAGCCGAGCGGCCGTTTTCTGCGCCTCTTCGGTGCGCGGGCGCACAATCTGCAAAACATCGATTTGATGATCCCGCTGCACATGCTGGTCGCGATCACGGGTGTCTCCGGATCGGGCAAATCCACGCTCGTGCATGACGTAATCTACAAAGCCATCGAAGCGAAACGCGCGGGCGGAACGTTCAAGGAACTGTGCGACCGCATCGAAGGAGACAACCTGCTCCAAAGCGTCGTCCTGGTCGATCAGTCCCCCATCGGGCGCACCCCGCGGTCCAATCCTTCAACGTACTTAAAGGCGTTTGACGCGATTCGCGAAGCCTTTGCCGCCACACCGGAAGCAAAAAAACGAGGCTTTACCGCCGGCTATTTTTCCTTCAACATTCCCGGTGGCCGCTGCGAAGCATGCCAGGGAGAAGGCACGGTCACCGTGGAGATGCAGTTCCTGGCGGACGTCGAACTCGTGTGCGAGGAATGCCGCGGCACGCGCTTTAAGGGCGGTGTCCTCGAAGTGCGCTATCGCGAGAAAAATATACACGAGGTGTTACAGCTCACCGTCCGTGAAGGCCTTGCCTTTTTCGCAGGGGTGCCGAAAATCACGTCCAAGCTCAGGATTCTCGACGAAGTGGGCCTTGGCTATCTGCGGCTGGGCCAATCGGCAACGACCCTCTCCGGCGGCGAAGCGCAACGCCTGAAGCTCGCCGCGCATCTCACGGGCCAGGCGAACCAGGGTGTCTTGTACATTTTCGACGAACCCACGACCGGCCTTCACTTCGACGATATTCAAAAGCTGCTGACGGCGTTCCGCAAACTAATCGATGGCGGAGCGTCGATTCTGGTGATCGAGCACAATCTGGACATTATCAAATCCTCGGACTGGATCATCGATCTCGGCCCCGAAGGCGGCGTGCAGGGCGGCCGGATCGTCGCCACCGGGACTCCGGAGCAGGTCGCACGCAATTCTCATTCGTACACGGGAAAATTTCTCGCACGCGTCCTTGCGAATTCCGCTGGAAGTCACAATCAAGGGGGTTCGAATTCCTCCGTGCGGGGCAAATGAAACGCATGGGTTCGGGAAACATTTTCGCGGCGCGCTGGCTCCGAGTGGGTCTCGGGGCTACCTGTATGGCGGCGGGAATTTCTCTCTCTGCGCAGACCCAGCGAAAACTCCCCGCGAAACCGCCCGCAACCTCTTCGGCACGGGAAAAGGAAGACCCTCTTGCGCCTCTGCTGCAGCAAGCGAATGACGCAGTCGACAAAATGGATTTCGCCGCGGCGCTTGATCCGCTTCAAAAATACATCGGGCAACGCCCGGATAGCGCCTACGCGCATTTTCAGCTCGGATACGCGTACGCCGGCCTCAAACGCGCGGAGGATGCGAAGAACGAATTTTCGCGCGCGGTGGCGATCGACCCTAAAATGGCGGCGGCCCACTTGAATCTTGGCCTGGTCCTGATGGATAGCGACGCCGCCGCGGCGGCCGAGTCGTTTCTCCGAACGGCTGAACTACAGCCCACGGAAAGCCGCCCGCGTTTCCTGGCGGGGTTCAGCCTCGAACATGCCGGGAGGCTCCCGGAGGCGATCGAGCAATACCGCGCCGCGCTCGCCCTTTCTCCGAACGATTACGAAGCGCACTTTGCGCTGGGCCGCACCCTGCTTCGATCGAAGGATGCCGCCGGAGCGGAGGGGCAATTTCGCGCGGCCATCGCGGCGCGCGGCGATGCCGTGCCCGCGCGCCTGGGCCTCGTGAACGCGCTCGCTGCGCAAAAGAAATATCAGGAAACAAGCGATGCCCTGGCGGAATACTTGCGACTCAATCCAGGTGACCGGCCTGCTCATTTTGATAGGGCTTCGGCACTTTTGAATTTGGGCAAATATGATGATGTGCTTGCCGAACTCGACCTCGCTAGCGTGGGCGCAGTTCCCTCGGGTGAAATTCTGAAAATGCGCGGCGAAATCTACATGCAGCAGAAAAAGTGGACGGACGCGGCAAGCGCGCTGACGCAGGCGGCTTCCCTCGCGCCGCAAGACATCGAAATCTCCGAATGGCTGGGCCACTCCGACATCGAGTTGAAGGATTATCCCGCCGCCATACGCATTCTGGGGCAGGTGTATTCGCAAAATCCAGAATCCGCCGAGGTGTTGCGAGACCTCGCCAACGCCTTTTTTCTGAACGACGATTACGCTGCCGCGCTCGGCGCGATGGATCGGCTTGCCAAGGTGGAAACGCCAAAGCCCGGGTCGTGGTTTGTTCGCGCGATCTGTTACGATAAACTTTCGCGTAAGGCGGAGGCGATCGAAGCCTATCAGAAGTTTTTGGACCAAGATGGCGGCCAGCATGACACTCAGGATTTTCAGGCGCGGCATCGGATTCTCACCCTGCAGGGCGAACTCGGGCAGTCCGCGAAAAAGCAAAAGCAGTGACGAGATCTTTTTTCCTTCCATGACGAAGGTGCGCTCCAAAATCCGGGTCGCCATGATTGCCGCGCTGGCGTTGTCAGCTCCGATCGTCGCGCAGGGCCGCCTTGCGGAGGACCTCTCTCGATACCAGCATGAGTCAGATCCTGTCCGCAAAGCGCGAGAACTGGCAAAGCTGGCGGACGAGCAGGTCGATGTGGCCCGAAAGCAATTGAAGGCCGGAGACGATGTCGCTGCTCTTCATTCCCTCGAACAGTACCGCGACGAAGTCGAGGAAACGGTTTCGGCGCTGAAGAAGACAGGCATCAACCCAGAACGAAAACCGGCGGGATTCAAGGAGCTTCAGATCAGTCTTCGCCAAGCCGTCCGCCAAATTGATGATTTGATTCTGACGCTGGACGTGGACAAGCGTCCGTTTTTCCGCCCCGTCCGGAACGACTTATTTATGGAACAAAACAGCCTCTTCGACGTACTTTTTCCTCGCCGCTCAGACCAAAATTCGGAACCATCAAGTCCGTGAGGTGTGCCATGAGGTCCATAGCTTCGCTGGGCGCCATGTTGCTCCTCGCCGCGATTTCTGGCGCTCCACCCGCGGCAAGGGCAGGGAGCTCGCCTCAAAAGAAAGAGTATCTGTCCGAAGCGGAAGCCGACAAGATTCGGGACGCCGCGACCACGGGCCCGCGCATCGCGCTCTACGCGATCTTTGCTTCGGACCGTATCAAGAAATTGCAGTACGAATTCGCCCATATGGACCCAACCGACGAAAAGCGAACCGACCGGCTAAACAGCCTGATCAATAGCTATACCGGCTGTATCGATGACGCCGCGGATTTGATCGACATCGGAATCGAAAAACAGGAAGACATCCGCGAGGGCGTGAAGACTCTCCAATCGCGGATTAGGGATTTTCTGGCCTATCTGCAGGAGCTTGCGGAAAAGGGCCCGGAACGCGAAACGTACAAAGACAACCTCGACGATGCGATTGAGGCGACACAGGATGCGGCGAAGGACGTGGATCGGGCCGCGAAGGAGATGACGGCGCCCCCGGTGCGCCGTAAACCGTCGTGAACGGATCTCCAGCACGGCAAAAAAAACACCGAGAGTCCTCTGCTCTCCTGGGCGGAGATCGCATTTTCCAGCGCATCTTTACGCGGCTGGGATGCCAGGGGCGGCCTCCGCAGTTTCAAGTCGAGTTGTATCCGTACGCCAACCTGTCTCACACGCTGCGCCTGCGCGAAGACGTGGCGCGCGTGCGGCTTTCCGATATCATGCACCAAGCGCCCGTCTGCGTGATCGAAGCGGCCGCGGCGATTCTGCTGGGGCAAATGTATCGCCGCCGCGTCCCGCGCGAGTTGCGCGACACCTATCGCCAGTTTGCTCTGGCGCACGCGACACGGAGGCATATCGCTCACATTCGCCGCAAGCGCGCGCGGCGCGTTCCGGACAAACCGCAAGGGGCGGTACACGATCTGGAACCGATGTTCGCATCGCTCAACGTCGATTACTTTGGCGGACACCTTCGCCGCCCGCACCTCGCATGGAGCGCGCGCGCCTGGCGTTCGCAATTTGGATGCTACGACCCTTCGCTCGATCAGATTGTGATGAACAAGCGGCTGGACCGTCTCGATGTTCCTTCTTACGCGGTCGAATTTATCCTTTACCACGAAATGCTGCACGTGAAGCATCCCTTACGAGCGACTGCATGCCGGCTGCGGGCGCACTCTTCCGAATTCCGAGCCGAGGAAAAGCGCTTCGCAAGTTATGCCCGTGCTCAAAGCTTTCTCGAACATCTCCGGTAGGCGCTTCGAAGGGATCAGCGCGACGGCGGCTTGGAGGATTCCTGCGCGGCTTTTTCTTCGAGCTCTACGATCTGCTTGGTTATTTTCGCGGCATCCGGCGCATGCGGAAAAAGCACCAGATATTTCTTGTAGGATTCCACAGCCTTTCCATACTCATGTTTTTTTTCGTAGGCCTCGCCCATCAGTTTCCACGGCTTGGCCAAATTCGGTTGATAATGCGACGCTTCCACAAAACGGTCGATCGCCGCATCGTAGTCGCCCTTCTTTAGGTAGAACGTCCCGACTTCGACGCTCTTCGCAGCGTGATAGGGGTCGAACGCGGGTTCCGCAAGCGCAACGGGCGCGGCAGGCTCCTCGGGCGGGGGAGGAAGAGGTGGAATAGTGGGGTTGATTTGCTGGGCACCTAGACACGGGACGCCCGCGAGCAGGAATGTTGCGAACAGGATGCGTGACGGCCGATTCATGTTTCGCGCAGATTAGGATTCACTTTGCTATCATGGATGTTGCCCAACAACGAATTACCGCAGTTCTAATTCTACTCCTGCGATGGAACTCGCACAAAAAGCCGCCAGCCTTCCCGCTGAGCCGGGCGTCTATCTGTTCAAGGACGCTCTGGGAAATATCCTGTATGTGGGCATGTCCGTTTCCCTGCGGAATCGCGTGAAATCTTATTTTCTCGAATCCCGCTGGGTGGACGCCAAGACAGGCTCCCTCGTGCGGGAAATCGCGGACCTCGACTACATCGTTGTGGACAACGAGCGCGAAGCCCTGGCGCTCGAAAACAATCTGATCAAACAACACAAACCAAAATTCAACGTGCTGCTCCGTGACGACAAAACGTATCCATACATTCGATACACCGCGTTCGAGAAATATCCGCGTGTGTACGTGACGCGCCGCCTGGTCAAGGACGGCTCGATTTACTTTGGACCGTTCTTTCCGCATAGCCTTGCGTACCGGATTGTTCACTTCATCCACAAGACGTTCCGCATTCCGTCCTGCACTGTGGATCTCTCGCGCGCGCATCCCCGGCCGTGCCTGCAATATTACATCCGCCGCTGCCACGGTCCGTGCGTTCCCGGCCTCACCACGGATGAGCAATATGCGGAAGCGGCACGCGACGCCAAATTGTTTCTGGAAGGCCGCCGGCACGACTTGATGGAGAGCCTCGAATCCCGCATGATGGAGGCTTCCGACACGGAGCGTTTCGAGCAGGCCGCCTCGTACCGAGATCTCCTGCGTACTCTTGCCGAAATTGAAGAACGCCAAAAGATCGCCGCAGCGGAGGGAGACGACATCGACGTCCTCGCCTGGCACGCCGAGCCTCCGCTCGTTGCGGTGAACCTCTTCCACCTACGCGGCGGGCGCGTCGTGGACCGCCGTGACTTTTATTGGGAGGATCTTGCGGAATTCGAACCCGCGGAGTTTCTGTCGTCCCTACTGAAGCAGCTTTACCTCGATGCTGCGTATCTCCCGCGCGCCATCCACGTGCCCATGGACTTTGAAGGCCGGCAAACCCTGGAGGTCATTCTGACAGAACGCGGGGCGCATCTCGAGCCGCCCCGGAACCACGTGGAAATTCTGGTGCCGCAACGCGGCGCGAAACACGCATTTCTCGAGCTCGTCGAAAAGAATGCGCGCCATTCGTTCGAACAGCGCTTTCGCGTGCTAAAACCGACCTCGAAGGCTATCGTCGAAGCGCTCGAACAAGCGCTCGGCTTGCCGGAGCCGCCCAGGCGAATCGAGAGCTTCGACATCTCGCACCTGCAAGGGTCGGACACCGTGGCTTCGATGGTCGTCTGGGAAGACGGGCGAATGAAAAAGTCGGACTACCGGAAATTCATCATTCGCGGCGACTGGGGAAATGATGACTTCGCGAGTATGCGGGAGACCATTGAGCGCCGCTACCGGCGCTTGCAGGAGGAAAACAAACCGTTCCCCGGCCTGATCCTGATCGACGGCGGCCTCGGTCAGCTCCACGCGGCTGCTGCGGCGCTCGAAAAGCTCGAAGTCATCAACCAGCCCGTCGCGAGCATTGCCAAGCAGGAAGAAATTATCTATGTCCTTGGCCAGGAGGATCAACCGATCCGCCTCGAACATCACTCGCCGATTCTTCATCTCGTCCAGCAAATCCGCGATGAAACACACCGCTTTGCCGTGGGATTTCATCGGCAGCGCCGCGCGAAGCGCACCATTCAGACTGGCCTGGAGAGTATTCCCGGCGTTGGCCCGCGCACGGCCCAGAAATTGCTGCGGCGTTTTGGCAGCGTGACGCAACTCCGGTCCGCCACGATTGATCAGATTGCGAAGGTGGTGCCCCGAGGGCTTGCGGAGCGCGTTTCGGCGCACCTAGCCGGGACCAACGGGCCGGCCCTGCACCCCCGGTGAACCCACTGATTGCTTCTGCTATTTCCCTATGCTACTTTCGAGATCGGAAAGGAGTACTTCATGTCGGACAACGTCGGATCGAAGATCAGCTTCTTCCTGGTAGGTTTGGGAATTGGCGCGCTGGTGGGAATCTTGTTTGCTCCAAAGTCGGGCGAAGAAACGCGCGAATTCCTGGCGCAAAAGGCCGACGAGGGCCGCGAATACGCCCAGCGCAAGGCGCGGGAACTTCGCGAGCGGGCCGAGGATCTGATCGAGCGCAGCAAGACCGCTGCGTCACGTCAAAAGGAAACTATCTCCGCGGCGGTCGATGCCGGCCGCGAGGCTTATCAGCGGGAGAAGGCCAAAGCGCAGTAGCCGCGCTCAGGCAAACGAATGGAAAGCTGGATGCCTTTTTTCGTAGTGGTGACGGCGCTTGCTATCGTGCTGCAGGCGATCATACTCATCCTGCTCTTTGTGCAGCTTCGCCGCACGGCCGCGCGCGTGGAACAAACGGTGGCGGATCTCAACACCACGCTGGGCCCGATTCTTTCCCGGGTCCAGAGCCTCGTCGAAGATGTCTCTCCGCGTATTTCCGGCATCGTGGCGGACGCTTCCGAACTCACTCGTCTGGCTCGTGGCCAGGCGCAGAAGATCGATCGCATCTTGAGCGAAACGCTCGAGCGGTTGCGGCTGCAGCTGATTCACATCGATCAAATTCTGACCGGCGCCGTGGAAACTATCGAGGAAACCGGATCGCAATTGCGGCAGACGATTTGGGGGCCTGTCGTCAAGGCAACCGCGCTCGTTCGTGGGGTGCAAGCCGGACTTGAATTTTTCCGGAGCGCCCGGCAAAAACGCCCCCCCGCGGAAGCTCCAACCGAGCAGCAAGACGAAGGAATGTTTATTTAGCCCGTTGCAGGGATTGGAACGAGAACCCTACCGAATCCACCCGCCACCAACTACCACATCTCCCGAATAGCAGACAGCAGCTTGTCCCGGCGTTATGGCGCGCTGTGGCTCGTCAAAAATAATACGCGCGGAAGCGGTGCCCGCCGGCTCGATCGTCGCCGCTGCCGGGTCATGCCGGTGGCGAATCTTCACCATGGCGCGTACGGGCGCCTCCAACGCCTCGAACGAGATCCAATTCGCCTCGCCGATCTCGCACACATTCGAGAGGAGTTCGCAGCCGTCGCCGACGACAACGCGATTCGCAGCATGGTCGAGCTCGACGACGTAAAGCGGCTTGCTCGCAGCAACGCCCAGCCCCTTGCGCTGTCCCACCGTGTAGCGATGGACGCCACGGTGACGGCCAATGATTTCTCCCGCGGTTGTGACAAGGTCGCCCTCTTCTTCAGGCAGCGCCTGGCCGCGCTCTTTGAGATACGCGCCGATGAACTGGACGTAATTTCCAGACGGCACAAAACAAATTTCCTGGCTTTCGGCCTTCTCTGCGACGGGAAGCGCGCCGCGCCGCGCGATTTCGCGCACCGTGGCCTTGTCGAGCTCGCCGAGCGGAAAGTCGGTACGCGACATCTGCTCCTGCGTCAACCCAAACAGAAAATAGGTCTGGTCCTTGGCGCTGTCCACAGCGCGCAGCAACTCGTAGCGTCCTGTCGTCTCGTTGCGGTGAATGCGGGCGTAGTGGCCGGTCGCCAGGCGCTCGGCGCCGATCTGGCGGCTCGTGGCGAGCAGTGGATCAAATTTCACGTGATTGTTGCACAGTGTGCACGGAACCGGCGTGCGGCCAGAGAGATACTCCTCCACAAAAGGCTGCACGACGGTTTCCTCGAATCGCTGCTCGTAGTTCACGACGTAGTGCGGCATGCCGAGGTGCTGGGCGACGCGCTTGGCGTCATAGACATCGTCGAGGGAGCAGCAGCGCTGGCCGTGCGCGCCGCTGCGATCGAGATCGGGCAGGCGGCGCTGGTTCCAGAGCTGCATCGTCAGGCCGACGACTGGGAGCCCTCGCTCCACCAGGATCGCAGCGACCGTCGAGCTATCCACGCCGCCGCTCATCGCGACGGCAATCATCGGCAACGAATTCGGATTTGGGTCCATTTTCTTTGTGGCGAGCTCCCGATCGCCGAGCACCGCGCGGCGGTCTTGGCGGCTTCACACAAAGCCGCACCGGATAGTATAGCGTCAAATCAGGCGATTGCCGGTTTCTTGTACGTCGGAGAGAGTTTCCGGAGGCGCTCAATCACGAACGGAATGGTTTCCAGGGCAAAGTCGATTTCCTCATCCGTCGTTTGGTGCCCGAGGCTCAGCCGCAAGGTCGCGCGCGCGTCCTCCGGAGCGAGGCCAAGCGCGAGCAACACGTGCGACGGCTCGACGGCTCCGGACGAGCAAGCCGCACCCGTGGAACACGCAATTCCCTTCAGATCGAGCGCGATCACCATCGCTTCACCTTCGATGAACGGAAACGTCAGGTTGGACGTGTTCGGTGTGCGCCGCGCGTCCACTCCATTGACCCACGACTGCGGCACGCGACGGAGCAGTTCTCGCTCCAGGCGATCCCGCAGCGCGCGCACACGTTCGTTCTCTTCTCGGAGGCTGATGCGCGCCATTTCCGCAGCCTTGCCCATTCCGGCGATAGCGGCGACATCCTCCGTGCCGGGTCTGCGGTCCCGTTCGGAGTGTCCGCCGAACATCAGCGGCTCGAGCACAGTGCCCGAACGAACGTATAACGCGCCGATTCCCTTCGGCCCGGAAAACTTGTGCGCGGAAATCGAGAGCAAATCCACACCCAGCCTCTCTACGTCGATCGGAATTTTTCCGGCAGCCTGCACAGCATCGGTATGAAACACGATTTTCTTTTCGGCGGCGATTTCTCCGATCTCCTCGATCGGCTGGATCGTCCCGATTTCGTTGTTCGCGAGCATGAGGGTGATTAGGACCGTCTCGTGGCGGACCGCCTGGCGAACTTCGTCGGGATTCACGCGCCCGTCGCGGTTCACCGGAAGGACAGTGGTGTGCACACCCCGCTTCGCCAGGGCTTTGCACGGATCGAGAACCGCGCTGTGCTCGATCGCACAGGTGATGACGTGCTTGGGTTCGCCTGAAGCCGCTCCCACGGCCCCGAGGATGGCGTAGTTGTTGGACTCCGTACCCCCGCTTGTGAACAGGATTTCCGCGGAGCGCGCCCCGAGAAGCGCCGCTACCGACGAGCGCGCCTGCTCGACTGCCCCTCGTGCGTTCTGTCCGAAACCGTGAATCGAGCTCGCGTTGCCGTACTCTTCGGTGAGGTACGGCAGCATCGCGGCCAACACGTCCGGAGCAATCGGAGTCGTCGCGTTGTAATCGAGATAGACTCGCTTCATGCGCAGCCTTCCAACAAGGGAAACACGGGGTTTCGGCTCTCGATGCAGAATATCGTCCGAAAATGGAGCGGTCAAGGCGCGAAAACGGCCTGCGCACTGCACAGGCATCCATTTCTATATCCGAAATAGATATTTGTGCCGTAGCCACTCGGGCACGCCGCCTTGACAGGCGAGTTCCCCTCCGATACGTTGCAGAAGGAGTAAAGCGCGGTGCGTGCGTTCCGTCTCTTGCGGGCGGCGCCTGAAACGGAGAGATTCTTGGCCGATCCCATCATTACCCTCACGACGGACTTTGGCTCGAACGACCATCTCGTCGGCTCCATGAAGGGCGTCATCCTCAACGTCAATCCCGCCGCCCGCATTGTGGACATCAACCACAACGTGGTTCCCTTCGACATTCTCGATGGGGCGCTTTCCATTGCCAATTCGTACCGATATTTTCCGCCGCGCACGATTCACATCGTCATCGTAGACCCGGGAGTCGGCACCGAACGCCGTCCGATTCTGGTGAGCGGAGAGAAACATTTTTTTGTCGCGCCGGACAATGGCGTGCTCTCGATGATCTACGAGCGCGAATCGTGCACGGTCCGGCACATCACCGCGGGGCACTATTTCCTGAACCCGGTCAGCCCCACGTTTCATGGACGGGACATTTTTTCGCCGGTCGCGGCGTGGCTGTCGAAAGCTTGGCAGACGGAGGCGTTCGGCGAAGTCGTTACCGACAATGTGCGGTTCACCATGCCCAAGGCCAAGCCGACTGGCCAGGCGGTAAAGGGCGTCGTCCTGCGCGTCGATGCCTTCGGAAACCTGATGACGAATCTAACCGCAGAAGATGTTCCCGCCATGGCGCTTGCCTCGGGAACGATTAAGCTTTCCGTGAACGGCAAGGAAGTTCGGAAATTTGGGCAAACGTTCGCTTCTGGAAACCCGGGAGAGCCCATGGCCGTGCTGGGCTCAGCCGGCTTCGTGGAAATCGCCGTGAACCGGGGCAACGCGGCTCGCACGCTCGGCGCGAATCGCGGCGCGGAAGTGACGCTGGACCTGGCCTAACCCTCCCAGTTTTTCTGGAATGAAATTTCAGCGCTGTAAATCCATCGTGGCCAGAAATGCGCGTGTGCGAGGATCGAGCCAGTCGCGGAGGGCGTCGCCCAGCAGGTTGAAGGCAAGGACCGCCGCCATGATGCCAAGCGCCGGAAACACGACGAGGTGCGGCGCGTCAAACAGATGATTGCGCGCGTCGTTGAGCATGGCGCCCCAACTCGGCGTGGGCGCAACAACACCGAGCCCAAGAAAACTGAGCGTTGATTCTGCGAGAATCGCCCCCGCCATTCCGATCGTCGCCTGAATCAACACGGGCTGCAGCGTGTTCGGCAGCAAGTGACGCAACAGAATGCGTGTGTGTGACGCGCCGAGCGACCGCGCCGCAAGAACAAATTCCATTTCACGCACCTTCATCACCTGCGCACGCGCGAGGCGAGCGTATCCTGCCCAGCCTGTGATGACGAGCGCGAGGATAACCTTGTCAAGGCCCGGTCCGAGAAACGCCGCAAAAGCAATCGCCAGCAGAATCCCGGGAAACGACAGAAAGGAATTGATCAGGATAATGTTGACGAAGCGATCGAACGCGCCCCCAAAATATCCTGACAGCGAACCAAGCGCGAGGCCGACGATTCCAGCGCCGAGCACGACTGACACGCCGACGAGCAGTGAAACGCGCGCGCCGTACAGCGTTCGCGTCAGCACGTCGCGCCCGAGTTCGTCGGTGCCCATCCAGTGATGCGGGCTCGGCGGAAGCAGCCGGTCGGGCAGGCTTTGCGCCGATGGGCTCTCCGGAGAAATCCACGGCGCCAGAACGGCTAGCAGGACGAGCAACACGGTGACAGCGAGTCCCCAGCGGCCGAGGCCGCTCGTCCTCAGAAACTGGCGAATCGCAGACGCTTGTTTCACGGCATCCATCGCTCCGGACACCGCTTTCCGCCGACGGGCATTAATTCTGACCCTCGCCTTTCATTGCAGCCGCACCCTGGGATCGACGACGGCGTAAACCAGGTCCGTCAGCAAATTCACAGCCACGTAGGACACAGCGATAACCAGAATGCAGCCCTGAAGCAGCGGATAATCGCGCGCCGAAATCGCCTGCACGGCGAGGCGCCCGATTCCGGGCCACGAAAAAATTGTTTCGGTAACGATCGTACCCGCAAGCAGCGAGCCAAATTGCAAGCCGACAATCGTGATCACTGGAATGAGCGCGTTCGGAAACGCGTGCCGAAAAAGCACAGAAGTTTCCGCGATGCCCTTCGCGCGGGCCGTCCGAACGTAGTCGCTCGAGAGCTCCTCAATCATCGATCCCCGCACCATCCGCGTTAAGATGGCCGCAAGGGCTGCACCCAGTGTCGCCGCAGGTAGGATCAAATGACTGATTCCACCGCGCCCGGATACCGGCAGCCAGCCGATTTCGATCGAAAAAATCAAAATCAGGACGGGGCCCAGCGCAAAGTTGGGAACGGAAAGGCCCAGCAGGGTGAAAAAAGAAGTCGCGCGGTCCGCGCGGCTCCCGCGCCGCCGCGCGGAAAATACGCCCGCAGGAATCGCTATGGCGAGGCACACGATCAGCGCAGCGAGCGACAGCTCCAGCGTTGCCGGAAACCGTTGCAGCACAATCGGCCGCACCGGCGCCGAATAACGCAGCGAACGGCCCCAATCGCCGCGCGCGAGGCCTTCAAAATACCGCACGTATTGCACGTCGAGCGGCTGATCGAGGCCAAGCGAATGGCGCAACTGCGCGAGATCTTCGGCGCGCGCGTCCTGGCCCAACATTTGGAGGACGGGGTCGCCAGGGACGATGTGGATCATCAGAAACACCATCGTGAGGATGAGCCAAAGAGCCGGCAATGTGTAGAGCAGGCGCAGCAGCGCGTGTCGGATCATTTGGGTTTGAGCACCTTTTCGGCGGACGACTTCGCGTCCGGCGCCGCAGACGATCCACCTGGCTCCAACGGCGGCTTCCGTTTCTGAATTTTGACACGCGCCACTCTTCGACGGTCCATTTCGACCACGGTGAAGTGATAACTCTCGAAGTCAAAGCTTTCTCCGCCGCGCGGAATGAATCCGAGGCGGGCGAGAACGAAGCCTCCCACCGTCGCGTACGACGGATCCTCCGGCAGTACGATGCCGTACTGCGACTCGAGATCACGCAGGCCGAGTGAAGCGTCGAAAATCATCGCCGCATCCGCTCCCTGGCCCACGATGAGAGGTTTTTCGACGACGTCAAACTCATCGTGAATTTCGCCGACCAATTGTTCGAGAATATCTTCGAGTGTCACAAGCCCCAGTATCGTCCCGAACTCATCGACGACCATGGCCATCCAGCCGTGGTGTGAGCGCAGTTCCACAAGCAGTTCGCTCACGGGCTTGCTCTCCGGCACGATCACGATTTCGTGAATCATGGCCCGCAAATTGAACTCGGGGGCGGACCAGCCGTCTTCCGCACGCCGTTCTCGGTCAAGCAAAACCCACACAATGTCCTTGATGTGCACGTACCCGAGAACGTGATCGCCCTTTCCTTCGAAAACAGGCAGCCGCGACCGCTGCGTCGTGACGAACACGCGCATCACGTCGTCGAGCGTGGCATCCGCCGTCACGAAGTGAACGTCCGGCTGCGGCACCATCAGCTCGCGCACCTCCATTCTGTCGAGTTCGATGGCGCCGAGGATCACTTTCTCCTCTTCCATTCCGACCAGGCCGCGTTCTCGCGCCTGTTGGATTTGAATCTGCAACTCCTCCGCCGAGTGAACCTGCGTGTGGCTCGCGCGCCCGGAAAGTCCCAGCCCGCTGAGCACCCAGCGGCTTGCTCCGTCCAGCAAATTAATCGCTGGCCGAAACACCCCCAGATACCACTGGAATGGCGGAGCGACAAGCAGCGCGACACGCTCCGCGCGCTGCAAGCTGATACCCTTCGGAACGAGTTCGCCCAGCACGACGTGCAGAAACGTCAGAAAGAGAAACGCTACGCCGAGTGAGACCCCATGAACCAGAACAGCCGCATGCCTTCCGGGTATGTTGGCCACGAGCGGAGTCAGCATCGTCGCAAGCGTCGATTCGCCGAGCGCACCGAGGCCTAGGCTCGCGAGTGTGACGCCGACCTGAACGCCGGATACGACACGGTCCAACCTGCCGATCAATTCCAGAACGATCCGTGCCCGAACGCGTCCCTCGCCCACGAGCTGCCGTACGCGCGACAACCGCACAGCGACCAGCGAAAACTCCACCGCCGCGAAAAATCCATTCACGGCCACGAGCGCGAGAAGTCCGAGAAGTCGCAGCCCAATCAAAACAATAAGCTCTCCTGGCGGGTCATTTTAGCAGTCTCGGCATCTCTGCCCAAGCCGCACTACGCGGAGAAGCACGCTTTCACCTTTTCAGTAACGGATGCGGCGGCAATCTCCCGGCGCATTTTCTTGTGTAGTTGCGCTCAGCAGAATAGACTGATCGTCTTTTGCGACGTGACAGTCCGGAAACAACGCATGCCAGAAGCTCCGGAAGTCGAGGCCGTCATGCGCACGCTGCGACCGCTCGTGCAAGGGAGACGCGTTCGTCGCGTCCTCGTGCGCCACGGGGTCGCCGTGCGCCCGCAAACGGGCGCGTCGCTCCATCGGCGCGTGGCAGGGACACACATTTGCGGCGCCGAGCGGCGCGGAAAATACCTTTTGCTGATGCTCGATCGCGGCTGTCTCGCCATACATTTCAAATTTGACGGCCAGCTCTTGTGGTTTGACGATCCGCGGGTCGCGCTCGCGCGAGATCTTCACGTGGACGTGGCGCTGGAAACCGAAAGCGGCACGCTCGGCTTTGTGGACCCGCGCCACTTAGGCCGCGTGATTTGGCTCGCACAACCCGACGATTCCGCGGGCATCAAGGCCCTCGGCGTGGACGCATTTTCGGAGCAGTTTTCGCTCGCGCGCTTGGTCGGACTCTGCAAGCTCCGGCCGCGCCCCCTGAAACTTCTGTTGATGGATCAGACGCGAATCGCGGGCATCGGAAACATGTATGCCAATGAGTTGCTGTGGGGCGCGCGGCTCCATCCGCTGAAAAGCAGCGATCTGCTCTATCCCTCCGAATTCCGCAGACTTCACAAAGCGGTTGTTTCGGTTCTCGCGCGTGCATTAGAATACTGCCTCCATCCGCCACCCGATTTTCGCGACCCGCAGTGGTGGTTCACGGGCCTCGAAAAAATGTTTCGCGTGTACGGCCGCGAAGGCGAGCCTTGCCGGCGCTGCGGCTCAGAGATTCGGCGGATCGAACAGGGCGGGCGATCGATTTACTTTTGTGCCGCTTGCCAGCGATTGTAAACATGACAACCGCCAATCCAGCCTCGACGAAGAAACCGGAAGGCTCGAAGAAGCCAGATTTTGAGTATTCGCTCGCGCGCCTCGAAGAAATCGTGCGGAAACTCGAGAACGCGAATCTGTCGCTCGACGAGGCCATGAAGATGTTCGAGGAAGGCGTGCAGCTCTCCCGGGACTGCCAAAAATATCTGGAACAGGCCGAAGGCAAAGTGGAAATCCTGCTCAAGAAAGCCGGGGGCGAGATGGCCGCCGCGCCATTTGATCCCGAAGCCGAGGAAGATTCCTGACTGGCCGCCGCACGGCCGCGCGCCGGACCGCTTTGCACTTGATGAACCTTCCCGCATTTTTCGACGAAGACCGAGCCGCGGTGGACGCCGCGCTCGACCGGCTGATGCCCGGGGAAAATGCGCCGCCTCCTTCGATTCATCGCGCCATGCGCTACAGCGTGCAGGCCGGAGGCAAGCGCGTTCGGCCGATTCTGTGCCTTGAAGCCGCGCGGATTTTTGCGGCGGATGTGACCCCCGTATTGCCCCTTGCCTGCGCGCTCGAATTCATTCATACCTATTCGCTCATTCACGACGACCTTCCCGCACTCGACAACGACGATTTACGGCGCGGAAAACCCACCTGCCACAGGAAATTTGGCGAAGCAAACGCCATTTTGGCGGGCGACGCGTTGCTCACACTGGCGTTCGAGTCGATTGCCAACGCGCCTCTCGAACCGGCGCGGCGCGTAGCCATTCTTTCACATGTCGCCGCTTCCGCGGGCACGGTGAATGGCATGGTCGGCGGTCAGGTCGCGGACCTCGAAGCCGAGGGACGCGCCATCAGCCCCGCGGATCTTGAGTATATTCACCGCTCGAAAACGGCGGCCTTGATCCGAGCCTCTGTCGTAGCCGGAGCGATCGGCGGTGGCGCAGACGATGAAAACGTGGCGCGCCTCAAGCGCTTCGGCGAAACGATCGGCTGGGCATTTCAAGTGGTCGATGACATCCTCGACGTGGAGGAGTCCTCCGCGGCCCTTGGAAAAACTGCGGGCAAGGACGCGGCTCAACAAAAGGCAACCTATCCGTCGCTGTACGGCCTGGAGAAATCGCGCGAATTTGCAAAGGAACTTGAAACGCGCGCGATGGAGGAGATCCAGCCGTACGGAACGCGCGCCGCTCGGTTGCGCGAGCTTGCGGAATTGATCGTTCACCGGCGAGCCTAACTCGTCTGTGACACCGGCGCCGCCCTCTTGCCATCCAAACGCAAATCCGCAAAGAAAAGGCTCGATGTGCTGATCGTCGAACGCGGCCTGGCTGAATCTCGCGAGAAGGCGCAGGCGATGATCCTTGCGGGCGAGGTGCGCGTGAATGGCGAGCGAAGCGAAAAAGCGGGCGCACAGATCGCCGAAGACGCCAGGATCGAAGCGGGGGGCACCACCTCAAAATATGCCAGCCGTGGCGGCTGGAAGCTCGACGGTGCGCTCGAGGATTTTGGAATCGACGCGACCGGGAAAATTTGCCTCGACATAGGCGCTTCGACCGGAGGCTTCACGGATTGCCTCTTGCAACATGGCGCGCGTCGGATTTATGCGGTCGACGTGACGCCGCAACAAATGGCATGGCGGTTGCAGCAGGACGCGCGCGTCACGCGAATCAAGGCGAACGCGCGAAGTCTGCGCCCGGAGCAGATTCCGGAGCCCGCGGGCCTCGTGACCGTCGACGTTTCCTTTATCGCCGTCGCGAAGGTGCTTCCCGCCGTCGTGGCCGCTGCCGGGCCGTGCGCGGAATATTTGATTCTCGTCAAGCCGCAGTTTGAGCTCGACCGCGACGACATCGGACCCGGCGGCATCGTACGGGACTCCGCGTTGCAGGAGCGCGCGACAGATCGCGTGCGGCAAGCAACGCTGGCCGCCGGATTGCGTGTGGAAGGCGTACGTCCAAGCCGCATCAAGGGTGCCGAAGGCAACCAGGAATTCTTCCTGTACGCAAGGAACATCATTCCCGCGGTCCATCGCAATCCCGGCTAAATTCATCGAAATGGAACCACGCGACAAATGCTAAAGTAGAGATTGCTTTGGCCGTGCTCCCAAAAAAGTCCCGATGATCAAAACAGTAGGAATCATTGCCCGTCCCCGCCGCGAAGATATCGCGCGCGTCGTGCCGCCTCTCACCAACTGGTTGCAGGCTCACGGCGCGACTGTCATCTGCGATTCCGAGACGGCCGATTGCATCGGCGCGCTCGCCGGCGAGGTGCGGAAGCGCGAGGAGCTCCCTGCGTGCACCGACCTCTTGATTGTGCTGGGCGGTGACGGAACTTTGCTCTCCGCAGCACGCCTTGCGGCGGATCGCGGCGTTCCCATCCTGGCCGTCAATCTCGGCGGCCTGGGATTCCTGACGACCGTTTCGCAGGATGAAATCTATTCGATCCTGGAGGAGATTTTTTCCGGCAAGCACCGCGTCAGCGAACGCGTGATGCTGGAAGCCGAGATCGTTCGCGGCGGGGCCATTCTCGAGCGGCACATCGCGCTCAACGACGCGGTGCTGAACAAGGCCGCTCTCGCGCGCATCATGGATTTGGAGCTACGCATCGACGGCGAGTACGTGACGACGTATAAAGCGGACGGCCTGATTCTCTCTACGCCGACCGGATCCACCGCGTATTCGCTGGCCGCCGGCGGGCCGATTGTCTATCCGATCGTCGAAGCGTTTGTCGTCACCCCGATTTGCCCGCACACGCTGACCAATCGTCCGCTCGTGATTCCCGATTCCGCGACGATCGAGGTCGATTGCAAAGCGGAGGACAACTTGGTCTTTTTGACGCTCGACGGGCAGGTGGGAGTCGAACTTTCCCGCGGAGATCACATTCGTGTGCGGAAGGCAGCGCAAAAATTGTATTTGGTGCGGCCCGCTAAAAAAACCTACTACCAGATCCTGCGCAGCAAGCTGAAGTGGGGCGAGCGCTGAGACGCATGTTCGCCGGGTTCGTACTTGCTACTCTCCGCGGAGGAGATCGGCACGAGATTCGCGACGCCGGACGAGGTGCGTGCGGTCGCCGGACACCAGAATTTCCGCGGGCCGCGGCCTCGAGTTGTAGTTGGATGCTTCTACAAAACCGTACGCACCTGCCGCCCACAGAACCAATAGGTCGCCCGCAGCGACATTTCCGACCGGCCAATCCTGAACGAAGCAGTCGCCCGATTCACAGACCGGGCCGACAACGTCGGCGCGATCGTGTGTTCCCCGGCCACGCTCGGCGCGGGTGATTGGATGCGTCGCGCCGTACAGCGCAGGCCGCATGAAATCGTTCATCGCTGCGTCCACAATGACGAAGTTCTTGCCCCGATTCTTTTTCGTATAGAGCACCCGCATCAAAAGTACGCCCGCAGGACCGATGAGTGAACGCCCGGGCTCGACGAGCAAGTGGCAACCGAGCGGGCGGACGATACGCGCAAGCTCCGCGGCCCAAGCCGCTTTCTCCGGAGGCTGCTCCGACGTGTAGCGGATTCCCAGGCCTCCTCCACAATCGAGATAGCGCAGCGCGACGCCCGCGCTCGCAAGCGTGCGCATAAACCCTGCCAGCCGCCCGAGAGCCCGCCGGTACGGGACAAGCGTCAAAATCTGCGATCCGATGTGCGCGCTGATTCCCTGCCAGTCGATCCAGCGCGATGTCCGGTGCTGAAGATACAGTCCTCGCGCGGATTCCCAGTCGATACCGAACTTATGGCGATGGTGCCCAGTTGAAATGTGCGGATGTCCACCCGCTTCCACGTCCGGATTGACGCGAATGGAGGCCGCGGCTCGCACGCCCAGCCGCGACGCCTCGGAAGCCAAAAGATCCAGCTCCGCCGCCGACTCTACGTTGAACAGCAGAATGCGCGCACGAAGCCCCTCCCGAATTTCCTCGCGCGATTTCCCCACTCCCGAAAAAACGATTCGGCTGCCAGGCACGCCAATCCGGCGCAGGCGATACAACTCCCCGCCGGAAACGATGTCGAATCCGCTGCCCAGCGCTGCGAATACCCGCAAAATCCCAAGATTGGAATTGGCCTTCACCGAATAGCAAATCGTGTGCGGGAGCGCGCCGAAGGCGGAATCCATTCGGCGGTAGGCCTGCTCGATGCTGGCGCGGCTGTAGAGATAGGCGGGCGTTCCAAATCGCTCCGCGACGCCGGCCACGGACACACGCTCACAAAACAGCCGCGGTCCACGATAGGAAAATCCGTAGGTATGGCTCGCCGGATCGACAGCGCGAGAAGAAGGAGAGGAGCGCGAATGCGGCGGAGTGGCGATCACTTCACTTTCATCACCACCAGCGTGCGATCGTCCGCGATGGCGCCTCCTTGGGTGAATTCCTGCACTTCCTCGAGCATGCGGTCGGCAAGTTCGGCTGAATTCATTTGCGCATTGGCCGACAAAAGATCCTTCAGGCGATTTGCGCCAAAGAATTTTCCGTCTCGGTTGGCCGCCTCTGTCAAGCCATCAGAAAAGAAAACGAGGATATCGCCAGGACTCAGCTGCACATTCCATTCCTCGTACGTCGCGTCGTCGAAAATACCGATCGGAAAGCCTGTGAGCTTGAGCTGTTCGGCGCGGCCGTCTTTCCACAGCAGCGGCTGAGTCTGTCCCGCGTTGGCCAGGCGAAGTTTGTGGCGCGCTTTTTGCCATGTCGCAAAGCAAATTGTCATGTACCGGCCTTCGACGCGGCGGTCGCACACGAGCTGATTCAGCTGCCGGAGAAGCTCGGCGGGTTGCAGTTTGTGCGGCGAAAGACTACGCAAAATTCCAGTCGCCACTGCGCCGTACAGCGCCGCGGCGCTGCCTTTCCCGCTGACGTCTCCCAATGCGACGCCCAATTGCTGCGTCCCGTAGGTGAGGAAATCGTACAAATCGCCACAGACCTCCCGCGCGGAAAGAATTCGCGCGGTGATGTCGAGGCCATAATCGATAGTGGGCACGGGACGCAGGAGCGCGTTTTGCAAACGCTGCGCAGCCGTGAGCTCGCGCTCCATTCGCGCTTCGTCCCGCGCCAGCTGTTCGTAGAGCCGCGCGTTTTCGAGCGAAACGGCCAGATGCGCCGCGAGAATCATGAGCGTCTGCACGTGGTCCTCGGTGAAATAATTGGCCTGTGGGCTCTCGAGATCGAGCACCCCCACGACGCGCCCCTGGTGAAGCATCGGAATCGCCAGCTCGGACCGCGTCTCGGGGTTGACCATGATGTAGCGCGGATCGAGTGATACATCCGGGACGCGAACCGGCTGCCCCGTCGCAATGGCAGTTCCCACGATTCCTTCATCCCGCGTGACGCGTAACTTCCCCTGCGCGCTTTGGCCGTACTTCACGTCCAGGCGATGACGAAACACGCTTGTCGATTCGTCATACAGCAAAATTCCCAAAATCTGATAGTCGATCACGCGCTTGACGAGTTCCGCGGCGCGGCGCAGCAATTCCTCGACCACGAGAATCGAATTCGCCTCGCGGCCCACTTCGTTGAGGACGAGCAGGGTGTCGGCCTGGCTGCTAACCTTCTCAAACAGGCGCGCATTTTCGATCGCGATGGCCAGGCGGCTCGCCATTAGCGTCAAAACGCTTTGCTGATCGCGCGTAAAGTAATCGACCTGCGTGCTTTGGATGTCGAGCACGCCAATCGCCTGTCCTTTCACCATCAGGGGAACAACAAGTTCGGACCGCACCGAATCGATGATGTTGATGTATCTGGGATCCTCGCGAACGTCCGGCACGCGAACCGCCCGGCCCGTCGCCGCGGCGGTACCGGTAATTCCCTGCCCGATCGGAATCTGCCAATCCTTGCCCGCTTCTTCTCCGTAGCCGATCGTGAACCGATGGTAGAGCTTGCGCGTCGACTCGTCCAAAAGCAGCACGCTGAAGATTTCGTAGTCGATCAGGCGCTTCACGAGGGCCGCGGTTTTACGCAACACCTCATCGAGATCCAGCGAGGAGTTGATTTCCTCGCCGATCTCAACCAGCGTCGCAAGTACCTCCGCAGGGACGTTCAGCGGAGATGCGGTTCGTGCGGGATCCATAATTTGTGCGTTTGTGCCGCGCTCCGGACGCCCGAAAGCGCAGCAGGGCTCTCCAAGAATAAATCAGTATAACAGGTGGAGATTGCGCCCTTGTGAAAAACCCGCGGAAGAAAGCTATTCTTTATCAAAAAATAATAGGAGGGCCGCAAAAATCAGTACGGAGATGCGGCGGGTTGGCCCGCAGCAACCGCGGCCGGCGGCGCTGAACCCGACGATGCCTGCTCCATAATCTTGACGCTCGCGCTGGCGCCGATCCGAGTCGCTCCTGCGCAAACCATCTTCTTCAAATCGTCGAGGGTCCGCACCCCGCCCGAAGCTTTTACGCCGATTTCCGATCCCACGACCGCCCGCATCAGCGCCACATCCTCAGCTGTGGCCCCGCCGGTGCTAAAGCCGGTCGAGGTCTTGACGAAATCGGCGCCAGCCTTTTTGCTTGCCAGCGAGGCGCGCACTTTCTCCTCGGTCGTGAGAAGCGATGTTTCTAGAATTACTTTGCAAATCGCGCCGTCGCGATGGGCCACTTCCACGACACCTCGGATATCGGCTTCGACCGCGTCATCCAGGCTGGATTTCAGTGCGCCCAAGTTGATCACCATGTCGACCTCCTGCGCGCCCAGCTTGATGGCTTCTTCGGCCTCGTGCGCTTTCACCTGCGGAAGCGTCGCACCGAGAGGAAAGCCGATCACCGTGCAAACCTTCACTTTCGTGCCGCGAAGTAATTCCGCCGCCAGCGGCACGTTCCACGGATGGATGCACACGGAGGCAAATCCAAAGCGCGCGGCTTCCTGGCAAAGCTTGCGGACATCGTCACGCGAAGCTTCCGGCTTGAGCAGCGTGTGATCGATCAAACCCGCAAGTCCATCTTCCAACTGGATGACCGACGGACCGCAGGAAATGCGGTCCGCGCCCGCTTCGACGACGGCGCGGGTCTTTCGCGCGCATTTTTCGGCGCACTTCAGATCACAGTCCGCGCAAATCTCGTCGTCCTCCTCGGGCGCGGAGCCAATCGGTCTTGCGGGTGCACCGAGGTAGCGCATCACCTCTTCGGTGACGACGCGGACGATTTGTTCGTACTCGCTTTGTTCCATGGGTTCCGGCCGCCTAGTCCTCGTCGGGCCGCGTGGGAGAAACTTCGGAAGCTACGATTTTGCCGATCGCTCCTCAATGCTTCGAATTTTGTCCACGCGCCGCTGGTGCCGCCCGCCCGCGAAGGGAGTAGACAGCCATACCGCGACGATCTCACGGGCAACTTCTGGGGGAACGAGCTTGGCGCCGAGCGTCAGCACGTTTGCGTCGTTGTGTTCGCGGCTGTTGCGCGCCGTCGCGCGATCATAGCACAGCGCTGCGCGCACTCCGGGCACCTTGTTGGCAGCAATCGAGCTGCCGATGCCCGCGCTATCGAGCACAATCCCGAGCCCCGCTTCCCCACCCACGACCGCTTTGCCGACCGCTTCGGCGAAATCCGGATAGTCCACAGCCGCCGTGCCGTCCGTGCCAAGATCGAGGATCTTGTAGCCCCAGTCGCGCAAATGTTGCTTCAAGTGTTCCTTGAGTTCGAAACCGCCATGATCGGCGCCAATCGCCAAAACCCGGGCGGATGCGCCCGGCGAGCCCGGGCCGGCCATCCCGCCGGACGGGGCCGCGCGTCCCTCCTCGGATGCTACGCGAAGCGTGATGCCACGCCGCGCGGCCTCTTCGCGGGCGAGTGGAGTGATCAGCGCATCGGACGAGACGGTAAGTTCGCCATTTGGCGGGACGCTTTCGAGGTCGGCGGCAGTGACAACAGGTCTCATGAGAATTAGGGCGATTCAACGCGTCCAGGGGCGCCGCTACGATGGGGGAAGCGAGAGAATGCAAACGTCCTTGAGGTTGCGATAGCGCTCCGCGTAATCCAGTCCATATCCGACGACGAACTCATTCGGAATCTGGAATCCGGTGTAATCCGCCTTCACGTCCTTCTTGATGCGGCGCTCAGGCTTATCCAGCAAGGCGGCGATTTTCAGCGAATTCGGCCTGCGCTGCTGGAGAACGCGCAGCAGGTACCCGAGCGTCAGCCCCGTATCTAGGATGTCCTCTACAAGGATTACGTTGAGGCCCTCGATGCTGGTATCGAGGTCCTTCACGAGGCGCACCTGTCCGGACGTCTGGCTGCCGTGCCCATAACTCGACACGGCCATGAAATCGATCGAGACTTCGACGCGAATGTGACGGATCAGATCGGACAGAAAAATAGCGGCGCCCTTCAGAACACCGATCAGGTGAACGCGCTGGCCTTTGTAGTCTTTGGAAATCTGATTGCCGATTTCACCTACGCGCTTTTGGATGGCGCTGCTGCGCAGCAAGATTTTTAGATGCTCCTGTCCGTGGCCGTACAATGGAAATCACCTCCGCCTGGGAGCGGCTACTCTAGCTCAGGCAAAAGGAAAGCTCAAGGCATCGTGCGCCGCGCTTTGCCGACGGTGACGCAGGACACGATTGATTCGATTGCCGCGCCGTGGCACCCTTGAACACACTCATGACCTTGAACAATCAGAGCTGGAAAGATCGGCGCGTCCTGGTTACGGGCGGCGCTGGATTCATCGGAAGTGTGCTCATTTGGCAGCTGAATCGCCGGGGCTGCTCGGAGATCGTGATTGCCGATTATCAAGCGCGCAACGAAAAACGCGCCAATCTCGATGGGCTGCGCTACGCCGAGTGTGTCGACCCGCCGGAGTTGCACGGACGACTTTCGTCCGGCTCGTTGGGAAAACTCGATTGCCTGTTTCATCTGGGCGCGTGTTCCTCCACGACGGAGACCAATGAAGCGTATCTGCGCGAAAACAACTATGAGTTCTCGTGCAAGCTCGCGGAATGGGCCCTCCACGCGGGCGTGCGTTTCGTCTACGCTTCTTCCGCGGCAACCTACGGAGACGGTAGCGCGGGCATGGAGGATTCGGACACTCGGCAGCTTGAGCGGCTGCGCCCTCTCAATCTCTACGGGCAATCCAAACACTGGATGGATCTCCACGCCCAGCGGGAGGGATGGCTCGGCCACATCGTGGGCCTGAAATATTTCAACGTTTTCGGCCCGAATGAGAGTCACAAAGGCGATATGCGCAGCCTGGTCTGCAAAAGCTTCGAAGGCGTGCGCAAAACCGGCGTGATCCGCCTCTTCAAGAGCGATCGTCCCGAATATCGCGACGGCGAGCAGCGGCGCGATTTTCTATACGTCAAGGATGCTGTGGACATGACGCTGCACCTCGCCGCAAATCCCGCTGCGAATGGCATTTTCAATATTGGCTCTGGAAAGGCCCGCAGCTGGAATGAGCTTGCCGGCGCCCTTTTCGGCGCGCTGGGCCGCGAGCCGCGCATCGACTACGTCGAGATGCCGGACGCAATTCGCGAAAAGTACCAATACTTCACGCAGGCGAACATACGGAAGCTGCTTGCCACCGGCTACGATTCGCCCATCACTTCACTGGAGGACGCCGTGCGAGATTATGTGGTGAATTACCTCGTGCCTGGACGGACGATCGCTGCCGAGCTCCTCGGTTCCAGCGCATAGCTTAGGTTTCGGTCACCGGCAGTGCAGGCTGCACGATAGGACTCGCGACGTCAGACAGACTTCCCCTTCACTTTCGACGTTTCGGCGGATTTGCCCGAGCCCCAGACTTCTCGCGCCGTTTCCGCGACGAGGCGCAATTTGGCTTCCTGATCCGCCTCGCTCACCAGATTCCCCTCCATTGTGGACGCAAATCCGCATTGCGGGCTGAGCGCCAAGCGTTCGAGCGGGACGAATTGTTCCGCTGCGCGAATCCGGCTCTTGAGTTCGTTTTTCGTCTCCAGAGCAGTTTTTTTCGAGCTGACAAGGCCTAACACGACGGTTCGATCCGCCGGAACTTCGGCGAGCGGCTCGAAGCCACCGGAACGCTCGTCGTCAAATTCGAGCAGAAACACTCGAAACTTGGTTTGGCGGAAGACTTTCGTGATCGGAGAGTAATCGCCCGAAGCGTAGAATTTGCTTTGGTTATTGCCCCGGCACAGGTGCAGGCCAAACATCACTCCCGGATGGCCTTCGGTCACGGCGTTGTCCATCTCAATGGAAAGATCGAGCAACCGGTCCGGATCATTTCCGCGCTGGCGATAACCCTCGCGAATTTTCGGATCGATCAGGGCCGCGTATTGCGGCGAATCAATCTGAATGTACGTGCAGCCCAACCGGACGAGCTCAGCCACTTCGTCGCGCAGCAAGTCCACGAGATCGGCGAGAAAAGCGTCCACTGTGGGATAGGCGCCGCTAGATTTTTTCGCGTCGTAATAGGCTGCGGCCTGCTGCGCGCTGAGCAGGGTCGTCTTGGCCGGATGGTCGGTCCGCGCCCGCAAATACGCGAACTCTTCGGCGCACATCGGCCGCTTCCGCCGCAGGCGGGAAACAACGAGCGGTCTCGGATGCGTGAATTCCTCGCCCTTCTCATTTCGAAACGGAATGGACCAGCCGCCGAACTTGTCGAATCCTTCCACCGCATCGATCAAGTGTCCGTAGAAAGCATAGCGGCGCATTTCTCCGTCGCTCAATACGTCGAGACCGGTTCGAAGCTGGAGGGTGACCGCTTCATCGATCGCGCGGTCTTCCACACGCTTGAATTCCGCGTCCGTGAGCCGACCCGCGGCGTATTCTTCCCTGGCTTTCTTGAGATAGGCAGGGCGCAGCAAACTGCCCACGACGTCGCTTCGAAACATAGCGCGTTCCTTCCTCTCTTCTTCCAGACCCATTTTCTTTTGGAGTGGCGAACGGGCGAAAGTATAGCACCAGTACGCAGATCGTCCAGCGCGACGCCTCAGAATCGAAATTCGGGCCCCCGCCCAGGCATTGTGGGACCATCGCCATACCTGCCCTCATCGTGAAGGCTGTGGTCTAACGCGAAGACGGTTCAGAACATTTTCGAATCCCTGGGACAAAAACTATGAATTGAAAGAATCAATCCAGCTGTACTACTATCCGCCCACTATCCGCAGGCGGTGGAGCTTCATGGGGGTACGTGGTTTGCCGGGATAGAAATCGTTAATGGCGAGGTTGACATGACAAATCTGTCCAGTCGTGTTGTGACATGCGCAGTTCTAACACTGGCAGTTTCACTCTTACTGACTGGCTTCCCCGCCGAAGCCTTTCCCCAAGGCGGCACTGGAACAATCACCGGCACTGTGACAGACCCGAAGGGATTGGCAGTGCCAAACGCCAAAGTCGTAATCCTTAATACGGATACCGGCATTGAGCGCCCCGCGTTAGCGACGACGGATTCGGGCGTATATACCGCCACGTTCCTTCAACCCGGCCACTACCAGGTCACGGCTGGCAAGGACGGCTTCTCGACCTTTGTCCGCAAGGATCTCATCCTCCAAGTCGGGCAAATCCTCACAGTCGACGTGCCCTTGACTGTCGGAGTCACTTCGTCCGAAATCACGGTCACCGGCGAGGCTCCGCTGATCGAGCCAGATCGAACTGAATTATCGCAAACGGTGAGCGAAACCCTTGCGGCGGGACTGCCCCTGAACGGCCGCCGTTGGGAGAATTTTGTTCTTCTCACGCCCGGTGTTACAACCGACGGCGGCTTCGGGTTGGTCAGCTACCATGGGATCTCCGGGCTTTTTAACAATAGCAGCGTGGATGGCGTGAGCAATCAGCAGGCGTTCTTCTCCGAAGACCGCGGCCGGACCTCCGTCGGATATACCTACAGCCTAGATGCGGTAAAGGAGTTCAGCGTCGATTCCAGCTCCTACAGCGCGGAGTTTGGGAGCGCCGCTGGAGGGCAGGTGAACTCGGTCACAAAGTCCGGCACTAACGATATACACGGGGATCTCTTCTATTATTTGCGCTATCCCTCCCTGAATGCTCTGGATCCGTACAGTAAAGGAACCGCGATCATCGCGGGCCAAACTCCTGTGCAGCCCGAGCACCAACGCCAACAATTCGGCGGGAGCGTGGGCGGTCCGGTCGTCAAGGACAAGCTTTTCTACTTCCTAAACTACGATGGTCAGAGACGATCGTTCCCCATAATCTACACAGGCCCGTCCGTAGCAAACGGGAGCGCGGCTTTGAGCGCCTTGTCAACCAGCGGATGTGGAGGAACTGCCGTTGTCAGTGGACTCACTTCGCAGGAATGCACGGATGCGCTCGGATTCATCACTGGAAACATCGGGGCCAGGACTCGCGCGGGAAATCAGGATATTTTCCTTGGCAAGCTCGATTATCAGGTGACGCCCAATAACCGGTTGAGCGCCTCCTTCAATTGGATGAATTGGAAGGCTCCGAACGATTACACCACCACGCCGACGGCGGCTGTTCTTAGCCAAACGACGAACGGCTCATACGGCACCCATGATCGCTTTCTGGTGGCGAACTGGAACTCCGTGATTTCTCCCGCCATGGTGAATGACTTCCGGTTTCAATGGTCGCGGGATTTTGAATTTTACGGAGCGAATGCCGGCGCCCCAAGCGTGACCCTGGGATCGTCGTCGATTGGGTCCGCGGGCGTCATCGCTTACGGTATGCCAAACGCTTTGCCGCGAGCTGCCTTCCCGGACGAGCACCGGCTGCAGTTCGCGGACTCAGTGTCGTGGATCCACAACAACCATTCTTTGAAATTCGGACTGGACATTAGTCCGGTCCATGAATTGCTCATCAACTTGTTCCAGGGCGGCGGCATTTATTCGTACACGTTTAATAGTGCGACTGTGCCCAACGCGTCCGCCACAATCCTGGCGTGGATGGCCGACGTGTACGGTCTGCAGCTGGCAAGCGATCTCACCACCAACGCCGCAACTTGTTCGGGTCCTGGAGGAGTCGATGAATGCATCGGCCGTCACTACAGTGCCTTTACACAGCAGACGGACGTCATTAACCCCGCTCAATTGGCCGGGAAGGACGATTTTTACGATGTCCACTATGGAACCTACGTTCAAGATGCGTGGAAAGTCACGCCAAATGTGACTCTAAATCTCGGTCTACGATGGGATATGCAATGGATTCCGCAGCCGGCGCACCCGTATACGGCTAATCCGTTGGGTCTCTTCTATACGCAAAAGATCGAAATCTCGAAGCTTAATTTTGCGCCGCGCTTCGGATTCGCCTGGCAGGCGGACAAAAACACGGTCATCCGCGCCGGATACGGGATGTTCTATGCCAATACATCCAACAGCCTCTACTACAACACGCGAGTCGAAAACGGCGTTGTCCAGAAAACGTTTGCCTGCAATGCCAACTACACCCCAGCCGGCCCCTCGTATGGGACGCCATCGGTTTGCCTCACAGTTCCAACGGGAGGGCTGGCCATCCAGTCCGTACCCGCGTTCCCGAATATCTTGTTTGCCGCTCCCGGCCCCTCGCTTCAGGCTCCTTTTTCAGACCCAAATGCGATTACACCAACTGCCCTGGGCACCGATCCCAGTACGCTCAGTGTTACTTCCCTCAATATCAGAGGCCAATCACCAAATCTGCTTGAGCCGATGGTCAACGAAGGCGAGATTGGTGTGGAGCATCAATTCCCCGGCAATGTCAGCGTCTCGGAGACCCTCATGTATACCAGGGGGCAACACCTCCCGACGTGCCCTGACGCCAACCTGGCGGCTCCGGGAACTCCCATAGGAGCCGCTACGCCGCCATCCACGGCAACCTTTACGACGGCGGCCCTAACCACGAGTGGGGGCTTGTTCGGCAATGGGCAGGCCGCGCCCCCCGCAGGCGTTACAGTGACGCTTCCCTTTTATACGTCTCGGGCCAATTCGGGCATCGGAGTGATCAGCGCATGCCAGAGCATCGTCCACACCCAATACATAGCGGGGATTACCACCGTAAAGAAACAGTTCAGCCGCGGCTTCGAATTCCTTGCGAACTATACTCTCGCCAGGGCAAGCGATGACGGACAGGTGCTGGGTTCCACCGGCACATTTTCCGGCAGCTCTGACGCCGTTCTGGATCCGCTGAATCAACAGGGCGAGTGGGGCTACTCGGATTACGACCAGCGTCAGCGGTTCGTCACGAGCTTGCTGTACGCCCCGACGTTCAAAGTCGATAATTCCACTCTCGACTACATCGTTAACGGGTTCGGCTTCGGCGGGATCATCACGATAGCATCACCGATGCCCGTAAATGCTTTAATGAATTCGTCGACCGCGCCGACTGTGGGTGGCTTTGCTGGGAAAGATGGGGGCGCCACCGGAGGAGTATCGCTAAACGCCGGGAACAATGCTGGTAGGATTCCAATCGTCTCCAAAAACTTCTATCGAGGCAAGACGCAGATCCGCGACGTCGACTTCCGAATCACCCGGGACCTGAAGTTCAACGAGCGGATGAAATTGCAAATCATCGGGGAGGCTTTCAACCTCTTCAACCACACCAATGTAACCACTGTGAACTCCACTGCATATGCTTATTCGGGGCTTACGCTGGTACCACAGGCAGGTTTCCTGACTACGACGGCGACAAGCAACAACCTCAGCGGTGCGCGCCAACTGCAAATCTCGGGTAAATTCTTTTTCTAACCCGGGCCGACTTCGAACAGCTGACGGCGGCGTTCCGAGAAATCGGAACGCCGCTTTTTTGATACGCGGTAAGCTTCATGTCACTCAAGAGGCAGGGACGTAGCAAATGCTCCCCATTTGGGCGGAGGGATCTATGCGTAACAAGACCGCGCGACTCCATCGGTGCCGGTTACCTCGCGCGGTACGCGCCATCGTAGGAATCGGCGCCATTTGGTCGTCTACCCTCGCAGCTCCGGGAGCGGCGGCCCCGGCAAAAGCAGAACGACCTGTTCTCCGGCCAAAAGTGATCGTGGTTGTCTATTTCGAAGTTGGCAAGGACACAGGCGACACGCCGGGCGAATTGCAATTTTGGGTGGAGCGCGACCATCTGGACCGCGTCATGAACGTGCCAGGAATGAGCCGCGCCGTGCGTGCGACGGCCGACGGTTCCGAGGTCGCCATGGCGGTAGGGCCCGGAAATATTCGCCCGGGCGTGAACCTGATGGCTTTCGGGCTCGATCCGGAATTCGACGTGAGAAAGAGCTACTGGCTAATCAATGGGATCGCCGGTGTGTCACCCAAAGACGTGCCCTTGGGCTCGGCCATATGGACCGATTACGTCGTGAACGGCGACCTCCTTCATGAGATCGACGCCCGCGAAATTCCCAATGATTGGCCCAATGGCTTTTACGGGTTGGACGGCAGCAGGCCCGACGACCCGCCTCGGGCACCTCCCGGTTCCGAAGAAGACGTTCGCTCGTGGCCTCCGGACGGAGCGCGCAGCAACTCGAATGGCGCTGTCGCACGCTTGAACCCGGCTCTCCTCCGGTGGGCGTTTGAATTGACCCACGATATGAAGTTGCCGGAGACCGACCTGATGCGCGCTTTGGGCGCACGCTACAAGGACTACCCCGAGGCGCAACAGCCGCCCCGTGTGCTTGTGGGCGCGAACCTGGCCGCAGAAACTTTCTGGCACGGCGCGAAGATGGATGAGTGGGCGCATCGCTGGGTGCGCAGCAGGACAGAGGGGCAGGCCAGATACGCATCGACCGCAATGAATGACTCGGGCGCCATGGCGGCCCTAGCAGCTCTGACGCGGGCGGGTCGCACCGACTGGAACCGCGCCTTAGTCCTCCGAACCGCAAGCAACTTCGACATGCAAGCGCCGGATGAGACGGCCGAGCAAAGCGCCAATCGCGAACGGCGGGGCGGTTACACAGCCTATGAGCCAGCCCTCGAATCGGCATACCAAGTCGGGAGCCGGGTCGTGAAAGCGTTGATCGAGGGCTGGAAGCGATATGAGGAAGAAATCCCTTCCGTGGGCTCGTTTCCGGCCGGCTCCTCTTCCGGCGGCAAGTCCAACCATTAGATAGAGAACGCCTGGCAGAGGAAGCGGACCGAGCGTTACTCCACCCAATCGGCGATAAAAATATTGGTCTCGTGCGGGGCTTTGCCGTTACGGTTGGAGGCCCAGACAAGCCGCTTGCCGTCGTCGGAAAACATCGGGAAAGCATCGAAATCGGGGTGAAAGGTGATTTGCTCGAGGTCAGTGCCGTCGATGGTGATCGAGTAGAGATCGAAGCCGCTGGGATCTTTCTGATTTCCCAGATTCGAAGCAAAAATAATGCGCTTGCCATCGGGGAAAAAGTAGGGTGCGAAATTTGCCGCGCCGTTGTGCGTGACCTGGCGCTTGTGGCTGCCGTCCGCGTCCATCACCCAAATTTCCAAATTGCCGGGACGAATCAATCCACGCGAGAGCAAGTCCTTGTAGTCGGCGATCTGCTCCGGCGTTTTTGGCTGCTCGGAACGATAAACGATTTTCTTGCCGTTATTGGAAAAGAACGCGCCGCCGTCGTAGCCAAGTTCGTGGGTGAGCTGGCGCACGTCGCTGCCGTCGGCATTCATGGTGTAAATGTCGAGGTCGCCGCCGCGCGTCGATGTAAAGATAATCTTCTTGCCGTCGCGACTTATGGTCGATTCCGCGTTGTAGCTGCCGGGAGAGTTCGTCAGGCGGCGCAGATCGCTGCCGTCGGGCTTCGCCGTGTAGATTTGGTACGAGCTGTAAATCGGCCAGACGTACCCGTGGGAATAGTCCGGGCGCGGCGGGCACTCGGCGCTTGCTTCATGCGTCGAGGAAAACAGGATGCGGTCACCCGCCGGGAAAAAGTAGCCGCACGTCGTGCGCCCCTTTCCGGTACTGACCATTTTCGGCACGGCGGGCTTGCCATCCGGCGTATCGACCGGCATCGTGTACATCTGGTCGCATGGAACGCCCTCGCCCTGATGCATGAAGATGAGTTGTTTGTCGTCTGCCGAAAAATAGGCCTCCGCGTTCGTCCCGCCGAACGTGAGTTGCCGCACGTTGCGCAGATGCCTTTCCCCCGGCGCGGTCAGCGAAGCGGAGACGGCGGCCTTGCTCGGCGGCGCCTGAGAATACGTAACCAAAACCGCAGATGCGGCGATCAGCAACACCATCGCGATCCCACGAACAAGATTTATTTTTGCCATCGGCCCGTCTTTTCTGTTTTCAGTTACCTGCGACTCGCCTCAGTTCGACGAAGGCGAGCTTTCGACTCCCATCGTCAGAAACTTCTCGTGTCCAAAAACGCGCTCTGAGCAAAGACGTCTTCCCGCGCGGCGCAAACATTCGCGGCGGCTACTTTCTCTGCTCCAGTTTTACGGACGCCGCGACGCTTTTGCCGTCTCGCATGACTTTCACGTCCACGACGTCGCCGACTTTACTCCGCCGCAGTGCGTCGGTGAAATCGTACAAATTGTGAATGGGCTTGTCGCCGAATTGAACGAGGATGTCGCCCGCCTGGAGGCCCGCCTTCGCCGCAGGCGATCCCGGACGAACGTCGGAAAATTTGACGCCGTTCTCTTCCTGTCCAAAATCGGGAATCGACCCAAAATAAGGACCGTAACCACCGCCGCCTCCGCTCGCGGCATGGCCTTCCGGCTGGTCCTCTTTCAAGGTGACGAAGGCGACGCGCTCGGTCGCCGAGTCGATTTTCAAAGCCACATCATCGATGAAATCCAAAAGCTTCGCCGCATCCGGCGCATTGATTTTGTCCCAGGTGTCCGATGGCTTGTGGTAATCCGAGTGCAAACCCGAAAAAAAGAAAAGCACCGGAATTTTCCTGCCGACGAAGGAAGTGTGATCGCTCGCCGCGTAACCACTGGCGGAATACTCGAAATGGAAGGCAAACTTTCCCTTCTCCTCGTCGAGAAAATCCTTAAACGTGGTTCCGGTCCCCGTCCCGCCAATATAAACCTTTTCGTCTTTGATCCGGCCAATCATGTCCATGTTGATCATGGCGACCGCCTTGTCGAGCGGCAGGGTCGGCTCTTTTACCCATTCCGCGGAACCGAGCAGTCCCAGCTCCTCGCCCGCAAAATCCGCGAAGAGGATGCCTCGTTCGAGCTGCCCCTTGCGCGGCGCCAACAGGCGCGCGAGTTCGAGCACGCCGGCCGTGCCGGAAGCATTGTCGTCGGCGCCGGGATGAATCTTGCCGATCTGAGAAGGCGCGAGCGAATCCACATTTCCGTAGCCAAGATGATCGTAATGCGCGCCGATGATGATGTACTCGTCGGTCTTGCCGGGAAGATAGGCGAGCACATTGTTGACGGTCGCGCGTGTCTTCTCGATGCGTACCTCCAGCGAAATCCGCAACTTCACCGGGAAGGCGAACGAATCCGGTGCCGCCGAGTCATTGATTCGCTTTTGAACCTCGGCGAGCGATTTCCCTGCCGCAGCGAACCACGCGTTCGCGGCGTCGTTTTTCGCTTGCACGATCACAATGCCCGCGTTCTCCGGCCCGCTCACGCTGCCGAATCTCGTCAGCACATCCTCTTCGCCATCGCCCAATTTTCCGTTGACCAAGATCACGGCGCGCGCGCCATGATTGCGCGCGTTGATCGCCTTGGTCACGAGCTGCGAGTGTTGCGTGAGCCCCGCATTCCCGCTCCTGGATGCGAAGCTCGACGGCTCATATCGCAAGAGGACGACGACCTTATCCTTGACGTCCAGATGAGCGTAGTCGTCGTAGCCGAACTCGGGCGCCGTGGCGCCGTATCCGGCAAAGACCACCGGGCCGGCGACTTCGTCCGAAGCGGAAAAACTGAACGGCACAAAATCCTGATTCAGCTTCAACCCTTGTTTCGAATTTCCGTCCTCTACTTCCAGCCGATTGCCTCCCTGGAGCTTCGCGCCGGTAATCACTGTGAACGGCTGGAAGAAGGATTTGGTTCCAGCGGGCTGCAATCCCAGGGAGCGGTACCGCTCTTCGATCAAATCCGCGGCGCGTGCAATCCCCTTGGTGCCGGCGCCGCGCCCTTCCATGGCAGGAGAGGCAAGCGTCTTGACGTCGTCGAGATACCGCTTGGGGTCTGCTGAATTCCCGTCTGCCGTGGCGCGGACAGCAAAAAGCGCAAGCACGACAGCCAAGCCGGCGGCTTGCCAGCGCGAAGATCGGAGGGTAGAATTTCGCCTCAAATAGTCCATACGGAGAAACTCAACTCAGAATCGAACCTCTAGAATCGTATGCCGCGCCGTCAAGAGTGTCAAATCAGCGTGCCCAGCGCTACCCGGGTGGACGCCACAGCGCCGCTCCGACCAGGGCAGCTCTACTTGGCGTGCGGTTTCTCAAGCGCCGCCCGGTCCCAATGGGCGAGATCGGCAGCCGCTTCATACGTGCTTTGGCAAAAGTCGAGCAGTGCGTCGCGAGGAGATGAAGCGGCGCGCACATCGTCGTACATCAACAGAAACTCGCCCATCGGTTTGTTGTAGAACGCCGCCGTAGGGCGCGCCGTACGCTCGGCAAATCCGTCGGGCTGGGGAGCAGCGTAAGCATAGAATGCCGCTCCTTGAATATCTCCGCCACCGGGCCAAAAGCCCACGCTGCTGACTTCGTGCGAATAGGCCTCCTGCGTCATCGCGTCCGTCCCGGAGCGTTCCGGCGCACGGCGCCCGGAAAATCGGGTCACGGCCAGATCGAAACTGCCCCAAAAGAAATGGACTGGGCTCGCCTTGCCGATGAAGCGGGACCGAAATTCCTTGAAGATCGCGTCGACGTTCACCAGGATTCTCCAAAACGCGTTTGCGTAGGCCGGATCGTACGCGGCGTGGACGCGGTCCTCACCAAATCGAATCGGGTTCGGAATCTCCACCGGCATATCCCAAATTTTGGCGTCGATATCGAGAGACTTGAGCGTGGCCATGAACATCGCATAAAAATCAGCCACCGTGCGCGCCTCAAGGCAAATACTCTTCGTTTCACCGCTGCTCGTCGCGATTTCGAGCTTGTGATCGATGAAATCGAACTGAACTTCAAAATTCCCTTCGCGGGATGGAATCGGAGAAGTCGTCAGCCCCCTGGCGTTAACGTAGAGCGGGACCTGCCACCAATGATTCATGGGCGGGGAGAGAGCCAGCCGGACCTTGCCCACGATTTGTGTCCACATGTGTAGCGTGTCATATGTGTCTCGCCAGACCGACAGGGGCAGCGCCGGCCAAGCTTCCGAGGAGTTGGCGAACACTTTAGCGACGGACACGTTTTCCTCCCGATTTCGGGCGATTGCTTTGCTAGTCGAGCATCACTTCGTCGACATAGCACCAGCGCCAATCTTCGCCCGGCTCAAACGATTGCATGATGGGATGCTTTGTCTCGTGAAAATGCTTGGTCGCATGCTTGTTCTTGGAGGAGTCACAGCACCCGACGTGGCCGCAAATGAGACACATGCGCAGATGCACCCAACGGTCTCCCATTTCCAGACATTCCTTGCAGCCCTTTCCGCTCGGATGCACTCTTCGAATTTCCTTCACGTGCGGACATTCCATCGTCTCCATTGGCTCCTCCGTCGTTTCGCTTCAATTTCCCTTGTATCACACCCGCGCACGATCGGCATCTTTTCGGCGTCGAAAACTCTTTTGCGGGAGCTCCGCGCTCGTCGGTCCGATTTTGGCGAGTTCACTCGCGCGAGCGTTTGGGCCCGCTCACAAATGGGCTTCCGCGTTCATAAAATCGGTAGAGCCTCTGGACGTCACGCGTGATGCCGATCCTCGTCGTCTCTCCAATTGCCCCTGCGCTCCGGACCGCGGCCCCGAGCCAAAGGTTTGCGTGCGTGCACAAATTCACTCCGTCATATCTTTTATCGATGGCCATCGCCTGCGCGAGGCGCCCTGGTCCACGCGCGAGATCCAGCAAGCGAGTAATGCCGCGCCTCCGTTTCATGAACGCGATGCCTTCGAGCGGCTCAAGAGCCCGCACCAGCACTCCCGCGCCGGTGCCAGCCTCTTCGCTCGATACATTCATCATGAAACAGGAGCCATAGGTGAAATAGACGTAGGCGTGACCGTGCGGCAGAAACAGCGAACGATTACTTGGCGTCTCACCGCGAAAGGCGTGCGCGGCACGGTCGCCAACGGGATACGCTTCCGTCTCTACGATCCGGCCACTGAGGCGCGCGCGGGGCAGATCGTGCACAAGCGTCTTCCCAATCAAGAATCTTGAAAGCTCAATTGTACCGGTAGGCAATTCCGCGCGCCGCAAGCGCCGGATGCGCAAGCGCGTATCCGTTGTTTCCTTGAGCACCGGCATCAAGCCACCGGTTTCACGCTATCCAGCAGCGCGAAAAATCCTTCGGCCAGCGTAGGGTGGATATACATAGCTCCTTTCAAAAGCGTGTAGGGCAGGTTTCCGAGCATCAGTGTATAAAGCACGTGAACAAGTTCTCCGCCCTCGCATCCTAGAATAGTCGCTCCAAGGATTCGGTCGTTCGCCGCGTCCACAACGACTTTCATCATCCCGGCCGTCTCGTCCCGTTCGATAGCGCGAGCGACATGAGACATGGGTATCATGCCAATTTTGAGTTGGCGGCCTGCGGCTCGCGCCTCCTTTTCGGTCATGCCCACGCCGCCGAGCTGCGGATCCGTGAAAACGCAATACGGCACGATGCGGTGTTCGATCGTGATATTTTTTCCTTGGGTCAAGTTGCCGTCGATAATCTGAAAATCGTTGTAAGAAATATGCGTAAAGGCGGGACCGCCCTTCACGTCGCCGAGCGCCCATATTCCGGGGACATTCGTCTCGAGTCGGGCATTGACTCGGATGAAGCCATTCTTGTCCGTTTCGATTCCCGCTTTGTCGAGGCCGAGATCGTCCGTGTTTGGCCGCCGGCCAACAGCGGCAAGCAAGTGCGTTCCGGAAATAAGCGACGGTCCACCGGCGCCTGAAATCGTCACGTTGACAAGGCCGCTCGCGTGCTCTACCTGGGTACACTGCACGTTCAAAAGAAATTCGATCCCTTCTCCTTCGAGGATTTCCTGAAGCTCGGCGGAAATCTCCGGATCCTCCCGCGGAATGATTTGCGCCTGATTGTGCAGGATGGTGACCCGGCTGCCAAATCGGCGAAACATCTGTCCAAACTCGAGCCCGACATACCCTCCGCCAAGAATAATCAGGTGCTCTGGCACCTCCGTTAGCTCCATGGCGCTCTCGTTCGTGAGAACGCGGGATGCGTCCAGTCCTGGAATGTCAGGAATGACGGGACGCCCGCCTGTATTGATGAAAATCTTTCCAGACTCGAGAAGAGATTTTCCGGCGCGAACTTGGTGGGCGCCGGCAAATTGCGCTTTTTCCCTGTAAAGATGCAAATTCGCCGCCTGTTCAATCTTCTTTTGCCCTCCGCCACGAAAGCTTGCGACGACCTTGTTTTTCTGTGCGACGATTGCGGGGAGGTCGGCGGCCACCCGTTCCGCCCATACGCCCCAGCGCGCCGCGTTCCTCGCATAGTGGACGATCTGCGCGCGGTGAACCATCGTCTTCGTCGGTGTGCATCCCGTGTTGATGCAGGTGCCGCCTAAATTCCCTTTTTCAACCAGCGCCACTTGCCATCCAAAATCCGCCAACCGAACCGCTAGCGGAATGCCGCCTTGTCCGGAGCCGATCACGATTGCGTCATACTTCATCGGAGGCCTCTCCGCTCGAAGTCAATTTCAATACTTATTCCATGTGTTGCGGAGTTTCACAAGCCACGTATCACCGCGCCCCAGGGAAGAGCGCCGTCAAAAGCTACTCGATTACGAGCAACAGGTCTTTGGCCTCGACTTTGTCGCCGACGTTTGCGAGTTTCTTCGTTACCTTGCCGTCTACAGGAGCGTAGACGGTCGATTGCATTTTCATCGCTTCGAGCACCAGCAGGCGGTCTCCTTTTTTTACCTGCTCGCCGACCTCCACGACGATACTCGATACGGCTCCGGGAATCGGGGAACCGACCTGGCCGGGAACAGACGCGTCCGCTTTCGGCCTCGTCTGCACCCCGGCCTGCAGGGCGTGATCCCGGACCGTTACCTCACGTGGCTGGCCATTCAGTTCAAAAAAGATGGTCCGCGTTCCGTCGGGATGCGCATCGCTCACGGTGAGCAATTTGACAACCAGTGTTTTTCCGGGTTCGAGGTTCACCGTGATTTCCTGGCCTTGGCCCAATCCATAAAAGAATTGCGGCGTCGGCAGGATTTCGAGGTCTCCATAGGCCGATCGCGCCCTGGCGAATCTGAGGAACACATCCGGATACATCAAGTAACTCATCAGGTCGGCATCGGAGATTTCTTGTTCCGCCTTCTTCTCCGCCGCCCTTTTTGCCAGCGTCAAATCGACAGGAGGGATACGCTCGCCGGGTCTTCCCGTTGCGGGCTTCCCTCCGCGCAAGATCACGGACTGAAGTTTCTGCGGCCAGCCACCCTCGGGCTCGCCGAGCGCTCCGGAAAACATTTCCACCACGGAATTCGGCAGGGTCCAATTGTGATCCGGCCCGAGCCGCTCGAGATCCTTGACGGTCATGTCATGACTCACGAGAAAAATTGCCAGATCGCCCACGACTTTGCTCGAAGGCGTGACTTTGACAATGTCTCCGCAAGCGAAGTTCACGTCCGCGTAGGTATGCGCAATCTCCTGCCATCGCGCGCCGAGCCCCATGGATTCGGCCTGCTCACGGAGATTTGTATACTGCCCTCCGGGCATTTCGTGAAGATAGACTTCCGCTGTGCCCGCTGGCGGCGCATTGTCGAATGGGCGATACCAGGCGCGCACCGTCTCCCAGTAATCCGCGCAAGCGTTGAGCGCGTCAAGGTCGAGCCCGGAATCGCGGTCCGTGTGCCGCAGGGCCGCCACCAGGGAATTTAAGTTGGGCTGGCTGGTCGTTCCGCTCATGGACGCGATCGCGGCGTCGACGGCGTGCACGCCTGCTTCCGATGCTTTCAAGATGGAAGCCGCGTTCACGCCGCTCGTATCGTGCGTGTGAAAGTGAATGGGAATTCCGACTTCGTCGTGCAGCGCGGAAAATAGCTTTTGTGCCGCATATGGCTTGCACAGCCCGCCCATGTCCTTGATCGCGAGGATGTGCGCGCCCATCGCCTCCAATTCCTTCGCCAAGCGAATGTAATACTGCAGGGGATACTTATCTCGCTTCGGATCGAGCAAGTCCCCCGTATAGCAGATCGCCGCCTCGCAAATTTTGCCTGTCTTGCGGATCGCCTCGACCGAATGCTTCATGTTGGGCAGCCAGTTCAACGCATCGAATACGCGAAAAATATCGATTCCCTGCTTCGCCGCCTCCAGGATGAAGGCTTCCACCACGTTGTCCGGGTACGCTGAATATCCGACCCCGTTCGACGCGCGAAAAAGCATTTGAAAGCAAATGTTCGGAATGGCCTCCCGCAGAAGCTCGAGCCTCATCCACGGATCCTCGAGAAGAAATCGCATGGCTACGTCAAACGTCGCTCCGCCCCACATCTCGAGGCTGTACAGGTTATGCAGGCGATGCGCGACGAAATTGGAAATGGCCAGCAGGTCGTACGTCCGGACACGCGTCGCCATGAGCGACTGATGCGCGTCCCGGAACGTCGTGTCCGTGAAGAGGAGACGCTTCTGCGACTTCGTCCACTCCGCGAATTTTTCCGGGCCCAGCGTTCCCAAAAGCTGCCGGGTGCCCGGCGGAGGCTCACCCGGAATGTGGCCCGGCAACGGAGCCGGACGAATCGACCCCGGCCTGGGCTTTCCCGCGACTTCGGGATTGCCGTTCACAATCACTTCACCGAGGTAGCGCAAGAGCCGCGTCGCTCGATCTTTCTGTGGAGCGAATTGAAATAGCTCCGGTGTCTCCGCAAGGAAGGATGTCGTGACTCCGCCTGCCAGGAAGCGCGGATGATTCACCACGTTGACGAGAAACGGAATGTTCGTCTTCAGCCCGCGAATGCGGAATTCGCGCAGCGCGCGGTCCATTCGACGACAGGCCTGGGGAAATTCGCGCGCCCACGCCGTCACCTTGACGAGCAAGGAATCGTAGTACGGAGTGATGATCGCCCCTCCGTACGCCGACGCGCCATCGAGGCGGATACCAAATCCCGCGGGCGACCTGTACGTCTGAATCTTCCCGTAGTCCGGCAAAAATCCGTTCGCTGGATCTTCCGTCGTGACCCGGCATTGCAGCGCATATCCGTGGAGCGAGACATCTTCCTGCCGCGGCAGGTTCATTTCCGGCCCGTGCAGATCGAAGCCTTGCGCAATCTGGATCTGCGATTGCACGATGTCGATGCCCGTCACCATTTCGGTGACCGTGTGCTCCACCTGCACGCGCGGATTCACTTCGATGAAGTAATATTCGCCCGTCTCGGCATCGACCAGGAATTCAACCGTCGCGGCGCTGTAATAGTTTGCCTCGCGGGCCAGCGCGACGGCGGCATTCGCGAGGCCCGCGCGAATCTTCGGGTGGAGGTTCACAGCGGGAGCCATTTCGACGACTTTCTGATTTCGCCGTTGTACGGAGCAATCGCGCTCATGCAAATGGAGAACGTTTCCGTGCCGATCGGCCAGGATTTGCACTTCGACGTGCCGCGCGCGGCGAATGTAGCGTTCCAGGAAAACAGCGTCGTTGCCGAACGACGCCCCAGCTTCCGCCCGCGCTTCCTGCAAGCCCGCGACAAGCAGTTGAGCGCTTTGCACGACCCTCATGCCGCGCCCACCGCCGCCGAAAGCCGCTTTCACCATCAGCGGATATCCGATCTTGTCCGCGATGGTCTGCGCATCGTCGTGCTGCGTAACCGGCTGTTCCGTCCCTGGTATGACCGGCAAACCGGCTATTTGCGCAAGCCGCCGCGCGGCGGTTTTGTCACCCAGCAGATCGAGCAAATCTGCGCTCGGTCCGACGAACGTAATTCCCGTCGCGTCGCAAGCGCGAGGCAAAGCGGGATTCTCCGAAAGAAAACCGTAGCCCGGATGGATGGCATCGACGCCGTGCTCCTTCGCGAGCGCCACGATTCCTTCGACGTCGAGATACGCCTGCACGGGCCCTTTGCCCTCGCCGATCAGATAGGCTTCGTCGGCCTTGAATCGGTGCAGGCTCAGGCGGTCTTCGTCGGAGTAGACGGCAACGGTCCGAATCTTAAGTTCGTTCGCGGCCCGGAGAATACGGATCGCAATTTCGCCGCGATTGAGGGCGAGTATTTTTTTGATCGGCATCAGTGAGAGGGCCCCCGGGTTTTTTCTGGCTCTTTCCGCGCGGCGCCTGCGAAAGGCAGCGGACCGCCATACTACGTGCGCGCGCACCGGCGGCGGACTCGTTTTGTCTGGTTGTCGGCCTACGACTCGGTAGGAAACGGCTTCCGTGCGATGCGGCGGCCGAGCGGGTCCGGCGTTCAGCCGTTGCAACACGAAGAGAGCCACCGCGCTGCGGGGCGAAGTAGCCATCTGCGCTTCGATTCTACCGCAAATTCAGGAAATATCTCGGGGAACGCAAAAATGCCGGCGTCCCGGCCATTCCACTATTGCACGCGAGCTTGCTCTTGCTCCTGCACCTTCTT
>Ga0335085_10001504_pt1 | contig 48693 bp, 38 predicted proteins | sample Lox_Sample_45_FD_206712 | JGI IMG/M metagenome (GOLD analysis project Ga0335085, IMG submission 206712) | Soil microbial communities from Loxahatchee National Wildlife Refuge, Florida, United States - Lox_Sample_4.5 | ecosystem: Environmental > Terrestrial > Soil > Wetlands | place: USA...
CTCACTGATCCAAACGGAGCACTATGGGTGAATGACGGTGGCACAGTTCCTAATGTCACCATCAACCGATACGTGTTTTCCGCAGGCTGGTACATTCTCGATCAGATCATGATCAAAGCCGAATATGTGAATCAGGATTACAACAACTTCCCGACATTCGATATCAGAAATGCGGGAACGTTTAATGGATTTATGCTTGAAGCTTCTTTAGGATTCTAATTCTCTTATGAATAAAAGCATCTTGCCGCAAAGTGCACGGCAAGATGCTTTTGTCCGCTTCATTCTAACTTCGTCTTGTATGCGCTCCTACAGTTTATCAGCCACACTTATCATTCTGCTCATGAAACTCAACTGCGTATCGGCGCAGGATGCAAGGCACGACAGTCTTACTCATTTCAATTACACCATTCTTGCAGGAAGCAAAGTCACCGTTTTCGGCTCTACCAACGTTAATGAGTTTTCATGCTTTTCAGAAGAGACCTGGGAAAATCCGGGACCAGAATTAATTTGCTCTGCTCCGGTCACCAAAGCCGATTTCAAGAATGCAGTGATCAAGATCAGAACGCAATCCCTTGATTGCGGAAATGAGCTGATGAATAATAATCTTTACACGACGATGAAAAGCGATCAGAGTCCGTATATCGTGATCGAGCTTGCCGAAGTTAACAGCATGAATGCTCAGCCCATTCATCTGAATGTAAAATCCATTCTGTCAGCAGAAGTGTACATCACTCTTGCAGGGAAGCGATTGCTCAACACTATGGTGGTGAATGAATCAAATCCTGCTCAGGGAATTTATCATTTTACGGGCAGCCACCGGATTTTGCTGAGTGATTACGGCATTGTTCCGCCGCGAGCATTCTTCGGGCTGATAAAAGTGAATGATGCAACTACTGTGGAATTTGATTTAACCGTGAGTGTGCAGCAGCAACCGAGTCCTTAACAAAGGGATTGCATAAATTATTTCAACTCAGCCACCTGCTCTTTTCTGAATGCCTTCAACCCATCATCCAGAAACTTTGTGTACTCGAGTGGATCGGGAGTATATCCTCGAGGCTGCGTGAGGAGATTCGCCTGATCGTCCAGCAAAACATAATAAGGTTGAGCGCCCATATCGAACTTTGAATATTGCAAATCGAAATTCTTGTCGCCAAGGGTTTCAATTTCCTTATTCAGTTTTTTTGAGAAATATTTTTCTTTATCAGGAAGTGGCGTTCGATCGTCAACATAGAGTGAAGCCGCGACATAGTCATTTTTTAGTCGCGCGAGCACTTGCGGATCGGGCCACACTGACTTCTCCATCTTGCGGCAGTTCACGCAGCCCCATCCAGTGAAATCTATGAACAAAGGTTTGTGTTCAGCTTGTGCATGAGCAAGAGCATCATCGTAATCGAAATACAAATTCAATCCCAGCGGCGCCTGGAAGAGATTGCCGTATTTTTTGTCTGATGATGAATTTTCAGCCGATGTATTTTTATTTTCCTGCTGCGTTACTGCGCCATTCCCATCAACACCTCCTTCCTTGTAGGTCGCCAAAGAAAATTCCGAATAGTTTGGCAGGAATCCGCTTAACGGAATTAACGGCGATCCCCACAATCCCGGAATCATGTAAAGAGCGAAGGCAAGAAAAAAAATGGCTGCAAGCAATCTGCCGACTGAAATATGTTTGTCATCATCTTCGGCAGTGAGCTTAATCTTATTGAGCAAATACAAACCAAGCACAAAAGAAAGCACGATCCAAACCGCGAGGAAGATATCCCTCGAGAGAACTCCCCAGTGGTAAGCCATGTCAACTTTGGAGAGGTAGATCATACTCAGGGCAATTTCAAGAAAACCGAACGTCACTTTGAGCACATGCATCCAGTGCCCTGATTTCGGTAACCGATGCAGTGCTGATGGAAACATAGCGAGAATTCCGAACGGTAAGCCAAGCGCAAGACCGAATGCACTGAAACCAATAACCGGCTTAGCGAATGACTTGTCTCTTGATACAATATCAATCAAATTCCCTATGAAGGGAAGCGTACAGGAAAATGAAACGAGCACGAGGGTGAAGGCCATAAAAAAAATACCGATCAATCCTCCGCGCTCTGACATTGCTTCTGATCGGTTGATCAAACCCGATGGAATTCTGAATTCGAATACCCCAAGAAAGGAAAGACCGAAGAGAAAAAACAAAATGAAGAACAATATATTGAAGAACCAGCCAGTTGAAAGTTCATTCAGCTTCTGTCCGTTGGTAAGCAGTGAAACAAGCACCCCGAGCAGCACAAAAATTATTACGATTGAAAGTGCATAGATGATTGCATTCATTCTCCCTTTCTTTTTCCTCGACTCACTCTTCAGAAAATAACTCACAGTAAGTGGAATCACCGGCCATACACATGGAAATGTAAGTGCCACCAATCCTAATCCGAAACCTTTTAGAAATGTTGCAAGACCGCTCATGTTTCGAACATCAGAATTATCTTGACCATTACCATCTGCAGGCCCAACTTTAGCCACGGAAGAATCTTTGACCGACGATGAGAGAGGAACAGATGCGGCACTTGCTGTACTGTGATTCAGATTTTTTGAAGCTGCATTTCCCTTAAGATTAATTTCAAAAATCTGAATGTTTCGCAGGTCACACATCTTATCATTGCATGTTGTAAAACCCACCGTGTCCATAATGGTCACTTGGTCTTTAAGAATTTTCACCTGCTGAGTGAACGTTGCATTGTCCTGATACCAAATCAACCTGGCATTATCAAATAAAGGTTCAAGCGCTTCATGCCGGTTACCGGATTCCTCTACCCTACCTATCAATTTGTAATCATTAGATTTTCCAAAACTGAATGACGTGGCGACCGGTACACTGTCGGTGACGAATTGGCTGTAAAGATGATAGCCCGGGGCAATTGCTGCCTTCATTGCGATTGAGAATTGATCGTCGCTAATTTGCTGAGTTGACACTGTCCACCTCACATTCGGATTGGTATTGGGCGCCTTTATCAGCGAACTGGACATCTGCACTGAAGATTTCTTCTGCAAGTCAGGTGCATTCCCCGTATCCGAATTTCCCCTGAGTTTGAATTCAAATGCATGGTCGCTTGGCGGATCGCACATCTTGTCATTACACGTCATGAAATTCACGCTTCCCTTGATCGTGACTTCGGGCTTGAGAATCTTCACCTGCTGGGTGAATGTGACATTATCTTCAAACCAAATCAGTTTCATATTATCAAAAAGCGGCTCTACCTGCTCGTGTCGATTTCCTGCTTCTTTCACTTTTCCTTCCGTTTTGTAATCAGAAGATTTTTCGAATGCGAATGAAGTGGGAATAGGACCACCATCGCCGATAAATTGGCTGTAGAGATGAAACCCCGGAGAAATCGTCGCTTTCAGGATAATATTGAATTCAGTGTCGCTGATCTTCTTTGTGGCTGTTGACCATGTAACATTCGGATTGACGTACTGTGCCTCTGCAGGCGGAATGAGGAATGTCCCTGATAAGAGGGTTATGAAGAAGTATATACGGCGAATAACGGTAGCCATATTCAGGCGAAAAATTGCTTTACAAATTTAAACCAAGTGCTTTGAACGAGAGTTCATTTATGAATGAAAATTTACCGCAGCAAATCATCCATCACATCCACTTCCGCTTGAGCGGCAAACTGAATGAATGATTCGAATAAGAATCTTCCGTCAATGTTTCCCAAAGCTTCTTCTGCGGCGCGCTCGGGATGTGGCATTAATCCAAACACATTTCTTGATACGTTGCAAATACCGGCAATGTTTTGAACAGAGCCATTAGGGTTTCCGGCTTCATTGATCTCGCCTGACTCATCGCAGTACCTGAAAAGAATCTGCATGTTGGCTTCGAGCTGGCGGATCGTTTTATCATCAGCATAAAATCTTCCTTCGGCATGTGCGATGGGAATCCTGTAAGCTCGACCTGTTTCCAGCGAGTGCGTCAACGCACTATCAAAGCTGACAGGTGTGATGAAAATATTTTTACAAATAAATTGCTGACTGGTATTTCGCAGCAACGCGCCCGGCAGCAAACCTGCTTCACACAAAATCTGAAAACCGTTGCATATGCCCCACACATAACCGCCGCTGTTTGCAAACTCAATAACGGAATTCATGATTGGCGAAAATCGGGCAATGGCACCCGAGCGCAGGTAATCGCCGTAGCTGAATCCGCCGGGTAGGATGATACAATCTCGCGTATCAAAATCGCTGAGTGATTCTTCTTTGTGCCATAGCACCTTCACTTCCTGCTGCATCACATTTTCCAACACATGAATCGTATCACGGTCACAATTGGATCCCGGGAAAATGACGACGCCGAATTTCATTGATCATTTATTTATTGAGATAATAATACTGGAAGAAAAGTGCTGACAAAAGTAGCAAGAAATGAAAGATCTCCGCCATCCACCGCCGCCGGCTTTCCACGAAGAAAAGAGAGAATGCCAGTCCGGCGGGAACAGCCAACCAGATAAAATGATCGAGCTCACCGTTGAATTGAATGAGAAGAGAGAAAATACCCGCAAAGAAAAAGAGAATGAAAAGGGTGATTGAGCTTCGCACCTGAACAACCATTTTCATGAGATTCGATTGCACGAAAAATAAATTCCACAGCAGTACGAATAGAATGGACACTCCACAGATGATCACACGCGAGCTTCGTTCGATTTCCTGCAACGGCAGATTCAGCTGCGTGATTTGAAACGTTTGCCAGAAATCATTCAGCCTATGATTCCAGAAAAAATAAACACCGATGAAATAATAGGGTAGCACCAATCCTGTGAGAGCGAAGAAATATTCCCGAATGCTGAACGGTCGTAGCACCATCAGTGACGCAATCACGAAAAGGAAAAAGACAATATAAGGAAAAAAGAAAAGCGAGGCAATGGACACCAGCAATGCGGCGTCAAAAATCACGGGCGACACTCTTTCCTTCCTGTAACAGGACAAGATTTTTGAACAGGCGAAAAGCAAAAATGTATTCGCCATAAGCGCTGGCGTAAGCAAAGTGAATTCAATGAGGAGTGATGAAATCAAAACATAGGATAGCGCCGGCACATAACTCGGCCGCGAGAGAATCCTGTATTGATTAATCATGAAATTGAAATACAACGCCTGAAAGAAAACAAGCGCCAATGCTACCAAATGGTAGATGTAATTCTTACTACCGATAACCCAATCAAGAAGCTGAAACGTAAGTGTACTTAAATAACCTGACGAAGCGGGTGGGACAAATGGCACTGCAAAAAAAAGCAGTGACACACGAAAGAGCGCAACGTAGAGCAGCAGCAGAAAAATAATTGCAGGATGATACGAGCGAAAAATCCTGATCAACGATTCCGGGTTTAGAACGTGATTTTAATGAATTGAAGAAAACTGCGCTTGAAGCTCGGAATGAGAATTTCATTCGCAGAAATCTGTTTCGCCAGTTTCATGGTTGGCATTACCCCTTTTCTGTCAGCGTTGAACAGTTCCGTGCGCGTTTGATTTCCTGCTGCATCCACCACATAGCACTCCACTGAGGTTTGTCCGTTGGTTTCATCATTGTACATGATGTAAGCTTTTTGCTTTGCAATTACCATAGCAAACGAGGAATAAAATCCCCCGTCGCCTTCGGTGGCTTGCTTCTTATGAAGAATCAACTTCCAGTCAGCATCGCCGTTCGGCTTGAAAGAGCTTACAGCAATGTCATCGTAGTGATATGAATTCACCGTGAAACCGCTGGACAAACCAAAGGTGCCGAGCCCGGGTGAAGTAAATGATTCTGAAGAAACAGATTGCGCTTCGGCAAGTAACACGGCCCCGCCATCACGCTTGACAATTAATTCTACCGGATGAAAATCAAAGAAGCCGTCATTTCTTTTTGGTGTTACACTGCCGGTGAGCTGCGAGAGAAAATCAGTGGTGTGTGCCTGATAAACTGTTGAAGTCACACTATCATCAGCAGCTGAATATTTCAAGAGATAAAATCCGCTCGATTCATTGCCTGCAGCATGTGAATACAATCCTCCAATCACCACGTTGCCTGTGAATGCATCTGGCTTGGCAAGGCAATCAGAAAACAAAACATCGCCGTCGCGGATTATCTGAGAATGAACTTCCTTGCCATGATCACGAATGGAAATAACCATCATTTCCGTGTAAGGAAAATCATTGCTGAATGAACGCTCTTTGTAATTTCCACAGATGATTACGGCATCACCTGAAGTGTCTACCACGCCGGTGATTACATCAGGATGATCGAAGCCAGAAATTTTTACGGGACAACGCCACTCAACTTTTAACTTCCCGCTCATGCAGGTAGTGTGAAGTACATGACTGCTCTCAAAATTCGGATCGTTGAACCAATAAAGAACAAGCTCTTTATCCGGTGTGAATGCAAATGCCGGTTGCGAAGCCGGTGCAAGAAAATTCCGGCTGAGCGTATCGAGAATGATTGTTCTGCTTTGCGGATCGATACGTGAATCCGTTTTCATTGCATTGAGCGTGGTCTCTCCCTTGTTTGACACCGTATAAAGAAACGTCATCGAATCGGGGTAAGCAACAATCTGCTGCACCACCGCGTCTTTATCGTGCACGGGAATTTTTTTTCTCCAATGTTGCTGCATGTTGTCATAAAATGTGACGAGCTCATCATCGCTGCGTTGCGTATGCCTTACTAAAATTCCCTGATCGGTGCGTCCGATAATTTCGACTCTCGACTCGCCCGTGTTTACCTTCACAGGCGGTGACATGGTGACGTCCTGCGCATAGGTGATGCACGAAATGAAATTGAAATTCAGAATGAGAAACAAGAATTCACGCATGGTAAAAAATCAGTCCAAAGATACAATGGTGCAAAGTACTCACATCATCTCTTCGTGGGGCAATCGGCGGCAAAACGAAAATGTGTTTCTCTTTCAAGTCATAAATTCGCAGCAATTTGTTTCGATCAATCGGAACTTCAAAATTTTCAATGCCCGACATCATCCATCAGCTTCCCGATTCCATCGCCAATCAAATTGCCGCCGGTGAGGTGATTCAGCGGCCCGCTTCTGCGGTGAAAGAGCTGATGGAAAATGCACTCGATGCCGGAGCCACACACATTAAACTCATCGTGAAGGATGCTGGAAAAAGTTTGGTGCAGGTGATCGACAACGGCTGTGGTATGAGTGAAACCGATGCGCGCATGAGTTTCGAGCGGCACGCCACTTCAAAAATTTCAACGATCGATGATCTCTTCAGCATCCGCACAATGGGATTTCGCGGCGAAGCGCTCGCTTCAATCGCTGCTATTGCCCAGGTAGAGATGAAAACAAAGCGGAACGATGATTTACTCGGAACGCTAATTGAAATCGAAGGCGCTGAGGTGAAGAAACAGGAAGCGATTCAAACTGCTGACGGCACTTCCATCGCCATCAAAAATCTTTTCTTCAATGTGCCGGCACGAAGAAATTTTTTGAAAGCGAACCCCGTGGAGATGCGTCACATCATTGATGAATTTCAACGCATCGCACTCGCTAATCCTGAAATTCATTTCGAGCTTCATCACAACGGGCTTCTTGTTTTCGGGTTGCCACCGGCGAATCTGCGGCAGCGCATCGTAAATATTCTCGGCACGCATTACAATGAACGCCTGGTTCCGCTCGAAGAAGAAACGAACATCGTGCGCATTTTCGGATTCATCGGCAAGCCGGAATCAGCGAAGAAGACGAGAGGCGATCAATTCTTTTTTGTGAACAGAAGATTCATCCGAAGCAACTATCTGAATCATGCTGTAGTGAGCGCCTATGATCAACTGCTTCCGAAAGATGCATTTCCGCTTTATGTAATTTTCCTCGATGTTGATCCGGCAAAGATTGACATCAACGTTCACCCGACGAAGCAGGAAATAAAATTTGACGATGAGAAAATTGTGTACGCTTTCGTGAATGCAGCGGTGAAGCACGGGCTGGCGAAATATTCCATTACTCCCACTCTCGACTTCAATCGTGAAACTGCTTTCGATCGCCTCGAAGCGTTTTCAACAATTCCGTCACGACCTTCTTCTGATTCATTTCCTCAGCAAAAAGAAACGGTTGAAACCGGAAAATCCATTCCGGGTGAAACTTCATTCTTCCTTCACAAGCAGAAACCAAGACACTGGGAAAAGCTCTTTGAAATTGCAAAGCAGAAAGAAAGTGTGACGGTCACACTGCCGAGCGCTGAGGAAGAAAAAGAAATTTCCGCTGCACAAATTGCTGTCGAAGATTTTTCGGCCGAACAGCCGGCGCCATTTCAGTTACATCTGCACTACATCGTTTCACAAATCAAGAGCGGATTCATTTTGATTGATCAGCAGGCCGCGCATGAGCGAATCCTCTATGAAAAATATCTTTCCGGTTTGCAGAACAACAATCTCTCCTCGCAGCAGCAACTGTTTCCTGAAACGGTTCACATCAATGCTGCCGATAGTGAGTTGCTGAAAGAATTACTTCCGGAATTGAAAGCGCTCGGTTTCGATCTGCAGGAATTCGGCGGCAACTCTTTCGTCGTGCACGGACTTCCTTCTGATCTGAAGGAAGGCAAAGTGAAAGAAATGATCGAGAGCATGCTTGATGAATACAAGCAGAGCGCCACGCAAACAAAATTCAACAAGCGCCAGCAGCTTGCTTATTCCATGGCCAAGCGTGCCTCAGTTAAATCAGGCGATGTGCTGAATGAAAAAGAAATGCGGCAGCTCATCGATCAGCTCTTCGCCTGCGAAACACCTTTTGTTGCGCCGAATGGAAAACTCACGCTCATCACGTTCGATCTCGAAGAGATTGCGAGGTTGTTTGAAAAAGGGAAATAAAAATTATTGATTGAATGAATCGTTGAGCTAATCGCTCTTCCCTTCTTCCGATTCGCATATCTTCGCGGCCGCATGCAGCAGTATCGCCCTTCCGGTTTCAGCATTCTTCCGCCTGTTGTAAAAAATCTGATGATCATCAACGGGCTGATGTTTCTCGCAACTGTTCTATTGCAGAAGTACAACGTTGATCTGGTGAACATTCTGGGCCTGCATTTTTTTGCTTCCGATCTTTTCAGTCCCTATCAGATCGTCACCCACATGTTCATGCACGGGAGCTTCATGCACATCTTCTCGAACATGTTTGCGCTGTGGATGTTTGGCAGCATGCTCGAAAACGTGTGGGGACCCAAGCGATTTCTCTTTTTCTATCTCAGTTGCGGCCTTGGCGGTGCACTCATGCATTCCGGCATCACGTGGTATCAGTATGCAGCTATCATGAAAGACGTGAATGATTACGCCACGCATCCTGATGTGGCTTCCTTCGCTTCACTCATGGCTCGACATGACTGGCTCGTAGATCCGGGCAAAGTAGACCAGTTTGTTCAGGCATGGAAATCGGCACCCGATGCATCAGAATTCGCATCCGCATCCGTGAAACTCGCCTATCAGCTTCCTTCCAATCTCGCCGACATACCAATCGTTGGTGCATCGGGCGCAATATTCGGCGTGCTGGTGGCATTCGGACTCTTGTTTCCCAACACATATCTCTACATCTATTTTCTTTTCCCGGTGAAGGCAAAATATTTTGTCATCTTCTATGCCGGCTTCGAACTTTACGCGGGATTCACCGGCGCACAGGATGGCATTGCGCACTTCGCTCACATTGGCGGCGCATTGGTGGGTTTTCTCCTCGTGAAATACTGGAACAGGAACATGCGCGGCAATTTTTACTGAATAAATTTTCCTTAAAAATTTTCCTCCACAAAACTTTTTTCAGTTCAATTTCATTTTTGAATTTTGATCTGAAAAATTTGTTAGAAATTAGTCATTCAATATTTTTGGGAAGATGAGCAATGTGATCTGGAGAGAAATCCGCAGTACGATGCAGCGCCGCGACCGCATGGTTTATCAGCTGATCTTCATCAACGTGATTATTTTCCTTGGATTGAATCTGGTGCGCATCCCGTTTTATTTCATGAATGTCTCCTTCGACATTGATGACTTTGGAAAATATCTCGGCCTTCCTGCCGATCTGAAAACACTCGGGCATCAGCCGTGGACAATCATTTCCTACATGTTCACGCACTTTGAGTTCATGCACATTTTATTCAACCTGCTTATCTTTTACTGGTTCGGAAAAATTTTGGTTGAGTTCGCCGGCAACAAAAAAGTTTTGCCGGTGTATCTGCTCGGCGGAATTTTCGGGGGACTAACGTACGTAGCCGCTTACAATATTTTTCCGGTGTTCAGCAATGTAGTAGGCGATGCGCGCGCATGGGGTGCATCGGCCAGCGTCATGGCTGTTGTGTTCGCAGCCACTACACTCGTGCCTGATTACACGATGTTTCTTTTTCTCTTTGGTGCGGTGAGAATAAAATGGATTGCACTCGTGCTTGTGCTTATCGACATCATCAGCATTCCGGCTGATAATGCCGGCGGACACATCGCTCACCTTGGCGGTGCGCTGTTCGGATTTTTTTACATCAAACAACTGCAGCGCGGTCGCGATCCCGGCTCAGCCATTAATTCCATCGGCGATCGAGTGGCGAATTTGTTCCGGAGAAGATCAAATCTGAAAGTGACGTACCGCCGCAAAGAAAAAAGCGCTGTGGGTTCTTCGTACCAAAATAAGGCTGCGGCAAAAAGCGATGCGCAGGAACAACTTGACACCATTCTTGATAAAATTTCTCAGTCAGGATATGAATCGCTCTCGAAAGAAGAAAAAGAATTTCTATTTCGTATGAGCAAAGAAGATTGATATTTACGCCCCATCCCGTTTCATTTGTCGCTCCTCAGAAAAATTGTTTTGTTCGTTAATGTGCTTGCAGCATTGTGTCTTGCAACGGGCGCGCTGAGCTTGTACGTGAACCCGAACACTTTTATTGTTCCTGCCTTCTTCGGATTAACATTTCTGCTCTGGCTTTTGATCAACACGTTCTTCTTTTTCTTTTGGATGGTTGTGCGATTCAAATACATTTCGATTTCTTTCGGTGCAATTCTGATTTCATTTCCGCTGCTGATGAATTATTTCTCATTTCACTTTGGTTCAAATGATCCGGCCTCTTCCACTGCTTTTAAAGTGATGACGTACAATGTCCGCAATTTTGATTTGTATAACTGGAAGAGCGGTGAAAAAACGCTGGTGAAAATCATGGAACAAATCAAAGAACAACAGCCGGATATTTTGTGTGTTCAGGAGTTTTTCAATGCTGATTCAGGGAAATATCAAACCATAAAAACACTGATGAAGGAAGCCGGATTTACCTCTTTCAGATTCGACAGCACCGTTTCGCGTAAGAAATACGGCGGATGGGGCGTAGCAACGTTCAGCCGTTTTCCCATTGTGAACTCAGGAGTGATTCACTTTCCGAATTCAAAACTAAATTCATCTCTTTTCACTGATGTGAAAATTCATTCTGACACGCTGAGAATTTTCAACGTGCATCTGCAATCTGTTTATCTCTCGAATACCGATTATGAATACATCGAGCACGTAGCGGAGGATCACGATGTGCAGGTGAAGCCCACGCAGAAAATATTTTCAAAACTGAAAAGCGCATTCACCGCGCGGGCCGCTCAGGCACTCCAGATGAAAGTTGAAATGGCAAAGAGTCCCTATCGGATTTTAGTGTGCGGTGATTTCAACGACACACCGGCTTCATTCTGCTATCACACCATGTCATCCCACTTGAACGATGCATTTCTTTGCACCGGATTCGGAATTGGTCCTACTTATTCAGGATTCTTCACACCGTATCGCATTGACTATATTTTGCTGGACAAGAAACTTCATGCGAGCGATTACAAAACTCTTTGCGAAAAATATTCCGATCATTATGCTGTTACATGCAGAATCAGTTTCTGATTGACGTCAGGAAGCTGAACTGAATACTGTTGTACATTTAGCGCCCCAATAAACACCGAATGAAAGCGATCATTCCTGTCGCAGGCACAGGAACAAAACTTCGACCTCACACTTACACACAGCCCAAAGCACTTATTCCCATTGCAGGCAAACCGATTCTCGCATTCATCATTGATGAAATGCTTGAAGCTGGTGTGAAAGATTTTGTTTTCATTATTGGTTATCTCGGCGAGAAGATCAAAGATTTCGTGGAGAAAAAATATCCGAACATCAATGCGTTTTATGCCGAACAAAATTCGCGGGAAGGAATCGGCCATGCCATCTGGCATGCAGAGATGTTTGTGAAAAACAATGAGCCGGTTTTTATTGCGCTTGGTGACAGCGTGTTTGATTTGAATCTGAAAGAAATTGTTTCTGCTCCCACTTCATTGCTCTGCGTAAAAAAAGTTGATGACCCTCGCGCTTTTGGCGTGGTGGAGATGGAAGAGAAAAACGGATTGATCAGAAGACTGATTGAGAAACCGCTCATCCCGAAATCGAATCTCGCCCTCGTAGGACTTTACAAGATCAATGAATCCACAGAATTGTTCGATGCGCTCAGCTACCTGATTCAAAACAATATCAAAACGCGCGGCGAAATACAACTCACCGATGCGCTGATGCGCATGATCGATAAAGGTGTTGTGTTCAAAGGTTACAAAGTGAACAACTGGTTTGATTGCGGAAGAAAAGAATCGCTGCTCGAGACAAATGCGATTCTGCTGAAGAAATACGGTGCGCGGCAGTTGCCCTCCCTGCAACTTGAAAACTCAGTGATCATCGATCCGGTGAGCATTGCGGAAAATTGCAAGCTGAGCAATTGCATCGTAGGTCCGAATGTAACGATCGGTGAAAACACGACGATCACTTCTTCCATCATTAAAGATTCTATCATCGGCAGTAATTCCACACTCGACAATGTTTTGCTCCATCATTCACTCGTCGGCAATGACGCCGTCATTCGTGGCATGAGTCAAACACTCAATCTTGGTGACGACACTGAGATTGACATGCGATGAAACTTCAGATGAGAGGCGACATCCACAATTGTCTTTTCACTATTCACTCCACGTTAGCCATCTTTGCCGCCAATGGCTGAAGCACAGAATTTTCTTCCGCATAAAACGATTTATTTCCTTTTCGCAGCAGCGACTGCCGTTTACATAGCAGGACTATTCATTCCTGTGATGGAAGTGGATGCAGCGCAATATGCTGCTATCAGCCGCGAGATGCTCGTCAATCATCATTATCTCGAAGTCTTCAACCGCGGTCAGAATTATCTTGACAAACCGCCTCTCATTTTTTGGCTGTGTGTGATTTCGTTTAAGATTTTCGGAGTGAATACAGTGGCTTACAAACTGCCTTCATTTCTGTTTTCGTTGCTCGGAGTCTATTCGACTTTCCGACTTGCAAAATATTTATATGACTTTGAAACGGGATTGCTTGCAGCACTGGCGCTCTACACTTGCCAGGCATTTTTTCTTTTCAACAATGATGTGAGAACGGATACGCTTCTCACTGCGAATGTGATTTTAGGAAGCTGGCAATTGATTTTGTTTTCTGATTCGAAGAAATGGAAACATCTGTTGTTTGGATTCTTAGGAGTCGCTTTCGCCCTGCTTTCTAAAGGGCCAATCGGCGCAATTGTTCCTGCCTCCGCTTTGTTTTTGCATTTTGTTATGAAAAGAGAATGGCGAAAATTTTTCCGCTGGCAGTGGTTCGCCGGAATTGTTTTTCTGCTGTTGCTTTTGACGCCGATGATCTATGGCCTCTATGAGCAGTTCGGAAATGACGGCCCGAAATTTTTTTTCTGGACACAGAGTTTCGGACGAATCACCGGAGAAAATCCATGGCATAATGATGCAGGCTACTTCTATTTCGTTCATGTGCTTGGGTGGTCGCTGCTGCCGTGGACAATCATTGCAGTCGTTGCTATCATCTCATCGCTCGTCAGCATCTTCAGAAAAAAATTTGCTTACGATTCGCTGCGTGAATATTATTCACTCGGCGGTTTTCTTCTTCCGTTCATCGCACTCTCTTTTTCTCATTACAAACTGCCGCACTACATCTTTGTTGTGTATCCGTTTGCAGCCATTTTAACAGCCAATTTTATTTTGAAAATAATTTCAGGTAGAAATCATCTTCAGAAATTTTTCGGCGTCGCTCAGCTCGTCGTTGTTTCCGGCGTCTTCATTCTGGTAATCTTCATTTGCACCTTCTGGCTTCCGCTCACAAATATTTTATTGTGGTTGCCGGCTGTAGCAGGAATGGTTCTTTGCATCTTCTGGTGGTATAAATACAAGAACACTGTAAACAGAATCATTCTTCCGACTGCACTTTCTGCCATCGTGGTCAACTGGCTGCTCGACACGCATGCTTATCCTTCATTGCTGAAATATCAATCAGGATCGGAACTGGCGAAGATTGCGAATGCAGAAAATCTGAATAAAGATTCTGTTTACTATTCAACCTACAACAGCTATGCTTTCGAATTTTATTTTCAAAAATCGATTGGCTATGTGAATGAGAATGATATTCGAAAAAAGTTATCGCACGGAGAGCACTTCTCCGTAATCGGCTATGATGATCTGATCAAGCAGGTGAAACAAAATAACTGGGCTCCTAAAAAAACTTTCGCAGTGAATGATTTTCACATCACACAACTCACTACGAAATTTCTGAATCGTTCCACGAGAGATTCCACTCTTACAAAAGTGTATCTTGTTGAATTCTGATTTCTAGCGTTCAATGTTTGAAAAGTGAAAAATAATCGCGCTGAAATTTTACCATCTCTTTTTGTGATTGGCGTTTTCGTCTGGCTCATCGCATTTCCTCTAATGCAAGACGGAATGTTCCTTGACGGCGTTTTTTACGCGGCTATAGCCCGCAATCTCGCTATGGGAATGGGTTCATGGTGGGATCTGCATTATAGCTTCGGAATGTTTGATCATTTTCATCAGCAACCTCCGCTTATGATTTGGTTGCAGAGTTTTTTCTTTCGGATAAACAGTAATTCTATTTATCCTGAAAGAATTTATTGCATAGCAGTTGGGTTACTGATGCTCTTCATTCTTGGATTTTTCTGGAAAACCCTAAATCCTGATGACAAAAATTGTTTCTGGTTGCCTCAGTTGCTGTTTCTTTCAGTTCCTACAATTTCATGGGGGCTTAGAAATAACGTTATCGAAAACACGATGATAATTTTTGACTTTCTCAGCGTGATGTTCATGATATCGTTATTCGAAAAAAATAATGTTTTAATAAATTTTCTTCTCGCAATAGTCTTCCTGTTCGCGGCTTCGCTGACGAAAGGATTTCCCGGACTTTTCCCTCTGGCGGCTCCAGCGTGTTACTGGATTTCCACTAGAAATATTTCAATTAAAAGGATGGCGCTTATTTCAGTCTCGCTAATTGCTTCCATTTTTCTCCTTTATTTTATTTTGATGATGAATCCATCCATCAGAAAAAGTTTTCAGGATTATCTCACGTCAAGGCTAACCGGATTTCCTCATACCCCGTACGCAAATGCAACAAATCGTTTTTGGATTTTGTCGCGATTATTCATTGAAATGAGTTTACCAGTTACCATTGGTTTGATCATCGTGCTTGCTGCTCAAAGAAAAAATCTTCTTGCATCCCTGAGTCCACATCAAAAATCAATGAGCTTATTTTTCTTCCTGGTGGGATCATCTGCATCAATTCCATTGATGACTTCTTTTGAGCAGCGCGGTTTCTATTTGATCACTTCAATTCCATATTTCATTATTTCTATTTCCATCATCGTGATTCCATTTTTGAAAATTCTTTTAAGCAGAGTTAAAGCCGTTAAAGCTTCAATCTTTCAGATTGGTATTGGCTTATTCTTAATTTCAGGAATAGCATTTACTCTGCTGAATGCCGGAAAAGCCGGTAGAGATCAAGATCAGCTTCAAGATGTTTACATCTTAAGAAGCATTATCGGCAGCAACCAGATTGTTGGTGCTTCTTCATCTGCACTTAATGATTGGGCTTTGCAAGCTTATCTTGTACGCTACGCGAACATCAGTCTGACTTCAAACAACGATTCCAGTAATTTCTTCGTGCAAAAGAAAAGTGATGCTGCTTTCATTTCTTCCTCGTATGAAAGCTTAGATGCACCATTAAAATCCATGCAGGTGTATAAAAGGAAATAAAATTTGTCACAATATTCAAAACCGGTATCCAACATTTACTGAAACAAAATCCGCGGTGAAATCACCCGCAGTTAAATAAACGCCCGCTGAAATTCTTTTTACTGATTCTTTCTTTGAAAGCGGAAATGCATAATACGTTCCGAGCACTTGATAAAAAGCTATCTGAGCCGGCGCCGGATGGTAATAGTAATAGCCAACCTCAACCGCAATGCCGATGTTGCCAAATAAAAAATCATCTCGCAGAAAACCAGATGCGGCCAATGAATGAACGAAATAGTCGTTATTGTAAATTTCTCCCTGTCGAATAGATACATAGGCCGCTTCCTTGTAATTTACTTGCGCGCCAAGCAAAAGCAGATTCCATCTCGCCAGCATTTTCCCTGCGGAAAACTCAAGCAGGTAAACATGATACATCGGCCCGTGTGCCGGATATTCTTCCTGAAAACCTAAACCAATTTGTGCGTTAAAAATTATTTTCTTCGGAACCGGTGAAAGTTCGGGCGTGAGATATTCATTTTTCGGTATCGGCTTCGGCTGATAGCGGATACCGATGCGCGCAGCCGGAATATTGATGCCGAGATTCGGAACACGCACAGCTCCCGTCGAGTAATGAGTGAATGATCCGCCGAGTGAAAAGGTGAATTCATCGGAAACTTTGTATTGGGCAGCAAAAACAAATTGTGTGATGTTGTTTCCTTTCGAAGCAATCGCGTTGTTCGTCGGATTCTCAACCGGATGATAATATTTTGTGAGCAATGCGAATCCGGTTCCCACTCGAAATGATGCCGAGAATCCATTGCTTCCCGTGATCAGATTTTTACCTCCGGCAATCGGAATCTCAATGAACGGCAATAGTGAAAATGCCTGACCAAGCACTGAATCATTTCCGAGATCATTATAGCAGAAAGCAAATCCGAGAAAAGGATAATGATGCGCATATTCCCAGGATTGCCGGCCATGTAATTGTTTGCTCGCTGCAATTTCAAATGCAATGGAAGGATCTTCAATCTCCGGTTCAAACTTCGGCGTGTGCTTCCAGATTTTCCCGTAACAGAAAAAAGCCGAAGCATTCCATCCTTTAAGCCACGACATCGATGAATCACTTTGTGCCAGAACCGGATGAGGGCAAATAAAAGTCAGCAGGATAATAACGAAAACATATTTCACCCCGTAATGCATCGACCAAATGTAATGAGAGATTTACTCTGCAGATTTATTTCTGAAGAGAAGACTCGCATCGCCGTAACTGAGGAATCTGAAATCTTTTTTCAGGGCGCAGTCATAAACTTTTCTCCAGTCTTCACCGATAAAAGCAGCAACGAGCAGCAACAATGTGCTTTGCGGTAAATGAAAATTGGTGATGAGTCCGTCGGCGATTTTGAATTGATAGCCCGGAGCGATCAGCAGTTTTGTTTCAGCAACGAGATGCTCGGTTTTGTTTTTCTGCATCCAGTCAAGTATGACAGATAATGAATCAGAAACGGTGAAGGAAGAATTTTCACTCTCGTAAGGTTGCCATTGCTCCACCTCCAATTCTTTTTTTCCTTCCGATAAATTCTTTCCCAGCCAATACAAACTTTCCATTGTTCGAAGTGAGGTGGTGCCAACACAAATTACCAAGCGATCCAGACTGTGCAGCAATTTCTCAATGGTGTCACGATGAACAACAATCTGTTCATGATGCATCTGATGTCCTTCCATCGTTGTTGATTTCACGGGAAGAAATGTGCCTGCGCTCACATGAAGGGTAGTGAAGACGGATTGGATTTTTTTTTCTTTCAGCGATTGAAAAACATTTTCTGTGAAGTGAAGCCCTGCTGTGGGAGCAGCAACACTTCCCGACTGCGCAGCATAAATCGTTTGATATTGCGCGTCATCCTCCTTCGTCGCAATTCTTTTGATGTAAGGCGGCAGCGGAACAAATCCGGCCGCATCCAGCACTTGCGAGAGCGATAAATTCTCAGGTTGCCATCGGAGATGAATGAGAAAATCATCTTCAATCCTTCCGGCTTTGGTGACTTCAAGAATTCCTTTTTCATCTCCGAAGAAAAATTTCTTCGTCATCTTTTCTTCTCTCCACTTCTTTGCATTTCCCACAAAACATCTCCATGCACATTCCCGGTGTTGAAGAACAGCAAGCTGCAACTCCCGCTGCGGTTCAACCGGCTCCAACAGAAACACTTCGATCTTCGCACCATTTTCATTCTTAAAAATGATTCTTGCGTGAATCACTTTCGTATCATTGAAAATGAGCGTTGAGTTTTCAGGCAGATGATAAGCAAGATTTCTGAAAATGTCCTCTGAAATTTTTCCGTTTTGATAGAGCAGCAATCTCGATTCATCGCGTTGCGCGAGGGAATGCTGTGCAATGCGCTCCGGCGGAAGCACATAAGTGAAATCAGAAATCGAAAGATTTTTGGGATGCATGATTCAATACATCTTGGCAAATAATTTTGAGCACACAAATCTACCCGACACGAGTAAATCTTCTTGTCTCATTTTTTCTGTATCCCTTTCCGCTTACATAGTTTTACCCTCTTCAATGAAGAAACTATTTCTTATCTGCTGTGGTGTATGGCTGCTGAATAATGCGCAGGCTCAAATCAAATCTGCCAGCGGTGAAATCCTTCCTCCTTATTTGAATGTTCATGCGAGCTGGGTAGATTCATTGCTTGACTCCATGTCGCTCGACGAAAAGATCGGGCAACTTTTCATGATCGCCTGCTGGTCGCGCAACCCTGACAGTGAGATGGTGCGCGTGGGCAAACTCATCAATGAAAACCACATCGGAGGAATCATTTTCATGCAGGGCGGCCCTCTGCGGCAAGCTGCACTCACAAATTATTTTCAATCGATTTCGAAAGTACCGTTGCTGATTTCACAGGATGCCGAATGGGGACTGAGCATGCGCCTCGACAGTGTGATGAATTTCTCAAAAGAACTTATGCTGGGCGCATTGCGCGACACGATGCTCGTTCACGATTTCGGAACGGAAATGGCCCGTGAGCTGAAGCGAATCGGAATCAATATCAGTTTTTCTCCCGTCATCGACATCAACAACAATCCGCTGAATCCCGTGATCGGCGATCGTTCCTTCGGAGAAAATAAATATGAAGTGACGAATTATGGACTTGCTTACATGCACGGATTGCAGAACAACGGCATCATTGCTTGCGCGAAACATTTTCCCGGACACGGCAACACCGATCAGGATTCGCATAAAGTATTACCTGTCATTCGTGCCACGCGTGACGAACTTGATTCAACAGAATTGTATCCATTTCGAAAACTGATCGATGCCGGCGTGGGAAGTGTGATGGTGGCGCATCTCAACATTCCTGCTCTTGATACCACACAGAAACTTCCGTCAACACTTTCGCCGACTATCGTCACGGGATTGCTGCGAAATGAATTGGGATTTCACGGTCTCATCATCACCGATGCACTAAACATGAAAGGCATTGCAAGTTTTTTGGAGCCGGGACCTGTGGATGTGAATGCATTAATCGCCGGTAACGACATTCTTCTTTTCTCTCAGGACGTTCCACTCGCTGTGCAGATGATTAAAGATGCCATCACAGCAGGAAAACTTTCGGAAACGGACATCGATATCCGGGTCCGGAAAATTTTACAGGCGAAATATTGGTGCGGGCTGAATCATTTTCATCCGATTGAACTGAACCATCTCTACAGTGATCTGAATTCTCCGCAAGCGGAATTTCTCAAGCAGCAGATCATTGAGAAGTCGCTCGTGCTTCCTCGAAACAAAAATCAGTTCATCCCTATTCAGCGGCTCGATACATTTCATTTTGCTGCCGTCGCTATTGGCGACACGATGCAGAATGAATTTCAGGATATGCTCAGCAATTACGCTCGCGTAAAACATTTCAGCATTCCGAAAAATGCTTCAGCAAAAAAATTTGATGACCTGATTGATTCGCTCAAACACTTCAACGGCGTTTTCATTTCACTTCACGGAATGTCACGACTTGCATCGATTAACTATGGCGTGACGGACAAAAGCAGAAATTTTTTAGATGAATTGCGGAAGCAGAAGAAAGTTTTTCTCACGCTTTTCGGAAGTCCTTATGCCCTTCAGTACTTCGACAATTTCGATTATGTGCTCGATGCATTCAATGATGACCCGATGACTCAGGAATTTGCCGCGCAGGTTTGGTTTGGCGGCATCGGTGCTCAGGGACAACTTCCTGTAACTGCTTCTGCAGAATATTTCAGAGGGAGAGGTTACATTACTTCTCCCATCCGCGAAAAGTACTCCGTGCCGGAAGATGTGGGACTCAACCGCGATTCACTCGCAAAAATTGATGACATCGTTTATGATGCGCTTGCAGAACGAGCAATGCCCGGCTGCCAGATTTTCATTGCGAAGGATGGCAAGGTGATCTGGAATCAATCGTACGGTGATTTCACCTATGATTCCATTCATGCCGTAAAGAACAATGATCTCTATGATCTCGCTTCCGTCACAAAAATCGCCGCAACGACTTTGATGGTGATGAAACTTTATGAGCAGAAAAAAATTGATCTCAACAAATGCATTGAAGATTATCTGCCGGAATTCAAGAACAGCAACAAAGCCAATATCACCATCCATGAATTGCTCACCCACGAAGGCGGACTGAAACCTTTCATTCCTTTTTACAAAGAGACAGTCGACAGCGGAGGAAAACTGAACCCGAAAATTTTCAGCACGGAAAGAAAAGAACCCTTCACCATGGAAGTAACGCCAACCATCTTCATGAACCGGCACTACGTTGACACAATGTGGTCGCAGATAAAGTCATCTCCTGTGACGGCGCGCGATAAATATGTTTACAGTGATCTTGATTTTTATTTCCTGAAAAAAATTGCCGAGAAAATTGCAGGCATGCCGCTCGATCAATTCGTTTATCAGAATTTTTACGGGCCGCTCGGGTTGAGCACGATTTGTTTCAATCCGCTGCGATTTTTTCCGAAAGGCGATATCGTTCCTTCGAATTATGATTTTGCGTGGAGAAAGGAAGTGATTCAGGGAACCGTGCATGACCAGGGCGCAGCGATGATGGGCGGCATTGCCGGACACGCGGGATTGTTTTCAAATGCAAATGATCTCGGCATTCTGATGCAGATGCTGATGAATGGCGGCTCGTACGGCGGTATGAAATTCTTCGATTTGTCCACAGTGAAAAAATTCACATCGCAATACAATTCTCAATCGAGAAGAGGCTTGGGATTTGATAAGCCCGAGCCGGATTTAGGCAAAGCATCGCCGTGCTGCAAATGTGTTTCGCCGGAAACGTTCGGTCACCAGGGATTCACCGGCACATGTGTTTGGGTTGATCCCACCTTTGATCTCGTTTATGTTTTTCTCTCGAACAGAACTTTTCCCGATGATGCAAATGAAAAACTCAATTCGCTCAGCGTGAGAACAAGAATTCAGGAAGTGATTTACGATGCGATCAGAAATGCTCCGGCGAATTAGATTCCGTTTCACCAGTGAGCAACATGCTTCTGCAGCAGCGGAAAATAATTTGTGAAGTCGGTTTCCAATTCTGCATAATGAAAATGAAACTCAGTCATCGCATTTTCAATTCCCGGATGATTTCTGATTCTGCGAGACATTCCATTTAATGATCGTTGAATGCCTTCTGCATGCGCATAGTTCAGCAACCAATTTTCTTTTTGCATGTATGGAAGCATCATTTGATAACGTTCCGGCAAATCATCGTGATATTTTTCAAAGATGCCATAGGCACGATCAGTAAATGATGCAAGTGATTCTTCAGAGTAAGACGTCCAGTTTTTCGCAAGGAAATGATCATAAAACAAATCAATGAGAATACCGGAGAATAATCCGTAACGACTTTTGAAAAAACTTTTGCTGTGGCGAACAATTTCATTTGAATCGGTGAATGTGTCAATGTCGCGGTGCATGAGGATGCCTCGAGCAATTTCTTCCTCGTAGCCCTGATATTTTTTTCCCTTCACGGCATCGGCAATAAAATTTCCAATCATCATCTGTTCAGACTTGCGCGAGAGATACAGATGAGCGAGATGATTCACTGCGGCAAATTAGCCAATTGAACATTGCGCTTCCCATAGTCTGTTGTTAATTCTTCCGGGTTGGAAAATTAAAATTCTGCCCATTGAAATCTTCATGCGGTTCTTCGATAACAATGAACTGATGATTGGTTTCATGATGGCAGTTGTTGCATTTCATGATCATAGCATGATAGCCGCTGAGAAAATCCGCCGTGTCATTTTGCTGAATGGTTTGACTCAACTGATTTTTCGCGGGCGCAAGAATTTCCTGAATCATTTTCGAAATGTCGAGCGAGTCGAGCATGATGTTCTTGTCAACGATGTCCTGGTAGGTTTCATTCACTTCATTCATGTAAAATGAAGCGAGCGGCTGATTGCGGTGCTGCAAAGCGAGCCCGAGTTTCACCACATAATATTGCATCTGCCCCATCATTTCACCAAGATGGGTGTCAGCAGGTGCAGCAACCTGCTTTGAAGATGGTTGACAACTCTGAAAAATTGTGAAGAAGATGATAACGATTGCGCAAAGCGCAGATAATTTTTTCATTAACATGTTGAAGGATTCTATTTGTCATGCAAATTACATTTCATTAAGAAAAAAGAATTCTTCTTTGGAACTAAACCCGAAAATGATGTTGTTTCGTATTTATATTCAAAAAGAAACAAGATCATGACCAATAAATTCTTTGCTCTGTTCGCAATCATTGCTGTTACAATGAGCGCCTGTGCACAAAGCTCAACAAAATCAAAAGTTGAAACAGTGGCTGACAAAAACATTTCTTTTCCTGTGACAAAGACCGATGATGAATGGAAAAAAATTCTCACGCCCGAACAATACTATGTGCTGCGACAGCAGGGAACCGAGCAGGCATTCACCGGGGCCTACTGGAACAATCATGAGAAAGGAATTTACTACTGCGCCGCCTGTCATCAGGCACTCTTTTCAAGTGAGACAAAATTTGAATCAGGAACGGGATGGCCGAGTTTCTGGCAGCCGATCAATGACAAAGCCGTGATCAATCGCGTCGATTCAAGTTACGGGATGATTCGCACCGAAATTATTTGCAGCCGGTGCGGTGGCCATCTCGGTCACGTGTTTGATGATGGGCCGAAGCCCACAGGTTTGCGCTACTGCATGAATTCCGCTGCACTCACTTTCGAAAAGAGCAAATAGGTTTCTGCCAGAATTAATTTCCAAAAGCAATCCGCCAGTAGCTTTTTTTTGTGAATGAATTTCCAATTCTCGATGTTCATTCGTTCGCTGAACGCTCGAGCAACTATCTTTGCAGATGTAAAATCCTGAATGAGTTCGCCGATTGTTGATGTCATTATTCCAGCATTTAATGAGCGGGAATCGGTCGGAAAAGTGATTGCAGACATTGACAAAAAACTGGTTCGGGAAATAATTGTGGTTGACAACGATTCGACCGACGAAACGCATTTGAAAGCTTTGGCAGCAGGAGCAACTGTGCTGAACGAATTTCGCCGGGGTTACGGCGCCTGCTGTTTGAAAGGAATTGAGCACGTGAAATCAAAAGCGATTCCTCCTGATATTATCGTATTTCTCGATTCCGATTATTCAGATCATCCCGAAGAAATGGAAAAAGTGATTCGGCCGATTGTTGCAAATGACTATGATCTTGTGATTGGCTCTCGTGCGTTGGGAAAACGTGAACGCGGTTCGATGACGCCGCAACAACTTTTCGGCAATTGGCTTGCGACAAGAATGATTCGCTCGTTATACCGAATTCGATTTACTGATCTTGGTCCGTTCAGAGCGATCAAATGGAAAAAACTTTTAGAAATAGGCATGAAGGATCAAACGTATGGATGGACGGCGGAGATGCAGGTGAAAGCGGCCAAGCAAAAATTGAAATGCACCGAAGTGCCGGTGAGTTACCGAAAAAGGATTGGTGTTTCAAAAGTTTCGGGAACCGTGAAAGGCACATTGCTCGCAGGGTATAAAATCATTGCCACAATTCTAAGATACGCATAAAATGAATTTGATAGCAATTACAATTTTAGTTGTGTATGCCATTGCCATTCTTTTTATTTTCAGTTACAGCATTGCGCAGCTCACGCTTGTGATTTCTTATCTGAAACAGAAATCATCATCGAAAAAGGAAAAGAAAATTTCTGAACTCATTGATGATGATGAATTGCCTCTTGTCACAATTCAGCTTCCGATCTACAATGAAATGTATGTAGCAGAGAGATTGCTCAACTCTGTTGCTTCACTCGATTATCCGAATGAGAAATTAGAGATTCAGGTTCTTGATGATTCAACCGATGAAACAGTTGACATAATCGATCGCAAGGTTCAACGGCTTTTTTCAGAGGGGAAAAACATTTTTCACGTTCGCCGGGCTACGCGGGAAGGATTCAAGGCAGGCGCTCTTGCTTACGGATTGAAATCTGCGAAAGGCGAATTCATTGCCATCTTCGATGCCGATTTTCTGCCGGAAAAAGATTTTCTGAAGAAAACAATCCCTGCATTCAAAGATGAAAAAGTCGGGGTGGTGCAAACGCGATGGGGACACGTGAATGAAAAATATTCATTGCTCACACGCTTGCAGGCCTTCGGACTTAATGCTCATTTCACTGTGGAGCAAACGGGAAGAAATGCAGCGGGCTATTTCATCAATTTTAACGGCACGGCAGGTATTTGGAGAAAAATATGTATCACCGATTCCGGCGGCTGGGAATCGGATACTCTCACAGAAGATCTAGATTTGAGTTATCGTGCCCAATTACACGGATGGGAATTTGTTTTCATGGAGGAAGTAAGTACTCCGGCAGAATTGCCAGTGACGATGTCTGCGCTGAAAAATCAGCAATACCGATGGAATAAAGGCGCCGCTGAATGCGCAAAGAAAAATTTACCCCGCGTCCTGAAGCAATCCCGACTCGGCTTCGCAAAAAAATTTCATGCTGCCTTTCACCTGATGAACAGTACCATATTCATAGCCATCATAATCACTTCGCTGCTAAGCATTCCCCTGCTCATTATTAAAAATGAATTCAGAAATTTTCACTGGGTATTTACCATCGTCTCATTTTTTCTCGCCGCATTTGCCATTCTTGGAATTTTTTATCTCACTGCCTCAGTTCAGTACGACAAAAAATTTGCTCGAAATGTTTGGCAATTCATCATTTCCTTCCCCCTATTTCTTTCTATGTCTATGGGCTTGGCACTTCACAACGCTGTGGCCGTGATTGAAGGTTATGCCGGAAGAAAAACTTCATTTATCCGTACTCCCAAATTCAACATCGTCTCTCCAAATGATAAGTGGAATCAGAATCGGTACCTCGTCAAATCTGTTTCCTGGGTTACGATTGCAGAAGGATTTATGTCGCTCTATTTTATCTATGGAATTTTTCTTGGAATTCAGTTGCGCGATTACGGACTGATTCCATTTCATTTCCTGCTGGCAATAGGATTTGGCAGCGTGTTTTGCTATTCAGTCTCCCATTCGCTGAGAACAATTCGAATCGGAAACAAGCGAGCCTCCGTTACTCGAAGATTGATTTGGAGTTTGAGGTAGCTCTTCCTCCTGAAATCTCTGTAATTACTTTACGTGAATGAAAAAAGAAAATGCCTCACATAAATGTGAGGCATTTCAATTATGAAATTTTTTACAGATTTAGTCTTTACTGAAAGTTCGCGTCGTGATTTCTTTATTGCCGCTCACAACTTTCATGAAGTAAACTCCTTTCTTCAAATCAGAAACAGAAACAGAAACAGATTTCATTCCATCCAATAGGCTCACGGTTCTCACCTTTTGACCTACTACATTGTAAATCTCAAGAGAAGTAAGATGCTTGCTACCGTCAAGAGTCACAAATAAAACGTCTTTAGCCGGAATTGGATAAATGGACACTGCAGCACCAGCAACATTGGAAATTCCAGTTTCATCGGTAGCAGTTACGCTCACGGATTCAACTGAATTTGCTTCAGCACTGTCGTTTACATCGTAGGCAGTGAGATGGTAAGATCCAGATCCAGATTCATTACCTGGGAAAATATTGAGCTTTAGCAAGCCTTGAGCGTTAGGGGCAATAACCACTGTCATTGTACTTGTACCAGGGCTATAACAAAGATTATCATCACAAACCGTTGTTGACCATTGATCAGGTTGTGAATCCACATAGCGAACCCATCTGATCGTACGGGATACTGATGAATTATTGTGGATATAAGCAAGCGCCTCAGCTGAATAGTCCTGTGAAGACATTTGCACTGATTGTGTTGAAGGATCTATAGTCAGAATCTGGCCTTTCGAAACATGCGTGAAGAAACTGACGACTAAACAGATTAAGAATAATTTTTTCATCGGCAAAATTGATGGCCCAAAGTTATGTAAAGAACCTGATTTTTACATTAGTTATCTCTCAATTTGTCGGATTTTAACATTTTCATTGCTCAAGTTGAATTGAATCACAGCTGACACGATGTTGCTAACAATTTCTCCACAATTGATCTTTATCAATAAAGTTTTTGAAGAAGTCTTTGAGCTGAATAGTACCTTTGTACTTTGATGATTCAAAATCAAAAGATGGCTCGCTGGGTTTGCAGCAAATCTTTTTTATTGAAAGAATTTGATCCCGAACTTGATTCGGGATTTTTTTTGGACTTTAAACTTCAAACTTCAAACTTCAAACCTTTTCAGTGCCGCGCGATCATTCCATAAAACACGTGCTCATCATCGGTTCCGGTCCCATCATTATCGGGCAAGCATGTGAGTTCGATTATTCAGGAAGCCAGGCAAGCAGAAGTTTGCGGGAAGAAGGAATCAAGGTTTCGCTAATCAATTCCAATCCGGCCACGATCATGACTGATCCGGTCACTGCCGATCATGTTTACCTGCTGCCGCTCGAAGTGAATTCTATCATTCAGATTATCGAAGAACAAAATGAAAAAGGAATTCCGATTGATGCCGTGTTGCCCACGATGGGTGGACAAACCGCATTGAATCTTGCCAAAGAAGCAGATGAGTTAGGAGTTTGGAAGAAGTATAATGTGAAGTTAATCGGCGTCGACATTGAAGCGATTGACCGCGCAGAAAATCGTGAAGCATTCAGAAAACTCATGGGAGAAATCGGAATCGGCGTTGCTCCTTCGAAAGTCGCCGGCTCCATGCTCGAAGGAAAAGAAATTGCGCAGGAGATTGGTTTTCCTCTCGTCATTCGTCCATCGTACACGCTTGGAGGAACAGGCGGAAGCTTTGTTCATCGCAAAGAAGATTTTGACGAATTACTCGATCGCGGATTGAAAGCGTCACCTGTTCATGAAGTGCTGATTGAAAAAGCCGTTTTAGGCTGGAAGGAATTCGAACTGGAACTGCTGCGTGATGCGGGAGACAATGTCGCCATCATTTGCACCGTGGAGAATTTCGATCCGATGGGAATTCATACCGGTGATTCGATCACCGTGGCACCTGCGATGACGCTTAGCGATACAGCCTATCAGCAGATGCGCGATCAGGCCATGCGCATGATGCGTTCACTTGGAAATTTTGCAGGAGGATGCAATGTGCAGTTTGCTTTGAATCCGCACAATGAAGAAATTCTCGCTGTAGAAATCAATCCGCGCGTATCACGTTCTTCAGCACTTGCATCCAAAGCAACCGGTTATCCCATAGCGAAAATCGCCGCAAAGCTTGCCATCGGTTATCATCTCGATGAATTGCGAAATCAAATTACAGGAACAACGTCAGCATACTTCGAACCCGCGCTCGATTATGTGATCGTGAAAATTCCGAGATGGAATTTCGACAAGTTCTACGGCGCTGATGAAACACTCGGGCTCCAAATGAAATCCGTCGGTGAGGTGATGGGCATCGGAAGAACATTCATCGAAGCACTGCAGAAAGCATGTCAGTCACTGGAAAATGAATCAATCGGTTTGGGTGCCGATGGAAAAAGTTTGCGGCCGATTGATGAGATCAAAGACAAGCTTCCTCATCCGAGTTGGGATCGTGTTTTCAGAATAAAAGATGCTCTTTCGCTTGGACTTTCGGTGAACACCATTCACAAAGTCACATACATCGACGAATGGTTTCTTGAACAGATCAATGAATTGGTGAAAGCAGAAAAAGAATTGAAAGATCAGAAGCTCGAAACAATTTCAAAAGAATTTCTCTTCCGCCTGAAACAACTCGGCTATTCCGATGCGCAGCTTGCAACTCTTCTTCATGTGACTGAAGATGAAGTTTACGAGCGAAGAAAATCGCTTAACATCCGCCGCGTTTACAAATTGGTTGACACTTGTGCGGCAGAATTCGGAGCGCAAACGCCGTACTACTATTCTTCTTTCGATGAAGAAAATGAAAGCACTGTTTCTGATCAGAAAAAAATTGTGGTGCTTGGCAGCGGCCCCAATCGCATCGGGCAGGGAATTGAATTCGATTACTGCTGCGTGCATGGATTGATTGCAATTCGTGAATCAGGATACGAAGCGATCATGATCAACTGCAACCCTGAAACGGTTTCCACTGATTTCGATATTGCAGACAAACTTTATTTCGAGCCGGTATTCTGGGAACATCTCTGGGAAATCATCGAGCATGAAAAACCGGAAGGAGTGATCGTTCAGCTCGGCGGACAAACAGCATTGAAACTTGCGAAGAAACTTCACGAGCGTGGAATCAAAATCATCGGCACTTCATTTCCCGACATGGACGTTGCCGAGGATCGCGGAAAATTTTCTGATCTGCTGAAGGAACTTGAAATTCCTTATCCGGATTACGGCGTTGCTTTCACTGTGGAAGAAGCCACTGAAGTCGCGCACCGCGTCGGTTATCCGGTACTCGTGCGGCCGAGTTATGTGCTTGGCGGACAGCGCATGCGAATCGTGATCAACGATGAAGAGTTGGAAAATGCCGTGATGAAATTGCTCAAGCATCTTCCCGGAAATAAAATTCTCATCGATCATTTTCTCGATCATGCTGAAGAAGCAGAGATTGATTCTATTTGTGATGGCGAGCAGGTGCACATCATGGGCGTGATGGAACACATCGAGCCCGCGGGAATCCACAGTGGCGATTCTTCTGCAGTGCTTCCACCTTTCAATTTGAAATACGAAGTAATCGACAAGATGATCGAGTATGCAGAAAAAATTGCAAAAGCACTCAACACGCGCGGACTCATCAACATTCAGTATGCGATCAAGAAAGACAAAGTCTACGTGATTGAAGCGAACCCACGCGCATCACGCACGACGCCTTTCATTGCAAAAGCTTACCAGATTCCTTATCTCAATATTGCAACAAAGGTGATGCTCGGTGTGAAGAAGCTCAAAGATTTCAAATTCGATCGCAAGCTAACGGGCTACGCCATTAAAGAACCTGTGTTCTCATTCTCTAAATTTCCGAACGTGAGCAAAGAACTCGGTCCTGAAATGAAATCCACCGGCGAGTCCATCCGTTTCATCAAGGATTTGTATGATCCGGTTTTCAGGCAGGTGTATAAGGAGAAGAGTATGTATTTGAGCCGATAATCAAAGAACAAGAAATCCCGATACGGCAATTTTTGTTTCCTGATCTACTTCAACTTTTTGTTTAAGAGTTGTGCCTGAAGCTTGATTTCGCATCCTCATTTCTTAACTTCATCCGCTGAACTCCTGTTTCACATGAAGCATTTTGTTTTTGTGTTGCTTTCATTTCTGTTCATTCAGCAGATGAATGCGCAATGCCCGAACGGAGGATCGCTTTCAGGAACCGAGTTAGTCGTCAACGGAAATTTCAGTTCAGGCAATACCGGTTTCAGCAGCCAATACACGTATTGCAATTCTTCTCTGTGTCTTTATCCTGAATCCTACTATGCAGTGGGAACTAATCCCACTTTTTTTCACGATGCTTTTCACGGAGTCGATCATACAACGGGCACAGGAAACCTGATGATCATTAACGGATCGGGGATCGCCAACACTGATATTTGGTGCGAGACAATTTCCGTTCAGCCCTATGCGAATTATGTTTTTTCCTATTGGCTTTCGAGCATGGTTACCAGTAATCCTGCTCAGCTTCAAATTGAAATGAATGGAATTTCAGTCGGCAGCATTGCCACCGCTCCGAACGTAACTTATTTGTGGCAACAGCATTCAGTGTTATGGAATGCCGGAAGCAACACGTCTGTCGAAGTATGCTTGGTGAATGAAAACACTGCTCTTGGCGGAAATGATTTCGGCCTTGATGACATTTCATTTCAGCAATGCGTTTGCACTTCTGCCCTTGTGGATGCAGGACCTGATCATTCGATTTGTCCCGGCGATTCCGCTCAGTTGAGTGCATCTGGCGGAGCTTTTTTCGCATGGAAACAGTCACCTTATCTCAGTGACACTGCTGTTTCCAATCCATTTGCAAATCCAGCTTCGACCACAAAATTTTATGTCACCGTTTTTGACACATCAGGATGTTCGGGAATTGACAGCACCACGGTTTTCGTAAATCCACCGCCGCAAATCGTGGTTAGTGCAGACACAGCCATTTGCATTGGATCTGCGGCTTGGTTGTTTGCTTCGGGTGGAATTAGTTATTCATGGTCGCCGGCATCCACGCTGAATGATTCTCTTATTTCAAATCCGATTGCACAACCCGATTCATTCACGACTTACTTCGTCACTGTAGCTGACACGAACGGATGCAAAGGGAAGGACAGCATTCACGTGAGTATTCTAGCATTGCCGCAGCCAATCATCAGCGCCGATACAATTATTTGCAAATTCACTCAAGCCATTCTCAGCGCCTCGGGAGGTGTTTCTTATTTGTGGGATGATGGAGCAATGGGAGATACTGATGTTGTTTCGCCTTTAATCAATTCGAATTACTCCGTGGTTGTCACCGACTCAAATGGCTGTTCAAATTCTGCATTGACAAATGTTTCCATCGCACCTGATTTTCTAACGATGTCTGGCGACACTGAGATTTGCATCGGCGACAACACCATTTTGTCAGGAAACGGAGCATCGACTTATCTATGGAATAACGGCGCTACGACTTCATCCATCACTGTTTCTCCAACTACATTTACCACTTACACGCTCATCGGATTTGATGGAACTTGTTTTGATACCGCATCACTGAATGTAACGGTTGATCCGTTGCCAAATGTTGACGCTGGTCCTGATGTGTCAATAGCTCTTGGCTCGAGTACAACGCTGATCGCAAGCGGCGGCGTAAGTGCGCAATGGTCACCGGGCATTTCGCTAAGCTGCATGGATTGCATTTCCACGATGGCTTCGCCAATGGACACAACAGTTTACTACGTAATTGTGACCGATGTGAACGGATGCTCAGCGGAAGATTCCGTCACTGTTTCTACTATTCCGCCTGATGATGTTTTCATCCCGAATGCTTTTACTCCCAACGGCGATGGCTTGAACGATTTGCTTATGCCGATTCTTTCGGGACATACGACTACAGAATCCTTCGCAGTTTTCAATCGGTGGGGACAAGAAGTTTTCTTCACTTCTTCATCAGGAACAGGATGGGATGGAAAATTTCAAAGTCAGCCTGAAGCCATGGATGTTTTCGTCTACTATTTTACCGGCCTTGATACTGAAACCGGAGAGAAAATCGTGAAGAAGGGAAATGTTTTTCTGATCAGATAGATTCAATTGAATTTCTGACGCTTCATCAAATACGGAAGCAGCACCTGAGTGAATCCCTGGTTGATGTCTGCTTCCACCAGGTCAATTTTGAATTGAGCGGAGCGCAATTTTAGCCGCTGAAAAAATTTCTTCATCTGGTCAACATAAAATTCTTTCACCTGCCCCGGCTGCACCTTCACCTGCTCACCGGTTTCAAGATCAACAAAGCGATACGGACGATTGGCGTATTCAAATTCCATCTCCTTCGACTTGTCAGTGACGTGAAATAAAATCACCTCATGTTTATTGTGTTTAAGGTGCTGAAGGGCAGAAAAGATTGCTTCCGTTTCTGCCGTATCCACATTCTCGAGCATGTCGCTGAAAATTACCACGAGTGACCGGCGATGAATTTTCTCAGCAATCTCGTGCAGGCATGCAGCAGCTGCTGTTTTCTTATTTCGTTCGGTGCGGTCCAACAAATTCTCAAGCTGCCCCAATAAAACTTTGTGATGAACGGAGCTGGATTTTACTTCCGAAATCGTTTCAGTTTCCCCTGCGAAAACCGAAAGTCCGAATGCATCACGCTGCTTGCGGAGCAATTGCATGATAGCTGCGGCGGCTAAAGTGGCAAAATCGATTTTTCGCAAACCTGATTTTGATTCTTCTTTCTCCGGAAAAAACATCGATGAAGATGCGTCCATCACAATCATGCACCGGAGATTTGTTTCCTCCTCGAATTTTTTTGTGTATAAACGATCCGTACGCGCAAAAACTTTCCAATCAATATGGCGCGTGCTTTCGCCCGGATTATAAAGGCGATGCTCGGCAAATTCCACTGAGAAACCATGAAACGGGCTTTTATGCAAGCCGATCAGGAATCCTTCGACCACTTGCTTGGCAAGCAAATCAAGATTCTGAATCTTGGCAATCTCGCTATGAAATTTCGTGATGTTATCCATCTGCATTCAGAAACCGTAAAAGTATTTCATTGCAACGGAAAATTATTTCAACTATTTTTCGTGCAATCAAAAAACACGTTATGTTCAAAACGATTCGCAGTAAATATTTCAAGGAGCATTGGGAAATCACGCTCATGTTGCTGCTCTCTTCGGCCTTCGCCGTGGGTCTTGAGATTCTGAGAATTTTTCTTACGCACCACAAAAATTATTTCTATTTCATCTGGAATTTATTTCTCGCCTGGATTCCTTATCTCATCAGCATTTATCTGCCGATCGCCTACTACAAAATGAAATCGAAAATCTTCGCTTACATCCTGCTCATCATCTGGTTTCTCTTCTGGCCCAATTCACCTTACATCATTACAGACCTTCTGCACCTGCGCGAAAAGCAACTTCCGCTCTGGTACGACCTCGGACTGATCCTCTCTTTCGCGTGGGCCGGATTGATGCTCGGCTTCATTTCGCTCATCGAAATTCAAAATCTGGTGAGGAAAAGATTCAGTCGCGTTGCCGGATGGGCTTTTGCCGTTTTGATTTTGTTGCTCGGAAGTCTGGGAATTTATGTGGGTCGATATGAGCGCTTGAACAGTTGGGATGTGCTCGATCCTGATAAACTTTATTCAATGATGATTATGCATTTAAAAGATCAACCCTTGCGAATTGAAATGCTTGGAATGACGATGCTCTACTTTATTTTTCTGCTGCTCGGTTATCTTACAATAAAAGTGATCATCAAAATTCCGGATCGGATGGCACTTTAAGAGTTACATAAAAGAATTGCCCCGCTGAAAATTCAGCGGGGCAATTCTTTTCCAATCTATTTAAGCGATCTGTGCCTTCAATTTATTTTCCAACACTGATTTCGGAACCACACCGATTTGCTTGTCCACTACCTGACCATTTTTAAAGATCAGCAATGTGGGAATGCTGCGGATGCCGTACTGAATTGCTGTTTCAGGATTCTCATCCACATTCACTTTTCCTATTACCGCTTGCCCCTCGTATTGCTTTGAGAGTTCTTCCACCACAGGCCCGATCATTCGGCACGGACCACACCATTCTGCCCAAAAATCAAGAAGAACGGGTTTGTCGGAGTTAATGACAGTGTCTTTGAAATTTCCATCAGTGATTTGAATTGCCATTTGTTTCGTTTTTTTTTGATTGATGTAAAATAAACAAGGAGGTCAGTTAAAAGTTCCCCGCATGGGGCGCACAAAAATAATCTTCAATTTTCATTCTTCAAGCCGCTGCACCAGACGGATGTGTATAGGAATTTTATCGGGCACTGCTTCAATCAGCCTGAATCGTGTAAGAAGTTCATTAACATGATCAAAATATTCAGAAAACTCTGTGGGAAACTTGTGAGCAATCTCCTGTTCCACCAATTCTCTTACTCTCTCCGGCGGCAAGGCTTCATGCCTCCACAGAATGGTGACGTATGTCTGCCTGATAAGATCAACTTTATCACTCTTGGGCTTGAATGAAGATTTTTTCTTTGCATATCTTGAAGAAGATTTCTTTTTCGGAGCTGGTTGCTTTGGCTTTGCTTTTTTGAGCGCTGATTTTTTGGAGGAAGACTTTCTCTTCGCAGCTTTCTTTTTGGATTTAGATTTCTTCATCGAGCAAAAATTTTATGACAGTTTTATTTCCACTTCCGGAATTTCATTCATTTCACTCATGAATTCATCGCTCAGATTCACTCCGGATTTGGCTGCAGCAAAGTTGAGCGAAAAACTTTCGGCAACATCATCCACGCGCACAGCAACAGGATAGTTCCCTTTGTGTTTCGTGAGCAGTTTCTCCATCTTCCCGATCACCTCATCTGAAACTTCAGGAAGGGACAGAGTGAGTGTCACTTTCTTTGTCATCTTTTCGCGGACGTCCTGCAGCAATTGCACAGAAGAAATTTTCAACTCCCAGCGATCATCGGAATTGAAACGAAGCTGGTATTTCCCCCTGATGAAAAGCATGCTGCCCGACTCCAGAAAATGCTTGTACTTCAAAAAGTCCTCACCCCACAAAACCATTTCCGTTGTTCCGCTGAAATCTTCGAGCGTGAAAACACCGAACGGTTTTCCGTTGCGGCTCATCTTTGATTCAAAACCGATCACGATGCCGGCAATCGCAACTTCCTGATTTTTGAAATTGTCAAGCTCTTCAATTTTCGCCGTGCAAAAACTTAACAGCTCGAGACGATAATCTTCGAGCGGATGCCCGCTCAAGTACATTCCCGTCACTTCTTTCTCGCGCTTCAATTGAACAAGCGAAGTCCAAAGTTCCACATTCGGCAATGAAGGAATTTGCATTTCCTGATGATGCGCATCGCTGAAGAGGCTGGCCATCGAGCCGTTCGCCTTGTTCTGCTCTGACGCTGCAAACTTCATCGCCTTTTCAATCACGGTAATATTTTCTTTCGGAAGCACAGCGAAATACTGTGCACGGTGCGTATTCGGAAAACAATCAAATGCTCCGGAAGCAGCGAGCACTTCCAATCCTTTTTTATTCAGTGCACGGGAGTTCACTCTTTTCGTGAGATCAAATATGCTTTTAAACGGCCCATTCTTCTCGCGTTCTTCAATGATGGCCGTCACCGCTGCTTCGCCGATTCCTTTGATTGCTGCGAGCGCAAAACGGATGTCGCCATTTTTCGTGGCGAAGAATTTTACTTTGCTTTCATTAATGTCGGGACCGAGCACTTTTATTTTGAAACGCTTGGCTTCATTTAAATAAAACTGTGTGTCTTCAATGGAGCCGGCATAATTTGAAAGTGTGGCCGCAAGAAATTCTGCAGGGAAATTTGCTTTGAGATAACCTGTCTGATAGGCGATGATGGCATAGCCTGCCGAGTGTGAACGGTTGAATCCGTATTCGGCAAATTTCTCCATGATGGTGAAAACTTCGTCGGCAGCGCGCTCGTCAATTCCTTTCTGAATGGCTCCCTGCACAAAATGCTTGCGCTGCTCTCTCATTTCTTCCATCTTCTTTTTCCCCATGGCGCGACGCAATAAATCAGCTTTGCCAAGCGTGTAACCCGCCATCAATTGCGCCACCTGCATGATCTGTTCCTGATAAACCATGATGCCATAGGTCGGTTTCAGAATTTCTTCGATCAGCGGATGCGGATAATTCACTTTCTGCTGACCATGCTTTCGCTTGATGTAATCAGGAATGTAATTCATCGGACCCGGGCGATAGAGCGCATTCATCGCAATTAAATCTTCGATGTGCGATGGCCTGAGCTCTTTCAAATATTTGCGCATGCCGGGCGATTCAAACTGAAAGATGCCAATCGTATCAGCGTGCTGAAAGAGCTCGAATGTTTTTTTGTCGTCGAGCGGAATTTTGTCCAGAACGATATCGATTCCGTGATTGGCTTTGATGTTTTCCAGTGCATCCCTCTGCACTGAAAGTGTTTTCAATCCCAGAAAATCCATCTTCAGCAATCCGGCATCTTCAATCAGCTTGCCTTCATATTGCGTGACGAGCAGATCGGAATCTTTCGAAGGAATGACGGGAATAAATTCACGAATATCACTCGGCGCAATGATGACACCTGCTGCATGAATTCCGTAATGACGAACACAACCTTCAAGTGTTTGCGCCACGCGCAATGTTTTTTTTACGAGCGGATCAGGACTGTTTCGTAATTGGGAAAGCTCAACCGATTCGTTGAAGGCGCGGAGAAAACTCATTCCCGGAACTTCAGGAATCAACTTCGCAATACGATTGGATTCAGGAAGCGGAAGTCCAAGCACACGGGCGACGTCTCGAATTCCGGTCTTCGGTCCCATTGTTCCGAACGTGATGATTTGCGCCACCTGATGCTGTCCATATTTCTTCACGACATAGTCAATCACTTTTTGTCGGCCCACATCATCGAAGTCAATGTCCATGTCCGGCATTGAAATGCGCTCGGGATTCAGAAATCTTTCGAAGAGCAAATTGTATTGAAGCGGATCCACATTGGTAATACCGATGCAGTAAGCCACAGCCGAACCTGCTGCGCTGCCGCGGCCGGGTCCAACCCACACACCGATCTCACGAGCTGCATTGATGAAGTCAGCGACAATCAAAAAATATCCGGCGAAGCCAGTTTTCTCAATGATGCCGAGTTCATATCGCAGCCGTTCTTCAATCTCCGGCACAAGCTGAACATAACGCCTCTTTGCACCGAGCCATGTGAGATGCTCGAGGTATTGCTGATTGGTGTTGTAACCTTCCGGCAGAGGAAAATGCGGCAGCAGAATTTTTTTCTTCAGATCAAGGTCTTCAACTTTTGAAACAATCTCCTCCGTATTATCGAGTGCTTCCAATAAATCGGGAAAGCGCTCTTCCATCTGCGATTTTGTTTTGAAGAAAAACTGATCGTTGGAAAATCGCATGCGGTTTTCATCGCTCACTAATTTATTTGTTTGAAGGCAAAGTAGAATGTCCTGTGCTTCGGCGTCTTCCTGATTCACATAGTGTGAATCATTCGTGGCAATGATCTTCACATGGTATTTGCGTGCCCACTTCAGCAACATGGAATTCACTTTATCCTGCTCGGAAATTCCGTGACGCTGAATTTCGATGTAATAATCTTCGCCGAAAACATCCAGCCATTCTTTGAAAACACGTTCTGCTTCTTCTTCTGAACGATTCAAAATATGCTGTGGAACAATTCCGCCGAGACAACATGTAGTGGCGATAATTCCTTCGTGATATTGTTTGACAAGTTCGAAATCAATTCGCGGATAATAGTAGAATCCCTCTACAAAACCGAGCGAGCAAAGTTTGATGAGATTTCTGTAACCTGTTTCATTTTTCGCAAGCAATACCTGATGAAATGCTTTCTTGCCTTTGCTTCCGTCATCATCATTGCCAAAACCCGGCAGCACTTCTTTCTTCGTTCTGTCGAACGTGAGATAAAATTCACAACCGATGATGGGCTTGAGGTTATGCTTGTGCGCCTCCTTCACAAACTCAAACACGCCGAACATGTTTCCATGATCGGTGATGGCAATGGATTTCATTCCGTCTGCCACTGCTTTTTTCATCATCGTGGCAATGTCAGCCGCGCCATCGAGCAGCGAATATTGCGTGTGGCAATGAAGATGTGTGAAATTCATTTCGGAATGCGGATTGTCGATTTCGGATTTTGAAGTTTGTGTTTTGAGTTTGTCTTAAGTCTTACGTCTATCAGTCTTAAATCTTATTTCGCTTTATATCCCATTTCGTTCAGCAGTTTCACCACGCGCTCCTTCATTTCTCCCTGGATCAAAATCAATCCGTCCTTGGCGCTGCCGCCGGTTCCGCATTTCTTTTTCAATTCTGCAGCAAGATTTTCAAGATCGGAATCTTTGCCGATGAAACCATCAACTACGGTCACTGTTTTTCCGCCACGATGATTTTTTTCAATGCGAACACGAAGTTCTTGCTTACGGTTCGCAAGTGTTTCTTCATCGGAACCTGAAAACGATTTGTATTCGAAATCAGGATTCGTGGAATAAACGACGCCGAACTTGTTCTTATTCTTATTTGACACGTGAGAAAGAAAAAGCAGGAGGTTTTTTCCTGCTGAATTTTCATTTCAAAAATACATCTTTGAAAAAACGGACCGATAGAACTTTTCAACAAACTTTAATGAGCAACAAGAGATTGTTCTAAGAAATCTTCGCCTTCAGACTCAAATCCAAACTCCGATATGAGTGAGTGATTGCTCCGACGGAAATGTAATCGACATTAGTGGCAGCTATATCACGAACGGTTTCAAGATTCACGCCGCCGGATGCTTCCGTTTCAAATCTACCTGCAATCATCTCCATAGCTTCTTTGAGAGTTTTTAAAGAAAAATTATCAAGCAGGATTCGATTCACGCCGCTGGTTTGCAGAATCATGGCAACATCTTCAAGTCTTCGGGCTTCAATTTCCACTCTGAGAGAAAGTTTTTTTTCGCGCAAATATTTTTTCACGGCTTCAATCGCATTCACCACTCCGCCGCAGTAATCAATGTGATTGTCCTTGATCAGAATCATATCGAACAAACCGAAACGATGATTTTCTCCGCCACCGATTCTCACGGCCCATTTCTCTGCTTCACGAAATAATGGAGTCGTTTTTCTTGTGTCGAGAATTTTAGCTTTGAATCCTTCCACTCTTTTCACGTATTCATTCGTGAGCGTGGCAATGCCGCTCATACGCTGCATACAATTCAATGCGAGACGCTCGCCGGTGAGAATCGCGCGCGCATTTCCTTCCAGTTCAAAACCGATTTGCCCTTCGTTAATTTTATCACCGTCATTCAGCAATTTTTTGAATTGAATGGAAGGATCGAGATAGCGGAAAATTTTTTCTGCAAGTTCGACGCCGGCGAGAATGCCGTCGTCTTTAATGTGGAGCTGCGCCTTGCCAACAGCATCTTCTTTAATGCACGAAAGGGAGGTATGATCACCCTCCCTTACGTCTTCGGTTAAAGCTTGCTGAATGAAATTTTTCCAGTCCAATCAGGATTGTTTTTCAAATCGCATTTCCTGAATTACCTGCTGCCCTCCTTTCTGTTTCACAAAATAATAGACGCGATAAGATTGCGAAGAAGTTTTGAGCGTTCCGATTCCATACGTTGAACCTTCACCCGATGAACCGCGATGTTTCATATCGAAGGCCTGCACAGCATTCTTGGTAAAGAAGTCTCGAAGAACCATTTCACCCTGCGTTTTGCTGTATGTCGATTCGCGATCGAGAATGGTTATTTCAACATTGTTATCAAAATACCTGGCAATCTCCCTTGAGTCTCCGTTACGGATGGCCGTGGCCACATTGTCAAGCACATCGGCTTGGGAAAAAGCCAGCACCGGAAAAAGCACACACATCACACCAGTCAACTTCACGATCAAATTTGTTTTCATTGTAGATTTTATTTCATGCAAGGAAGGTGTCAAAAATAGCGCCAACGATTAGGAGGTTGGAGAGCTCAAATCTAAATCTTTTATGCGAATCGGAGTTCATCTGTTGCTGTTACTCAATTGATTGATTGACATTTTGCGTTTGATGCCGTGATAATTTTCGAAGTACTTTTGGCAACTGCGAATGAAAAAGAAAGTCATGCTGATCATCATGGACGGATGGGGCCACGGCACGCACCCGCCCAGCGATGCGATTTATCAGGCAAACGTTCCATTTGTAAAAGGATTGTATTCTAAATATCCGCATTCGGAACTCATTACGTGCGGTGAAGCCGTTGGGTTACCAAACGGACAGATGGGTAATTCAGAAGTTGGACACATGAACATCGGTGCCGGCAGAGTTGTGTGGCAGGAATTGCTTCGTATTAACCGTGCAATTCAAAAAGGTGAGTTGCAGAAAAAACAAGCACTGCTGGATGCGCTGAATTATGCAAAACAAAATAACAAGCCTGTTCACTTCATCGGTTTGGTTTCAGACGGCGGCGTTCACTCGCACATCAATCACCTGAAAGCGTTGTGTGACATTGCCAAAGAAAATGGCGTGAAGAAAGTTTTCATTCATGCCTTCACTGATGGACGTGACACTGATCCAAAAAGTGGTTACGGTTTTCTGAATGAATTGCAAAAGCATCTGCAATCTTCAACAGGCGAATTAGTTTCTGTGGTGGGAAGATATTATGCCATGGATCGCGACAATCGCTGGCAAAGAGTGAAACTCGCTTATGATTTGCTCGTTAGGGGCGAAGGAAAAAAGACCAACGATATTCTGAAATCGGTTCAGGAATCTTACGATGAGAATGTAACGGATGAATTCATCAAGCCCATTGTGAAAGTGGATGCAAAAGGAAACTCAATCGGTAACATCAACGAAGGTGATGCCGTGATTTGTTTCAACTTCAGAACAGATCGCTGCCGTGAAATCACCAAAGCACTCACGCAGCAGGATTTTCCTGAATTCAGCATGAAGAAAATTCCGTTGCACTATGTGACGATGACCATCTATGATCATACGTTCAAGAATGTGGCAAATATTTTTTCAAATGAAGATTTGAACAACACACTTGGCGAAGTGCTTTCGCAAAAAGGATTGACGCAAATTCGAATTGCGGAAACGGAAAAATATCCTCATGTAACCTTCTTCTTTAATGGCGGCAGGGAAAAGCCATTCGAAGGCGAAAACAGATTTATGATTCCATCGCCGAAAGTCGCTACCTACGATCTTCAGCCCGAGATGAGCGCTTATCCGGTTAAGGACATGCTTATTCAAAAAATGAAAGAGCTTCAGCCGAATTTCATCTGCGTCAATTTTGCAAATGCAGACATGGTTGGGCACACTGGTGTGATGAGTGCAGTAAAGAAAGCGGTTGAAGCAGTTGATCAATGCGTGAATGAAGTGGTGACGACCGGATTGGAACTCAGCTACTCCATTTTTCTCACCGCCGACCACGGAAATGCCGATTACCTGATCAATGAAGACGGCTCGCCGAACACCGCGCACACGATGAATCCTGTACCGCTGTTTTTCATTGATAAAGATTTTCATCCCAAACTGAAAAACGGCAAACTTGCTGACCTCGCTCCCACCATTCTGAAATTAATGGAGATCGAAATTCCGAAAGAGATGGATGGTGAAATCCTTATTTAAGACATGAGAATGCGAATAATGAATGAAAAAGAATTGAATATGCGGAAGCGATTTTTGTTTTATGTCTTAAGTCTTACATCTTTCATCTTATTTCTTTCAAGCAGTTGTCAGCCGCCTTCTTCAAATCTCTCCCAAAATATTTATTTCAATCTGCCGAAATACTTTGATGAACAGGTGAAGCATCTTCAAAACGACTCATTATCGGTAATGAAAACTTCTGAAGTAAATGGCAACACCGATGAGCATCAGATGGACTGGACGGACTGGAAACGGGAGTTCACTTTGTTCTATGCTTCTGACATCAGCAAGAGTTCTTTCGCAGGAAAATACAAAGTCGATTCTGTTCAGCTCAACAGCTCGCACAAGAAAATTTCTTACGTTGCCACGGATAGCTCACTGCGAACAAAACTTCTGGAGATCAGCTATTCAAATGATTCACTGAAAGAAATTCACATTATAAATCACACGGGGAATTTCCTTTCAACCACTGATGAAGAACTTTACTACGAGCCGTTGAAGAGTTACATTATTAAATCATCGGTAAGGAACCGTTTTTTTGGTGTGAATGAATTTTCGATACTCGGACAGATTGTGAGTAAACAGAAACAGTATTTCTGAGTGGTATCATCTTATTTTTGAAAAAATTTCCGCTTTGAATTTCGGCATCTGCAATCTCACCGTTATTCCTCTTCGCGCCGAGGCCTCTGATAAAAGCGAAATGGTTTCGCAACTTTTGTTCGGCGAAACTTTTGAAATTCTCTCGCAGGAGAAACAATGGCTTCGCATTCACACACACGCCGATGATTACGAAGGATGGATCGATGACAAACAAATTGCCCGGCTTGACGCCACTCAATTTAAATCCACACAGCAATCTTCATTTTGCCTTACCGATCTCATGGCGACTGCATTTGGAAAAAACGGAAGTTTGATCCTCGTTATTGGCTCATCGCTTCCCAATTATTCCAATCAACATTTCAGTATCAGCCACGAAGAATATCAGACAGATGGTGATGTAACAGAAACCGGCAATAAAGATTTATCGAACCGCATTCCGTGGAACGCACTCAAGTTTGCGGGCATGCCTTATCTCTGGGGCGGGCGCTCACTCTTCGGAATGGACTGTTCAGGCTTCACCAATGTTGTTTTCAAATTATCAGGAATAAAATTGCGACGCGATGCCTGGCAGCAAAGCGAGCAGGGGATTCTTGTTTCCTTCGTTGATCACAGCCGCCCCGGTGATCTGGCTTTCTTTCAAAATGAAGAAAACAAAATCACCCATGTGGGAATTATTCTTGAAAACAGAAAAATCATCCACGCATCAGGAAAGGTACGGATAGATACGCTCGATCACTATGGGATTTACAACGAAGAGCAGAAGCGCTACACACACCAATTGCGACTCATAAGAAGAATCATTGCCTGATTCGGATTTTAAATTTATCTTTATACAGCTTTGAATGATTAAAGTTCTGACATCCGATCAGCTTCATGCAGCGGATCAATACACGATGGATCATGAGCCAGTGTTGAGTATTGATCTGATGGAGCGTGCTGCGCACAGCCTCCAGTTTTCAATCACGGAGGAAATAAAAATTTCACCTCACTCTGCGTTTTACATTTTCTGCGGTTACGGAAACAACGGCGGCGACGGGCTTGCTCTTGGGCGATTGCTGTATCCGGATGCAGAATCCGTCAATATTTTTTGTTTAGCTGATAAAAAGCAGCACACTCCTGATTTCAACACCAATTTCGAGCGACTCATCAAAATTCCGATGGTCAACCATTTCTTGATTAAGAATGAAAATGACTTTCCTGCAATTCCTGAAAATGCGGTGATCATCGACGCGATTTTTGGTTCAGGACTAAATAAACCATTGTCAGGACTTCCAAAAAAGCTCGTAAAATTTTTGAATGAACAGAAATCAAAACGGATTGCCATAGATATTCCGAGCGGCTTGTTTGCGGATCATTTCACTGCAGATATTTCTTTTCATGCTGATCACACTATCACTTTTCATTCACCGAAATTTTCTTTTCTCTTCGCCGACAATTATGAATCGATCGGCGATGTACACACAGCGGACATCGGGCTGAATAAGGAATTCATCGCCTCTTTACCCGTGAAAAATTTTCTTCTCGAGGAACACGATATACGTGTCAGGCTGCAGTCAAGAAAAAAATTTGATCATAAAGGCAAATTCGGGCATGCATTTATTCATGCGGGAAATATTGGCAAGATGGGTGCAGCTATCATGTGCGCCAGAGCGTGCGCACGCACGGGTGCGGGACTCACCACGGCACACATTCCGCAAAATCAATCTTCGCTGCTGAACATCGCGGTACCTGAAGTGATGACGGAGGAATACTCCAACAGTCATGCTCTAGATCTCGACCTGAGCAAATTTTCTTCATTTGCATTCGGTCCCGGCATCGGAACGCATGACCATCAGCGAGGCACTTTCTTTTCATTGCTGAAAAAAATTTCTGCCTGCGCTGTGTTCGATGCTGATGCCCTGAATTTGCTTTCCGAAGAAAAAAACTGGTGGAAACTGATTCCTGAAAATTCAATCCTCACTCCTCACCCAAAAGAGTTTGAACGGCTGGCCGGAAAAACTTCTAATTGGGAGGAACGTCACAACCACCAGCTCAAACTTTCAACAGAACATTCTTTGTTCATCATTTTGAAAGGAGCCCTAACCTGCATCACCACTCCTGAAGGATATTCATTCTTCAATCCAACCGGAAATCCTGCTATGGCGAAAGGTGGCAGTGGTGATGTGCTTACCGGCATGATTGTTTCGTTGCTTGCACAACATTACTCACCACAGGATGCGTGCATCATCAGCGTGTATCTGCACGGACTTGCCGCTGATCTTGCAGTTGAATACGAAAGCGCAGAATCATTGTTGGCTAGTGACATTATTGATCGGATCGGCGATGCTTTCAGGAAAATTGAAAACCCTGATGACCCGTTCCCCGACCCGCCCGGTGGTTTCGATTATGAAGAAGACGATCAGGAGCGCGACATCCTCGGTCTCAATTAATCCCTGGACGGCTCTCCGAGTTGCTTGTTATCTTTGTTGAATGAATTTTACTCCGCTGACTGCCATCTCCCCCGTCGATGGCCGCTACCGTGATAAAGTTGAAGCTCTCGAAAATTATTTTTCCGAATTCGCTCTCATCCGTTACCGTGTTTTTGTTGAAGCGGAATATTTTATTGCTCTTGTTGAAGCTGATCTTCCGCAACTGAAATCATTCGACAGAAAAAATTTTGACGCACTGAGAAATCTCTACCGCAATTTTTCGGAAGAAAATGCAAAGCACATCAAGGAACTTGAGAAGATCACGAATCATGATGTGAAGGCAGTAGAATATTTTCTGAGAGGAAAATTCAAAGAGATGGGCTGCGAACCGTTCGTTGAATTCATTCATTTCGGATTGACTTCGCAGGACATTAACAACACAGCCGTTCCGCTTTCCATGAAAGAAGCATTGCAGCATCAGTACACACCGCTGCTGGCTCAAGTGATTGACAAACTGAAATCACTTTCTTCTGAATGGAAAGAAGTTTCCATGCTTGCACACACGCATGGTCAGCCTGCATCACCAACCATTGTCGGAAAAGAATTTTATGTGTTTGTTGAACGATTGATCAATCAGAAGGATGAACTGGTTCGGCTTCCTTTCGCTGCAAAATTCGGCGGAGCCACGGGAAATATGAATGCGCATTACGCCGCTTATCCGAATGCAGACTGGAAAAATTTCTCCGATCATTTTGTGAATGAAGTTTTGGGATTGAGCCGATCCCACCACACCACGCAGATTGAACACTATGATTTTCTTGCCGCGCAACTTGATGCATTGAAACGAATCAACAACATTCTGATCGATCTGTGCCGCGATGTGTGGATGTACATTTCGATGGAGTATTTCAAACAAAAAATCAAAGCAGGTGAAGTGGGTTCGTCAGCGATGCCGCATAAAGTAAATCCGATTGATTTCGAAAATGCAGAGGGAAATCTGGGTGTCGCCAATTCATTGTACGAACATCTCTCTTCCAAACTTCCGATCTCAAGATTGCAGCGTGACCTCACTGACTCAACTGTTCTGCGCAACATCGGCGTTCCCATTGCTCATTCAATGATTGCGCTTCATTCTCTTCTTAAGGGACTTGACAGATTGATTCTGAATGAAGCGAAACTGAAAGAAGATTTGGAAAACAACTGGGCTGTGGTTGCCGAAGCTATTCAAACCATTCTTCGCCGGGAAAATTATCCTGATCCTTACAACACACTCAAAGAACTCACGCGCAAGAATGAAAAAATTTCTGCGAAAGAAATTTCATCCTTCATTGACTCACTAAAAGTGAGTGAAGAAGTGAAGAAGGAACTGAAAGCGATTTCTCCATTCAGCTATACAGGAAAATTTCAACTGTAAGATCAGTGTCACAGCTTAAAGAAGGCGAAGATTACTACTTGAATGAAAATGGTCTGCTTGTTTTCACTGAAGCTTATCATTTGAAGCGCGGTTACTGTTGCCGCAGCGGATGCAGACATTGCCCATACGGCTACATCGGCGATAATAATGATGAAGAAAAGAGAGTGAAGAATAAATTAACTCAAAAAGGCGACTGGAGTTTTGATATTTAATTCTTACTCAAACCTCATCGCCTTCACAGGGGAAATTCTTGAAACCAGATAAGACGGAATGATGAGCGTGAGAAAACAAATGATCAGCGTTCCGGCATTTATCGCGATTACATAAGCTGGATCAATTAAGATGGGCGCAACAGAAACGTAATAGGAAGATTCATCGAGCTTGATGATGTGAAAATATTTCTGCGCCAGACTCAGTCCGATTCCAAGTGCATTTCCGAGCAGCAATCCAAGCACAGTGATGTACGCTGCGTGGTAAAGAAAAATTTTCCGGATCATCCAGTTCGATCCGCCGAGTGATTTCAAAATACCGATCATATTAGTCCGCTCAAGAATGATGATGAGCAACACCGTGGTCATGTTGATCACAGCAACCAAAATCATGAGAATGATGATCACCCGCTCATTCATGTTTTGAAGATCGAGCCAGTCAAAAAGATTCGGATTGATCTCCCGCATCGTTTTCGCCTGAAGCTTCTGCCCTACAAAATCCTGGTTGATCATCGCGCCCATCTTATCGAGATCATTCACATTGTTAATGAACACTTCGAAGCCGCCGACTTCAGTCGGTTCCCAGCCATTCAATCGCTGAATCATTCCAATGTCAACCAGCGCGTAGAGGCGGTCGTATTCATCCAATCCCGTTTTATAAATGCCGGAAATTTTAAGCTTGCGATAGCGCATCGGCTCCTGAATGAAATAGACCAGCACATCATCGCCCACTTTCAGCTGCAAGCGATCGGCTGTTGTTTGCGAGATGATGATTTTATTTTTTGAAGTAGAATCGCCGCCATGAAAAATATCTCCGGCTACGATGTAATGCTTCAGAAAACTCCAGTCGAAATCACTTCCGATTCCGCGCAGTACGATGCCTTCGATTTCCGAACTTGTTTTCATGATACCGGCTTTGGTAGCTGTCACCTGAATATGCCGCACGCCTGGAACTTTTTCGAGCGCAGGATAAAAAGACTGATTCATGCTCACCGGTTCTTCACCATATGCGGCATTCTCCTCGTAACTGCGAATGGAAATGTGGCCCCAGAATCCGAAAACTTTTTCGCTGATCTCCTGCTGAAAACCGTTCACGATTGCGCCGGCAACAATCATGACCGCGACACTCAGCGCCACGGCAATCATCGCCACGCGAATCACAAATCGCGAGAACGATTGCCCTTTGCTGAATGCCAGCTTGCGTGAAATGAAAAACTCCAGATTCACTCTGTGGATTGTCGTTTTAAAATTTCAGATTTAAGATTGCGATTTTCGTTGCGATAAAATTATGCAAAGCAAACTGCGGAAGCGAAGACATAGGTTTGATGTTCTGAAAACATCGAAAGGTTTCGCTGTCATTATTCTGTTTTCCCTCTGCGTTAAAGCACAATCAACAACCAAAGCGGCATCGCAAGTTGTGGTTGGGGCAGAGCGAACGAGCGAATATCTTCCTCTTCTTTCCGGAAAAAATGTTGCGCTTGTTGTGAATCAAACTTCACTGATCGGAAAAACTCATCTCGTTGATTCGCTCATTTCACTTCACATCGCAGTAAAAAAAATTTTTGCGCCGGAGCATGGCTTTCGCGGAAACATGGGAGCAGGCGTTCAGATTTCTGACAGCATGGATCCCAAAACAGGTACGCAGATCATTTCTCTCTATGGAAATAATTTCAAACCCACTTCAGATCAACTGAAAGGAATCAACATCGTCGTATACGACATTCAGGATGTCGGTGTTCGATTCTACACATTTATCTCCACGTTACATTATGTTATGGAAGCTTGCGCGGAAAACCATGTTTCACTTTTGGTTTTGGATCGTCCTGATCCGAATGGATTCTATGTGGATGGTCCGGTGCTTGATTCCGCTTTCAGTTCGTTCGTAGGCGTCGACCGGGTTCCGATTGTTTACGGAATGACTCCGGCTGAATATGCTTCCATGCTGAACGGTGAGCATTGGCTGAAAAACGGTGTCCGGTGTGATCTTCATGTTGTACCCTGCGAAAATTACACGCATAAAACGTTGTACCAACTTCCTGTGAATCCATCTCCGAATCTTCGCAGCATGAATGCGATTTATCTTTATCCGTCGCTTTGTTTGTTTGAAGGAACCACAGTGAGTGTGGGTCGCGGCACGGATAAACCGTTTACGCAAATCGGTTATCCGGGATTCAAATCAGGAAATATAAAATTCACGCCGCGCAGCGTGCCCGGCGCCACCAACATTTATTACCTCGATCAGGAATGTTCAGGATTTGATTTGTCAGGATTGAATGAAGGTTTCTTCGAGGAGCGGAAACATCTTTTTCTTCAGTGGCTGATGGAATTTTATTTTAGCTACCCTAAGAAAAAAGAATTTTTCACTGATTATTTTGATAAGCTCGCGGGAACTGATGAACTGAGAAAACAGATTGAAAGAGGAACTCCTGAAATGGAAATAAGAAGGAGCTGGGATCCGAAACTGAATGAGTTCAAGACGATTCGTAAAAAATATTTGCTGTACACAGACTTTGAATAGATCAATGACTTGTGGACTTAAGACTCGCAGACAAAAACATTGGTCTACAAGTCTTACGTCCATAAGTCTTATGTCAAAATAAGACATGCGTATTTTATTTCTCGGTACTCCGGAATTTGCTGTTCCTTCTCTCGAAATATTATTGAACGAAGGGCACGAAATCGTAAGTGTGATCACTGCGCCGGATAAACCGGCTGGAAGAGGAATGCACTTGCAGCAATCCGCAATAAAAAAATTTGCTGCCGAACATGAATTAAAAATTCTTCAGCCTGAAAAGTTGAAGGATG
>Ga0335085_10001505_pt1 | contig 48667 bp, 48 predicted proteins | sample Lox_Sample_45_FD_206712 | JGI IMG/M metagenome (GOLD analysis project Ga0335085, IMG submission 206712) | Soil microbial communities from Loxahatchee National Wildlife Refuge, Florida, United States - Lox_Sample_4.5 | ecosystem: Environmental > Terrestrial > Soil > Wetlands | place: USA...
CGGCAGCCCGAAGGGGCGCGTCCTCGCGCAGCGCGTTAGCGCTCCCGAGGCGGAGCGCGAGCGGAGTCTCGGGAAAATCAGGAATTTGCAGTTGACCTGCGCCATCAGACCAGATTCTCGGTCGGCAACCCGAAGGGGCGCGTCCTCGCGCAGCGCGCCAGCGCTCCCGAGGCGGAGCGCGAGCGGAGTCTCGGGAAAATCAGGAATTTGCAGTTGACCTGCGCCATCAGACCAGATTCTCGGTCGGCAACCCGAAGGGGCGCGTCCTCGCGCAGCGCGCCAGCGCTCCCGAGGCGGAGCGTGAGCGGAGTCTCGGGAAAATCAGGAAGACATTTGCCCCCGCATGGACCTGTGTTACTTAGCACTTACCGCGGCGCCGATTTCGGCGCCGTGTCGAGGTGACATCATGATTCTCGACGATCTGAAACTCGACGGTCGGGTCGCCATCATTACCGGCGCGGGACGCGGCCTGGGCCGCGCGATGTCAGTGAAGTTCGCCCACTGCGGAGCTGACATCGTGGCCGCATCGCGCACCCTGGCGCAGCTCGAGGAAACCGCCGCCGAGGTGCGCAAGACCGGGCGCAAATGCGTGATCGTCCCGACCGACGTCACCAACTCCGAGCAGGTCAACGCGATGGCCGCGGCTGCCGTGCGCGAGCTGGGCCGTATCGACATCCTGGTAAACAACGCCGGCGGGGGCGACGATTCGCTCGGCAAACCGATCGAGAAAATCACAGACGAGGAATGGCGCCGCGGCCTCGATACCAACCTCACCAGCCAGTTCTACGCGGCGCGCGCCGTGCTCCCGCAGATGGTCAAGCAAAATCGCGGCAAGATCATCAACATCGCTTCGGGCTACGGCCTGCGCGGCGGCAAGCACAACTACATGTACGCGTGCTCCAAGGGAGGAGTGCTCCAGCTCACGCGCTCGTTGGCGCTTACATACGCGCAGTACAACATCCAGACCAACTGCATCGTGCCCGGGATTTTCCCGCACAACGAAGAGATGATGCGCTTCTTCAAGGGCGGTAAGTTTATCCCGATCGGCCGCCCGGGTGACGATGCGGAGCTGGGCCCGCTGGCGGTCTTCCTCGCATCGAACGCATCCAACCACATCAACGGCGAATTCATCGCTATCGATGGCGGCGGCCTGGCGGGTGGCATCACCCCAACCGGAGCGATTCCTGCTCTGCCCGTGGAAGAACGGTGATTGCGATGCCATCGGACGACATCACGAAGGATTTTTCGCTCGACGGCCGCGGTGCGCTGGTCGTCGGAGTTGAGACCGTGGCGGGCCGCGCCGCCGCCCTCACTCTCGCTGAGGCGGGAGCCAAGCTCCTGATCGCATCGATGGAGCCGGGGACAGACGCCAGGCTCAAGGAAATCGCCAAGGCCATCCAGGCCGTAGGTGAAAAACCGATCATCCAGGTACAGAATAGTGCGGTACGCGCCGACCTGAGCGCGACCGCCGATCTCGCAGCCAAGCAGCTCGGACGTCTCGACATCCTCGTAAACGCGCTCGATGCGCCCTGGTACGGCCCTTCCGAGACCGCCGATGACACCGCTTATGAACGCGTGATGGATAGCAACCTGAAGCGCGTCTGGACCTCCTGCCAGGAAGGCGGCCGCGTGATGTTACGCCAGGGCAGCGGCGTGATCGTCAATATCACCTCGGTGCTGGCGGACCGCGGGGTTCCCAACGCTAGCCTCTACTGCATGGCCAAGGCAGGCGTCCTGAACTTGACGCGCGCGTTGGCATTGGAATGGGCTCGAAGAGGAGTAAGGGTCAACGCGCTGGAGGCCGGATGGGTCGATGAACCGGCAAGCCCCACCAACGCCGACGAGGACTTCAAGAAGATTCTGCTCAAGTATCTGCCATCGAATCGGCTCGTGAAGCCGGAAGAACTCGGCGGCGCCCTCCTCTATCTGGTATCGCCCGCGGCAGGATTCGTAACCGGCGAATCGATCATCGTCGACGGCGGCCTGATGTGCCGCGTCTGACGCCCGCTCCTCTCCTGACCGATCCCGGAGCGGAGAGGTCAGTTCGCATTCTTTTGCGGGCCGGGTGAGGGACATCTTTTAGTGCGAGCGAAGTCGCGCGATTCAAGATTCCCGCCGTCCGCTATCTATCGAACCGCCAGGGTGAACGTATAGTCGCCGCCGTCCCAGGCATGCTTCCTCTGCACCTCCGCAACCCGCCCGGACGCAATGTCCTGTCGCAGCCTCTCCACACCGACCTCAACTTCGTTCTTGTTCTGCGCGTTGGCAAAAAATGAAATCCCCGCCCTCACCCTGGGATCGAGGTATAACTCCGGTCGATTCTTCCCGCACAAGAGAAACCAATCTTTCAGATCATCTGTGACGTCGAACGCTTCGCTCGTCGCAACCTCGAAACCCGCCGCCGCAAGCGCGCCGCGTGCCTCAAAGCGCAAGTACGGAGCCGTCGCCCGTTCCATAAGCTCAGGGAAATACTCTCGAACCCAGTAATGCTCCATCTGCGCTGCGGTGCTATTCAGCAACACCAATCGCCCTCCCGGACGCAGCACGCGATGGACCTCGCGAAATGCTGCCACCGGATCGTCCATATGATGATGAACGAAGGTGCAGGTCGCCCCGCTGAATGACTCGCTCCTGAACGGCAGCGCCTCTGCACGCGCGTTGTTCAGCGGTAGCGACGGCGCCTTTTCGCGGGCGCGCTCGAGCATCGTCCGTGAGAAATCGATTCCGGTGATTCGAATCCCTCTCTCGGCGATCGCGCGCGTATAGTTCGCCGTGCCGCATCCCACGTCGAGATAGAACCCATCCCTCGACGGCGCGAGATGATGAAGCAGGCGTGACAGGATGAACGGATCGGCGCATCGCGTCGTGTCGTAGCCGACTCCGATCTTGTCATAAAGGGCCATGTGGAATTTACTAACGCAACGCGCCGCACCATGACAGCATCCGGTTGCGCGGTGCGCAGGTGAATGATTCCCTCGTAGCGCGAATTCAGAACGAACGGACGGAGTAATGAGTAAATCGGCAGTAGGGCAAGAGACGATCGAGTATTCGAATTTCGCATCGGTGATCACCGGCGAAGGCGAATGGATTCCCGCCGGGTTTCCGCTCGAGGACGGCGGCTTTTGGCAATATCAGGAGCCGGGAGCGGTGGTGATCATCCAGGACGGATTCCTGCGCGTGGCCGCGGTTCCCTACACGCGGCATCACGATTCAGTTCAGATCCTCGACAACGCCAAGCACATGTATTTCAGCACGCGGACCTTCGCGCCGCCGCCTGGCGGAACGATCTCGTTTTCGTTCGATCTCGCGGCGACCATCGTCGGCGGAAAACCCGGCGATCTCTACGACGGCTTCGTGTCATTCAACGTGCTTGATTTCTCGACCGGCGCGGCACTCGATTTCTTTGTCGGCAACGATGTGGTCGCGACGGTGTACGGCAAGCTTCCCTTTCCGGGAGTGCCCGATGCGCAGCCTGCCCACGGCCCGAAATATTTCTGCCTGTTCGAGGAGTCGCGCGGCTCCATCAAGATGGGCGAGCTTCATCACTATGAAATCGCGTATGACTCAACCGCCGATTCGGTGACGTTCCTGATGGATGGCGCCGAAGTGCGGCGCTATCTCAACGTCCCGTTCAAGCTGGGTCCCTGCACGCTCGCGATGGGCCTGATGAGCGAGAAGGACATCCAGCCCGGCAAAGGCAGCATCTCCTGCCACGGCCAGGGCGCCATCGGCAAATGGGGCAACATCAAGGTGATCCGCCGCCCCACTGCGTGAGATTTTGCGAGTAAAAGGACGCCGTCGTCCCGGCGGCGTCCTTTTACTCGACTACTCGACCTCTATCCCGCGCCCGGAAAATGCAGGGTGAACCCGCCGTCAACCAGGATGGTTTGCGCGGTCAGGTAGCTCGCTTCCGGCAAGCAGATCATGCACGCGACCGCCGCGATCTCATCGAGCGTCGGCAGCCGCTTCATCGCTGATCTCTCCTCGCAGCGCCGCTTGAAGTCCTCCCACGCGATGCCGAGGTAGTTCGTGTAGAATCGAGCCGAATCGGTATCGATGTACCCAACGTTCATCCCGTTCACGGTTATACCGCGCGGGCCCAGCTCGAACGCGAAGTCACGCACCATGCTCTCCAGCGCAGCCTTCGCCGCGCCCAGCACCCCGTGACCCGGCAGATTCCGAATCGAGTCGATGCCTGAAATCATCAGCACCCGGCCCCCGTCCGGCATCGCCTTCGATGCCTCCTGCACCGCCGCCACGAATCCAACCACGCTCAGATTGAAGGTGCGCTGCAGATTGTGCGATTTGGTTTCGAGCAGCGGCTTGAATGCGGTCGCAGCCGCATTCGCGATGAGAATGTCCAGCTTGCCGAACTCCGATGCGACCCGACCCACCATCGCGCGCACTTCCGCTTCGTTCTCCAAGTCGGCCTTGGCCAGCATCGATCTGGGCGCGATGGCTCGCACCTCTTCCAGCGCGGATGCGGCCGAGTCTTCGTCGCGCCGATAGTTCATCGCGACCGTCGCTCCCAACGTCGCCAGCCGCCGCGCGATAGCGCGCCCCAGCCCGCGTGTACCCCCGGTCACAAGTGCAGCCTTGCCTTTGAGATCGTGCATGGCGCGGAGCTTAGCACGCGCCGATGCGGGCAAGAAAAATCAGCCGCGCAGAGTTCGCGGTTCAGCCTTTCCCGTAGAGCAACTCCCTGACATTGATTCGGATCGAGACACCCGCGCCCGTCACGTTACGCGGATTGAAATCCCTGTGCTCGATTCGCACCGTCAGCTCATCATCGCGCATGTCGCCTGGAGTTGCGAACGCCACTCTTCCCGTTTCTCCAGTCGTCGCTTCACCAATCATGCGGCCGCCACGTCCGGTCACAGTCACCTGCGCCCCCGCTACTGGCGGACGCTCGCCGTCGGGCAGGTGATCGTTGTCCGTCACGATCACGCGCAGGCTCCGCAAGTCCCGGGCGCGCTCGCATTCGATCGCCAGGTCGCGGAGATAGATCATCGGCTCCACGAACACACCCTTCATTCCCGCTTCACCCGGTTCGCACGCGGGATTCGCTTTCAACTCGATACGTTGCGCGGCCATCCCGTGGTCCGATGTCATCACGAACAGCGTGGAATCGAGCAGCCCGCGCTCCCGCAGCATCGAGAAGATTCGCTGGATGCGCCGATCGGTGACGCGAATCGCCTCGCGAAGCCCGTCATGATGCGGCCCGTAGTCATGCCCCGCGCCATCGGTGAGCACGAACTCGTGCGCCACGAACACCGGCGGTTTGTCGCCGCAATGCTCGAACAGGTTGAGCACCTGCGCCATCCCGCGCACGTCCACGATTTCCTCGCGATGCATCCCCGGCTGGTTGTCGGCGTTCCAGCGCGGGCTTACCTCGCCGATCATCTCCTGCGTCAGTGCCTTGAGCCGCGCCTTGTCTCCGATCACGCGCCGCTCGAACACCGCGTGATCGGCGCCCCTGCCCTGCGGTTCGTGAATCGATGCAGTGATCGCCGCCGGGCCGAGTGCGCGCTTGAACGCTTCGTACAGTGTCTCGACCTCGGGATTGAGATGATGCTCCCCGTCGAAGATGTTGCCCTGGATCGGAACCGTCTCGCGATGCTCGCGCAGATGAAACGTCGGATTGACGACATCGTGATGCCCGCACCAGGCCCCGGTCATAATCGTCGAGTGGCTCGGCCAGGTGATGCTCGGAAAGTTCACGATCGACCCGTGACCGAGCATCGCTCCGCGATCGACGATGGAAGCGATCGCGGGAATCGCCCCCCGATCGCGCTCCAGCTGCCAGAGCAACTCCGTATGCGACAGGCCGTCGAGGAGAATTATGTACACGAGCCTGGGCGTCGGCGCGCCGTTGTCGACGATCTCATTCAGCGGCACACCGTCCTGCCTCTTGATTAGCGTGCGCGCCGGAATGCCCGCCGGACCGCGACCATCGATCTCGGGAAACCGCATGATGCGCGCGATGGTCGGCGCGATATCGACATGTCGCGCGCGCAGCGCGTAGCGGCCCGGCTTGATGCCCGGACCGGCGAACACGAGCGGCGCGCGCGATTGAACCACGTCGAGTGCGCCATGCTGCCCGGGCTGGATGCCGTAGGCGTAGGCCTTGGGGCTGACGATCAGATCGGGACCGCGCGGGCTGTCAAAAACCTGCGCGATGCGTTCATAGGCATAGGGATGACTCAGCACCTCGGGCTCGAAGAACGCCCTGTTGGGGTCATCGGCGGGATTCCCTGAACGCCCGGCCGCCGCCAGTTCCTGCTCGATCGATGCGACCGCGAACGGGTCCTGGTTGGCAATCGGATTTTCGCCGATCTGCTCGACGATCTCGAATCGCAGCGCGCCCGATGAATCCGCGTAGCGTTTGAATCGAACCATCCCGCGACGCGCCCAGACTTCGTACGACCCGTCACGCCACGTCGCGACAAGGTCTACTTCCTCCGCCGCGCGCGTATCCTTTAGCAATGTCAGGATCGCGCGGTCGCCCGATTCTTGCTGGTTACCGTCTAATCCCTGGCCACCGCGACGCTCGGGGCCGTGCTCAACCGGATAGCTCATCGGACATCATTGTGACGCGCACGGCTTGCGCGCGCAAAAGTGAAAATTCGGGCACACCCGACCTTGTCTCGATTTCGTAACATCTGAGGTGATTGCTCACGCCCGCGTTTATTCGCTATTGGTACAAACCGAAGGGAAGTTCAAAACATGGCATCGCTGGATGACGCAACCGAATCGAAGATCGGCAAAGGCACGAAAATCTCGGGCAAACTCAACTTTCGCGGTCCCGCGAAAATCGAGGGCGAGGCCGAGGGCGAGATAACCGGCGAAGACGTGATAATCGCGAACGGCGCCGTGGTCAGCGCGCGTATCTCGGCCGCCCGCGTAACGATTGCGGGCGTCTTCAGCGGAGAAGTCACCGCTCGCGAGCGCGTAGAGTTGCTCGCCACCGCGCGTGCGCAGTGCACGATCAGCACTCCCAGCCTCGTCTTGAACGAAGGCGCGAGCTTCGACGGCGATTGCCGGATGCCGCGCAGCAAGATCGCCGCTTAAGCCGCCTCACTCTTCTACGAGCACAGCCTCGCCGCCGCGATTGTCGCGGCGGCGAAGTATTTTCCCCGCCGCGTCTATCTCGATCTCTTCGAGGTCTCCCATCCGCGGCTCGTAGGTCCATCTGAGTCCTCCACTGTCGGCAGAGCGCGCTGATTGCTTGTTCGACGCCGCCACCAGCGTCGCGGAATCGATATTCGCAACCCTGCCAGTCCAGCGGCTTTGCCCGCGCGCACGAACGTGCGCGATGGTGAGCGCCCTGAAAAGCACAAAGTCCGCGTTGAGCTCCCGAAACCTTCCCAACTTGGCAGTGAGAGCGTTGCGCCCGCCCAGCGCACTCACGCTGCCGCGCAGAAAATCGTCTTTAGCTTCGTAGTTCGCATTGCGGGAAAAAGGTCCACGCGCGTAACGCAGCCGAATTCGCGTCACCAAGCCTTCGCTCGAAATCTCCGCATCCACCTCGCTGCGGTCCGAGCCGTCGACCGATTCCCGCCACCCTTTGATCCTGGCGCCGTCGAAGGTCGTCTCCTCGCGGGCCACAAGGTTGCCCGCACGCCGAATTTCGTAACGATATGTGCCGGTAGGGATCATCGTCTGCGGCAACGTAACCGCAGCGGGGACAAAGGAACAAGCCCGATTTCCGTTCGCTCACAGGATCTCAACGCCCCGCAGATGGCGAAATCTGTCGCCATTCGCCCAAAAAATTACAACCCGACGGCTTCGGCGCGATTTCGGACCATTAGAGAATTGCAGGGTTTTTTGGCGTACTAACGGCCATTAGGGAGAACACCGCCGTCATGTTAGCCACGAATATAATTAGTTGTTCTAAACAAGCGGCTGCCCTAATCCAACCCCTATGGCTTTATAGGCATGAAATAAGCTATGATAGGAGAAGTTGGGAGGGGGTTAGATAACTCCATGGAAGCATCTGCCAAAGTTTTGACGGTCAACGAGCTGGCCGAGTATCTCCGAGTCCATCGCTCGACGATTTATCGGCTGCTCAAGAAGGGACTCCTGCCCGGCTTCAAGATCGGAAGCGACTGGCGCTTCAACGTCGAAGTGATCGATCAGTGGCGTATGAAGCAGGGCGCGGTTCTGCTCAATGGCGACGGTGTCGAGGCGGTCAAGTAGGACTGGCCTGTCGAAACCCTCGCGACGTTATTTCTAGCGCGATCATCCGTCCGCGGAGTCTTCATTCGGCTCCCGGCCTTTGTTCCGCGAAATCGAATCACTCTCTCGTTTCCAGTGCTCGCGCCTGATGGCCGAGTCGCGAGTTCGCGCGTAAACTAGTCGGTCGATGCCGACCGAAGTCTCACGCAAGACCAGGTTCTTTACCGAGTCCGTCATCCGCGAGATGACGCGGCGCGCCCTTAAATCGGGCGCCGTGAACCTCGCGCAAGGATTCCCCGACTTTGCCGCCCCGGCCGAACTCAAGGAAGCGGCAAAGGCTGCCATCGACGCGGAGTACAACCAGTACGCGATCACCCACGGCTCTCCGAATTTCCGCAACGCGATTGCCGCAAAGGTCCGCTCCTACAACGGCATTCAATGCGATCCCGACCTGAACATCACCGTGACGTGCGGCGCCACCGAGGCGATGGTCGCGACCATGCTCGCCGTCATCAATCCCGGCGATGAAGTTGTCATCTTCGAGCCGTTCTACGAGAACTACGGCCCCGACGTAATCCTGGCCGGGGCGACGCCGCGCTACGTGGCGCTGCGCGATCCCGATTTCTCGATCGATCGCGGCGAGCTCGAAGCCGCGTTCAGCAACCGCACCAAGGCGGTCGTAATCAACACTCCGCACAACCCGAGCGGTAAGGTCTTCACGCGCGCCGAACTCGAAATGATCGCCGCGCTATGCCGCCGCTACGACACGCTCGCCATCACCGACGAAATCTACGAGCACATCATCTACGATGGCGCGCGACATATCTCGATCGCGACTCTACCCGGGATGGCCGAGCGCACGATCACCATCAGCGGCCTGTCGAAGACTTACTCGATAACCGGATGGCGTCTCGCATACGCGATTGCGTGCGAGCGCATCACCTCGGCCATCCGCAAGGTCCACGATTTCCTCACCGTGGGAGCACCCCATCCGCTCCAGGAAGCCGGGGCCGTCGCACTGCGCCTGCCTGAATCGTTCTACGCGGAGCTTGCGGCGATGTACGATCGGAAGCGTTCGATGCTGTATCGCGCGCTTTCGGACGCGGGGCTGAAATGCAGTCTGCCCGCCGGCGCGTACTACATTATGGCCGATATCGCACACCTGGGCTTTGACGACGACTTCGCCGCGGCCGACTTCATGCTCAACGAGGTTGGCGTCGCCCCCGTTCCGGGGTCGAGCTTCTACAGCCGCCCGGAACTGGGACGCAACAAGGTGCGCTTCACCTTCTCCAAGAGCGATGAAACCATCGCCGCCGCGGCCGAGCGGCTGCGTTCTCTGCAGGAAAAAGTCCGCTCGCGCCGACGCTAGCGCGCCTGGGTGCGGCCTCCCCGGACGGCCTTGAGCGGCGGACGCTCGATGCCGCCGGAAATATACACCAGCACGGTCCAGAAGCTGCGCGTGAACGGATAGGAGATCAGCACGCTCGCGACGGCAACGATCGAAATGACGATCCACAGGGCCACGTCTGACAGCGAAGTCGTCCAGGCCAGGATGAACCACGCGACGATGAACACCGCCGTCGCCATCGCGTAGTCCAGGTACATCGCGCCCAGCCCCTCCCCCGGGTCTGCCCAGAACTTCACGCCGCATGCCGGGCAGGTTTCGTTCATTCGGAAGTGTGAGGCGAAGATCGCGCCGCTTCCGCACACCGGGCATTTCCGGAGCAGCGCACGCTTGATCAGGGTCGATGCCGATTCCTGGGCCACTGTACCGATCTTAACGCACGTGCTCGCGTGACGCACGTATGTGCTGTTGAGCCGGGCGCCTCTACTGCGCCGCCTCCAGTTTCGGAGCCGGAGTGCCGGGCGAGTTGGTAAACCCGTCCGGCAAATCGCGCATCGGCGTGATGCGGATGACGCAAATGCGATTGTCGTCGATTTTCTCGCGCGTCGGCCTGGCAAAGCCCACCCGCGCAAGAATGTATTTGCGCGGATATTCCTCGATGACCTCGTCCTGCAGCGCCTTGTCAGTCACGATCTCGGCCTTGCCGATAAACGCCGGCCCATCCGCCTTGCCGATCCAGATAATCGCCGGACTGCCGCGGCGAATGCGCTTGGCCTTCCAGCTCGTCGGTGAGGTCTCAATCAGAACGTCGTTGTCCCTGGTCGTGATGAACCATACCGGGGTGTTCTTGCTCTGGTTGCCGTCCTTGCGAACCGTGCCGATATAAATGAGGCTCGCACCCTTCATCGCATCTACGTCGCGCGATGAAGCCGCTGCATGAAGTGGCGATTGGACGAAGAGCGCGAGCGCCGCCGCAATCGCGATGGCTGCCGCGAAGACACGTCGCCTTGAATCCAGCATCGAGTTCTCCGAGATGGTTTAGTCGCCCAGGAACCTGCGCCGTACGAATACTTCACCCAGCAGCAGAAGTATCGCGATCGGCAACAACATCGGCGCTGCATCGCGCCGAACCGTGACCGTCCCGCCGACATGCGATGCCACCGCTTCCGGCGCCGCATCGAGGCCGCCGCGCGTCGCCTGCGCCAGCCTTCCAAGCAGCTCGAGGTTCGGGGGCCGGAGCCTGAGCTCCGCCGCATCGGAGGGAAGTGCGCCCGGGGAAGCGAAATCGCGATGGGTCAGCACCTGCTCGGTGTCCCCCGCCTTGACCATCAGCGTCGCGACATACTTGCCCTGCGGCAACGGCCCAACTTCGCCCGTGTACAACGAGGCATCGGTCTGCGTCATCTGCACGTCGACGACATGTCCCGGTCCGCTGATTCTGCACACCAGGTTCGGCACCGGCGCGGTATCGGCCTTCTCCGCCTCGATAGTCAGGGTGCCGTCGCTTTCCGATCGCACGCGCAGAGCGAACGAGCCCGGGTCTCCCTCGCGCATCGTCCACGCGACGAGTTGCGACCAGAACTGCGCGTAGTGATCCCACCGGATCCAGCTCAGCGTCGCGAGCGAGTCCGGATCTGCCGCGAAAATCGCCGCGCGGCCGAGTCCGTACTGCCATGCCGCAAGCAGCGGCGTTGAATGTTCCCCGCGCGAAATCCGCAGCGGGACTTGCGCGCCGTTTTTGGGCGTCGTGGACGCGTAGAAATCGATGGGCGGGATGTTGCCGGGATCGATGCCGGTGAGAATCGTGCTCGGCGCGCCGGCCTCGACCGTCGTGCGGCCCTGCTTGCGCCGGTTCATCGCCTCGCGCGTCAGCCCCACCAATAGAAGCGGGAGCTTCTCGATGTCCTGGACTCGATAAAAGACGCCGCCCGTGGCCTGCGCAAAATCCTGCAGCAAGCGCAGGTTGGCCAGGTCGGGTCCGATACGGATGGTCGAGACGGGAATCTTTTCGTTAGCGAAGTCCGCGATGAGGCTGTCGTGATCGTGATACTGCCGATTGGTGTCGCCGTCGGTCAGCAGGATTATCTGCCGCACCGGGATGCCGCTCTGGAGAATCTCGCGCTGGGCGATTTCCAGCGCATCCTTGAAGTCGGTCCCACCGCCGGGTTGCAGGCGCTCGATGCGGTTTTCGAGCTCCGCGCGATCCTCGCTCAGCGGCTGCAGATGCCCCAGCACGTAGGGCTGCGAGTCGAAGGCGATCACGCCGGCGTAGTCGGTATCGTCGAGCTGGCGCAGCAGCGCTATCGCCGCCTGCTTCGCGTACCGGATTCGCTCGCCGTCGCGCACCGCCGGGTACCGCGAGTCGTAGCTCATCGAGTTCGACCGGTCGATGCACAAGTACACCGCGATTGGTTCGCGCGACGGCGGCGGTGGCTGCGCCTCGAAAGTCACCGGCAGCGTCTTCTCGATCTCACCGCCCTTGTACTTCTCGTCGCGCAACGCCTCTCCCGTCGCCACCAGCCCGCCGCCAAGTTCCGCGACGTAGCGATTGATCGCGTGCTGAGCGCCGGACGGAAACATGGCCGCCGCCGCGTCATCGAGGATCACGAGCTGGTAGGGCAGGTAGTCCTCGGGCTTGGCCGAGAGTCCGCGCGGCGAGATCAGATCGACCACGTAGTTGCGGGCCTTGAGCGCGTTGACCAGGCTCTCGGGCGGGCTCTGCGAGACGATAAGAACCCGCGGCGCGCCGCTGACCGAAAGCGTGGTCTCGGCGCGCGGATTGATCGCGCTGAGCGGCGGCGTAACCGCAATTTCCGCGCTCATCAGGTACGCGCCCGCGCGATCGACCTGGTACGGCAGCTCGAAATGATTCATGCCCGAATGCAGCGCCACGTGCTGGCCGCCCACCGGCTTGCCGTCGCGCAGCAGGCGCAATTGGCTGTCCACGCTTCCCGGCGCTTCGCTATCGATTCCGACCGCGAAGCTGAATTGCTGTTGAGCGCGCACGTCTTCCGGCGCGTAAAAGTCCGTAAGCGCAACACGCCTGGTCTCCGATGCGGGCGGCGCCGCGGCAAAAATCCGTACGCCGTCCTCCCGCATCGAGGGTATTTCCGACAGCGCGTTGCCGCGCGTCTCGTTGCCGTCGCTCAGCAACAGGATCCGCTTCTCATTCTCCGGCGAGAACAAACTCTGCGCGGCGGTCAGTGCCGCCGCGATATCGGTGGCTCCCGTGTCCGGATGTGCTGAAGGATTGCCGATAAGGCGCGGGTCCGAAAGCGGCGCGGCGAGCTGCGCATCGCGGCCGAAAGCGATCACCCCCAGGCGATCCTGCGGCGACAGGTGGCCGGCTACCTCGTGCAGCCGCCGGTACATCCAGTCACCCTGGTCGCGCGCGATCGATCGCGATTCGTCCAGCAGCGCCACCACTTCCACGCTGCGCGCCGCCATCGTCCCCGTGATGCGAAGTCCGGCCAGCAACGCCACCAGCACCGCCAGCATCGCCAGTCGCAATGCCAGCGATGCGGCCCCGGCGAGCCGCGCCCCGCGTACGATCGCGACAATCGGCGGGTACGCGATTAAAGGCGCGATAGCGAGCAGCCACAATGCCGCGGGATGGTCAAACATGGCTGCTACCCCACAGCGCCGCGTGGCGGATCAAAATCGCCGACTCGATCGTAAAGGCCAGCAGTGCCAGCCCGGCCAGAAGGATCAGCAGCGGTTGCATCTGGCGCGGTCCGCCGCCTGGCGCGCTTTCAGTGACCGCCGATGGTGCGGCGGAAGGAGCAGGAGCGGGCGCCGATACCAGGTCCGATTCCGCCGCATCGAAGTAGTTCGCGAAGATCTCGACGATGCGATTTCCCGACTCGACCGAATAATGCCCCGATTGCATCGGCCGAATTCGCACCCGGCCCCACTTGTCGGGCTCTACCCGGGTGGTCGTGCCATCCGGCGCCGTGACCATCGCGTTGCCGATCACCGGGATGTCGACGTACGACCCGGTAGCCACGATCTGCGCATCGCCCGGCGCGCTCAGGCGTTTGATCATATCGACCATCAGCACCAGCGCATCCAGCCGGTCCGCATCGATCAGCAGACCGCCGCGCACATCGAACGCGACCACGCCGATTCTCCCGCCCGGAATTCTGCCAATCGCCGCAAGCGGCAATACGTCTGAACCGCTCGGCGTCACCCCCATCGCCACCGTTTCCATCCATTCCGGCAGCGTCAGGCTGCGAACGGCGGACAGCATCGTCCCCTGCCCCGTTCCAAAAACCTGGCCGCGCCCGCCGGTCATGAAGACAGGAACCGGATTCCAGCTAATCGATAGACCTGGAATCCGCGCCCTGGGCGGAATCGCCGTCGGCGGATAGATCAACAACGTGGATGCGGCCGCGATGCCGGGCACGTAACAATCATGCATCACCGCCAGCTCCAGCGGATGCGGAACCTTGTCGATATCGAAGTTGCCCGGCGCTGCCGTCTCGATCTCCAGGTGCGGATTCACCGCCAACAGAATACGCGCCAGGTCCTCGCGCGCCGCCCCATCGGGCGACAGCACCAGCGCATGCCCGGCCTGGTCCGATGGTGCATAGACCCAGCGCTGATTGTCCGCCTCGATCGCGTCGGGCGTCAGCAGCCGCGCCGAAACCAGACCGCCCCACTTCAGCGGTTTGAGCGGCACCACCATCTGCTCGCGCGGGCCCAACATCAGCACCTGGTGAAACACTTCGCGGTTGGCTGCGCGGACCTGCAATTCCGCAAGTCGAGGCTTCAAGGAAAAGTTCCGCAGCATCACCCGTCCGTGCGAGGAATCTACGACGCCCGGATCGAGCGCGACGATTGCGACATTGTCGTCACCGTGGGCTGACAAATTGATCTGCACCGGTGTCGCCGCCCGCGCGGCCTGGAGAGCCTCCGGCGCGGGCCGCCGGTCGGTGAACAACTCGATTTGCGACGAACCCCTGGCGCGCATGATCGCGGCCGACAGGGCCGATGCGTGCGATGCGACCGCGTAGGGGTGCAGGCCGCGAATCGCCTTCCGCACTTCCGCCAGGTCCTGCGTCTGCGGCAATGCGACCTGCGCTTCCAGCGCGTATGTGATCACGCTGAATTCATCGCCCGCGGGAGCCGCGTCGACGATCTCCAGCGCCTGCTTCCCGGCCTTGTCGAGGCTGCTCGTTCCGCCGGATTGCGCGCTCATGCCCGCGCCGATGTCGAACACCAGCGCATGGCTGCGCCCGCGCCCCGCATGCGCGGGCACCATCGTGTAGAGCCCGCCGATAGCGAGGATCAGGGCGGCCAGCGCCGCGACTTCCAGCCAGAACAGCGGATCTATTCGCACGTGCCGCACACTCGCCACCGGGGCCGGCATCTCCTCGAACAGCATCAAGCTCGAAACCGAGATGGTCGGGCGCGAACGCGAGCGCAGGTAGATAATCGCCAGCACCGCCAGCGCGATCGACCACAGCAGGTTCGTCGGGTTGAGAAAGCCCACCGTCAGCGCACCACCCCGAGCGCCGGCAGCTCGCGCTCGATAAAGGTGTCGAGCGTGCCCGCGCCGAATGCCTGCGCGTATGCGATGCCGCGTGCGGTGCAGAACCCGCGAACCGCCGCTGCCAGCTCCTCGACCTTGCGGCGGCATGCCGCCGCGGCCTCCGGTCCGAACACCGTCTCGCGCAACTCGCCCGTCTCGGCATCGCGCACCCGGTACAGCCCCGGCGGATAGCCGCCGGTCGATTCGATTTCGCCGAGGACGTGAATCACCTTCACCTGGTGGCGCGCAGCGAGCAGCCGCGATAGCGCATCCTCGTAGTCCGTTCGGTTGAGCAGGAAATCGGAAATTACGATCACGATCCCGGCGGGACGGCGCTGATGCAGCAGCGAATCCACCGCCGCGCCCATCCTCGTCTCGCCTCCGGTGCGTATCCCCGTTACGAACGGCCGGAAGTCGAGATACGACTCGCGCCGCCGATAGAACGGCGACACATCGAGCTGCATCGCGCCCCGCCGCATCGCGAACGCCCCGATTCGCACCGCGTCGTTGTCGCTCATCCCCACGTAGGCCAGCGATGCCGCCAGGGCGAACGCGAGTCCGAGCTTGTCATCGCGCTCCGGGAACGCCATCGATCCGCTCGCATCGACCAGCATCGTGATTTCAACCTGCCGCTCCGCGCGAAAGGTGCGAATGGAGAGTTCATCGAGGCGCGCATACACGTTCCAATCGAGGAAGCGCAGATCGTCGCCCTCGTTGTATTCGCGGAAATTCTCGGGTTCGATTCCGAGGCCCTGGATGCGGCCCAGCGTGCGCTGGCCCGCGCGCACCGTGCGGGCGCGCTTGACGCCCAGCACCAGGCGGTCGAGTTTCTTCAGAAACTCCGGCTCGAATGCTCGCGCCTCGAGCATCGCGATTCTCAGGAACGCGCGGCGCGAACCGACTTGAGCACCCGCTCGACGATCTGCGCCGCTTCGATACCGTCGGAATGCGCCGCGTAGTTGAGCATGATGCGGTGGGCCAGCGCGGAAACCGCGACCGCTTCGACGTCTTCGCGCGCGATATTGGCGCGGCCATCCAGCAGCGCGCGCACCTTGGCGCCCAGCACCAGCGCCTGCGCGCCGCGCGGCGATGACCCGAACATCACGTACTTGTTCACCATCTCGTCGTGCAGCGACTTCACCGAGTCGCCCACGTAGCGCGAATGGTCCGGCTGCGTCGCGCGCACGATTCGCGCCGCGTACTGCTCCATCGCCGGCGCCGCAATCACCTCGCGCACCAGCTTCTTCAACGCCTCAACCCGCTCCGGCGCCTCATCGGCGTGGAATACCGGCGCGATCTTCGCCTCCTCCGCTCCGGTGGTGGAGGTGATGATGCGCACCAGGTTGTCTTCTTCCGGGTAGGCGAGACGGACCTTGAACAGGAATCGGTCGAGTTGCGCTTCCGGCAGCGGATAGGTCCCTTCCATCTCGATCGGATTCAGCGTCGCCATCACGAAGTATGGCGGCCGCAGCGGATAGGTCGTGCCCGAAACCGTGACCTGCAATTCCGCCATCGCCTCCAGCAATGCCGATTGCGTCTTCGGCGTCGCGCGGTTGATCTCGTCGCCCAGCAGGATGTGGCAGAACGCGGGACCCGGCTGGAAGCTGAATTCCCGCCGCCCGTCTTCTCCCGCCACGATCACGCGCGTGCCGGTGATGTCCGCCGGCATCAGGTCTACCGTGAACTGGATCCGGTTGAAGCTCAGGTTGAGCGCCAGGCCGAGGGTTTTGACCAGCGTGGTCTTGCCCGTCCCCGGGACGCCCTCGATAAGAACGTGCCCGCCCGCGAACAGCGCGGAGAGCAACTGCTCGACGGCCTGCTCGTGGCCAATGATCGCCTTGTGAATCTCGGATTGGATGCGTCGAAATGTGCGGGCAAAATCCCCCACCGTCGGCATTTCAAGCGCGGTCTGCGTCTGTGTCATCTTTCGAATACTCGCTCAATGGTGGTCCGGTCGTCGGGCGGCACCGCCGCGCGCGCGATCGGTTCGTCGGGTTCCTGATGCGTATTCAGCGGAGTGTGCACCTTCGGCGGTAGATAGGCCTGGCCCGCGCCCTTGATGCCCTGGTCAACCGGACGGGCTTCGATCGCGATCTCAAAGCCTTCCGTGCTCATCCTGGATTTCGATGCCTCCCCGAAAAGGCTGTCCGGGTCGGCTCCGATTCCGTGCACCGCTCCGCCGTTGTACGACTGGTCGCCGCGCGCCACGTCATCGTCCGGCCCGTTGTGGCTCGGGTCGTTGGCTCCGTTGAGCGTACTGCCCCTCGCCCCGGACTCCGCGGCGGCGTCGCCATTCTCGCCAGCCGATGGCTCCGCGTCGGGTTCGCGCAGGGAGTCATCGATCGGCGGCAACGTGGCCTCGTCGTCTACCGGGTTGTCGCGCTTGAACTGCCCCGCCTGGTCGCCGTGCCTGGTGTTGCGATTGAGATCGGGCCCGCGCGGATTCGATGGGTCCAGGCCCGCGTCGTTGTCTGCCAGTTTGAGCGTGAGGCGCTGCTTCTGGTTGGAATCGCCGCGCAGCTTGCTCTGCACGCTGTCGGCGAGGTTGCGCGCGCGGTTCAACAGCCCGCTGAATTTCCCGCCGTCGCCCCTGGTCGCCGCTTCCCCCTCGCGCGCCATCTTCTCCCGCAGCCGCGCCATCGTCGCCGAATCGGCCCGCACCTGCAGACCGGTTTTGTCGCCGGGCTCGGCGGGCCGCAGATGGAGATCGTCGAGATCGACGGTCATATCGGAATCGCCGCCCTGCGCGGCAGCAGCCATCTTGAGCTTGTGATGCGACCGCGCAAGCGGGATCAGCACCGTCGCCAGCGCCATCGCCGCCACCGGCGCCCACCACGACCTCGCGATTCGCCGCCGCTCGATTTGGCGCGGAACGAATTCCTCGCGATGCGACAGCGCATCCTCGACGAGGTACGACCACAACACGCTACGGCGGCCGAATGAAACCGTCTGAACGATTGTCGTCAGGCGGCCTTTGAGTCCCGCTCGATCGTCCGCAAGCGCCGCCGCGCGCGCGGCGTTGGAACGCCGACGCCATCCGGACCGCAGCGTCAGCACCAGCGCGTATAGACCGGCTATTGCCGTCACGATGCCAACCACCAGGAACTGCATCGGCGTGAGCAGGACCGCCCCGGCAAAAAAGACAACCGCGGTCGTGATGCCGATCGCGAAGAGCAGGTAAATGACGTGTTGCGCCGCAAGCCAGTTCAGCCTGGATCGCAGGCCCGTGACCTGGCCGAGGATAACATCGAGCTTTTCTTGCGCTCTGGGACCGTGAACAGAAGGCGGCATTTTGTTGCGCGGGAGAGTTCGAGATTAACCAAGCGCATCGCGGCAGGCAACGCAGAATCCGCCGCGAAAAATCGAAGGAAATCCGGGATCAAAACCAGGGCGCGATTGGCCACGGAGCCGCCTGGACACCAACTCCGGGAAGCTAAGCCCGCGCGATTCAGGAATTCCTTCCTAGAACGTCCACCCCACGATCGATTTCAGGAACAACCCGTTGCTGGTTCTGGTCAGCCCCACCCCGACCCCCATGTTCAGTTCGAGCTGCGGCAGAAAATCGAAGTTGAGCGTCGGCACGATGAAGTGTTGCTGCCGTTGCGCGCCCGGCAAGTCGGAGATCGGACCCATGTCGCCGTAGTATTCAAGCGCGGGCGCTACCCAATCCTTGAGTTGATAGACAATCTCGCCCGACGGATCGAACTGCATTCCCTTGTGAGTATCCGGCCCGCTGAACGGTTTTTCGAACGCGAAATTTCCCACCACCATCCAGCGTCCATATTTCTTCTCCAGTATCGGACGAATCTCCAGGCTCAGCGGATTTTCTTCCGCCTGGAAGCGCATGTAGTCGAGTTCGATATTGCCGCCAACCTCCAGCGGCCAGTCTTTCGATTGCGGAATTCCAAAATGAACCTTGGTGCGCGAGCCCGAATAGTTGTATTGGCCGTCGCTGAGCTTCGCGGTGCACAGATACTGCCCCACCTCCAGCCACGGCAGCAGCCCGTAGGTCCCCTCCAGCGTTTCGTGAATCTGGTAGGGATCGATGGCTTCCTTCGCCCATTGTCCGGTCGCCGTCGTGGTCGTGTTGGAGTGCAGTTCCAGCGTGAAGTGGTGATACGGCGCGGTTTCCACCTCGTAAATCTGGATTTCGTAAAAGTCGATCGCGTGTGCCGGCCGCGCAGTGATCAGCGTCGCGCCCCAGGCCACGATCAACGCCATTGCCCAAAGCCCGATCGCTATTCGTTCCTCGGTGGCGCCGCCGTCCCGGCAGCGGACGCTAAGCGGCATACGATCTATTCCTTGAGGCCTGCGTCTTCCCTGGCCCCCAGCGCAACCGCCGACCAATCCAGCTCCTGCCGCCCCACCGCAAGGGCATGCACGAAACGATCGCGCAGCAGGCTTGCCGTCGGCATCGGAGCGTTCGCCTCACGCGCGCATCGCAAAACGATCTCCACGTCCTTCAGTCCCAGCGGCAAGCGGAAGCCGGCGGGCGTATGACGCCGATGCGCGATCGCAGCGCCGTAACCCTGGTAAACCGGACACGCAAACAAGGTCTGCCCCAGCATCGTCGCGAGCGCGACCCGATCCAGCCCGCTTTTTTCTGCCATCGCGAACGCCTCCCCCATCGCTTCCATCGCCGCCGCGATAAGAAAGTTGCCGGAGATCTTCGCCACGTTCGCCGCTTCCGTCGGTTCGCCGAAATCGAAGATGCCCTGCCCGAGCGCATCGAATATTGGCCGCGCCGCGTTCTTGGCCGCCGCCGGACCTGACGTGCAAATCCATAGCCGCTTTGCCGCGGCAGCTTCCGGCCGTCCGAACACCGGAGCGGCAATCATCGTCGAACCTGCCGCTCGATGGACCTCCGCGAGTTTGCGAGTCGTCGCGGGTGCAACCGTACTCATCGAGATGTGGACCCCGCCTTTACCGAGCGCGGCCGCGATACCGCCGTCGCCCAAGGTCACCGCCTCCAGCGTGGGATCGTCGGCAAGCATCGTGATGACGACGCCGCCACTCCGAACGACCTCGCCCGGTTTGGCGGCAACCCTCGCGCCCCTGGCGGCGTGCGGCTCCGCTTTCGATGCGGTCCGATTCCACACCGTGACGCGATAGCCGCCGCCGATCAGATTCAGCGCCATCGGCGATCCCATCTCTCCCAACCCGATAAATCCGATTTCCATGCTCATGCCCGCAAACCTACCACGCAAAATTCCAAAGTTCTTCTCCTGAAACCCTCGCCCTGTCAGGGCGAGGACCCCGTGCATTCCAATGCGCGGAAGGAGTGGGTCATTGTTGCGCGCGAGGCGACCTGTCCTCCGGAGCCTGGCGCCGGAGGAAGCCCGCGCGACTGGAGATTCTTCGTCTTGCCGGCCTCACCGCTCCACCGCTCTTGAATGCCAACCCCCGCTCCCGCACCATTCCCGCCGTGCCACCGTCCTCCCACGCTCGCGGCATCTCCCGCGCTGAAGCTTTCGCGATGCTCATCATCGGCAACGCGCTATGGGCCGGCACCTACGCCGCCGGCAAAGTCGCCCTCGCAACCCTCTCCTTCATCGAACTCAATGCCGTCCGCTTCAGCGTCGCCACTGTCCTCCTGCTGCCGGTCCTGTGGTCAGGCCGCGCGACGCTCAAGCGCGAGCTATCCAACGGAGCATCGCTCCGCCAGCTCGTCCGGCTCGTCTTTCTCGGCTTCGTGCTGAACAAGGCGTTCGAGTACGCGGGGCTCTCGATGTCCACCGCGGTCGATGTCGCTCTGCTGATCGCAACCGAATCGATTTTCACCGCGGTGCTCTCGTGGATCGTCCTCGATGAGGCCGTGACCGCATCCGGAGTCGCCGCATTGATGGTCGGCCTGGCGGGCGTATATCTCGTCGTCGCCCGAGGCCTGGTACCCGATCTTTCCGGACCCTCCGGCGTCAACCGAATCGTCGGCGACCTGCTGGTGATATTCGCGCTGATGTTCGAAGCGGGCTACACCGTCGGCGGCAAAGCCTCGCTCGAACGGATCCCGCCACTCCTGCTGACAGCGTTTTCGGTCGCGGGCAGCCTGGTCGTTTGGATTCCCGCGGGAGCAATCGCGATGGCGATCGGTGGAGTGCCGCACATGACACTCCAGACCTGGCTTGCGATCGGCTACATGGCAGCGTTCGCCACCGTCGGCGGCTACTGGATGTGGTTTCGCGGGCTCAGCGTGATCGATGCATCCAGCGCGGCGCCGTTCCTGTTTATCCAGCCCCTGCTCGGCGCAGCTCTCGGCGTAGTTCTCCTCGGAGAGTCACTGACCTGGGCAACGATCGTAGGCGCCGCAATGATCCTCATCAGCCTGATGATCGTGACGCTCGGCGCATCCACCCGCGAAGCCGCTCTCCTGGTGGCGGAGCCGCCACAGTGATCGCTGCACTATTCGCGAAACTTCCCGGAGCGGAAGGGAACCAATCGGGCCATCGGTTTGCCGGCCTTGGCGATCACTATTTCCTCGCCCGCCGCCGCCCGCTCGACCAGCCGCGGCAGATTTGTCTTGGCCGCGTGGATATTTACCGACGTGGGCTTCATCGGACCAGGCTTAGTCCATTAGTCCGGGCACACAAGGTTGCCGGCTGGCTCTTACATCGAATCCAGCGCTGACCACAGCGCATCGAGCGCACGCCGCCCCGCCTCGAGTGCTCCCGCGGCGTCCGCCTCACTCACGCAATGCTTCTCAATCAATTCCGCATCCGCCTGCGAATGCCACACATCCGCCTGCTCGTGAACCCGGAAGAACGCCATCCCGCGTTCATCCTCGATTCCGTAGAACCGCTTCAATCCATCGATCTTCGCCGCCGCAACCGCCGGGACCTGCGCTTCATACGCGTAGATCGCCGCGAGGCCGGAAGCGGTGTCCTGCGTGCAAAGTTCCGCGAACGTGCCGACCGTTTTTTCAATCGCGGGAGAGATCGGCGCTGCGATGACGCGCTGGCGATCCACTCCCAGCGCCTCCGCGAACCGCAGCCACAACTCCGGATGGTTCTCCGCGCCGCGCTCTTCCTCGATCAGGTTCTCCAGCAGCGCCTGCGGCGTGCCAATATCGCCGCATCGCGAATGAATCGCGCTCAGGTACCGCGGAAATGCCGCAACCTGCGGATAGTAGCGAATCGCATAGTCGCGCAGCCGCTCGATCGGCAATTCGCCCGCCGTCCACGCCCGGTAAAACGGATGCCCCAGCAGGCTTCTCCCCGCGATCAATGCGTTGAGGGTCGCGACAACTTCACGCGCCATCGAAAGGTCCTCCCGTAGTTCTCGGTCGATGATTGAAAAACAGCGCTACAAATTCGCCGCCATCTTGCGGGAGCAACCCACACGATTCAACCGCGACCGTTGGGCGCCGGATAAGGGTCGGCTCGAATAATGACAAGCGTTGCCTGAAACCCTCGCTCTGCCGGGGCGGGGCGAGAATGCCGCGCATTCCGATGCGCGGCAGGAGTGGGTCCTTCTTCAGCGCGAGGCGGCGTGTCCTCCGGAGCCCGGCGCAGGAGGAAGCCCGCGCGATTCAAGATTCCAATTCTTTGCCGCTATCTCTTCACTCAATCGGCGGCCGCTGATTCTTCCACGGCCGCGCCTCTTCAAACTGCGCCGCAATCGAAATGATCCCCTCCTCATCATTCGGCCGCCCCACTATCTGGATCGCCAGCGGCAACCCCGCCTTGCTGAACCCGTTGGGCAGCGAAAATGCCGGCTGCCCGGTCGAATTGAACGGGAACGTAAACGAGATCCACGAGTAAATGTCGTCCGCCACCTTCTTCGGATCGAATGCCACCGTTCCCAGCTTCGGCGCTGGCCGCGTCAACGTCGGCGTCAGCGTCGCATCGTACGGCGCCAGCTTCCTCACCACCTCGCGCGCCGTGGCGTGAAGTCCAGCCAACGCGGTGAGATATTCGGTCGCCGAAATCGTGCGCCCCCACTCCCAGCTCGGCTTCATCGCGGCGTCCATCAGCTCCGGATTCTTCATCTCGATCGCACCGACATTCGCGCACACCACGATCGGCGGATAATCGCGCAACATCCCGCCCGGATCGACCTCGATCGCTTCCACTGAATGCCCCATCTCCTTGAACGCCGCGCACGCGGAATCGAATGCCGCCAGCGTCTCGGAGTCCACCGGCCCAAGCCGCGTCTGCCGAATCGCCGCCAGCCGCAGCTTCTTCGGCCGCTTCTTGATCGACTCGATAAACGGACGCGACGGAGCAGGCGCGGCATACGGATCGCCCAGCGACCCTCCCGCCATCGCGTCCAGCATCATCGCCGCATCGCGCACCGTGCGCGTGATTGGTCCCGTCGTGGCCAGTCCGCCCCACCCTTCCGCACTCGCCGGGGAATTCGTGATTCGCGCGCGTGAGGTCTTCAACCCCACCAGTCCGCAACAAGCCGCCGGTATTCGCACCGACCCTCCCCCGTCACTGCCCTGTGCAATCGGATTCAGTCCAGCCGCGACCGAGGTCGCGGCGCCGCCGCTCGATCCACCTGCGGTATGCTCGAGGTTCCACGGATTGCGCGCGGGAGGATGAAGCCCGCCTTCCGTCGTCGGCCGCATCCCGAACTCCGGCGTCGCGGTCTTGCCCAGCAGGATTCCTCCTGCCTCCCTGAGCCGCACCGCGAACTCCGCATCCGCCGGCGGAACGAAGTTCTCGAACGACCGCGACCCCATCGTCGTGCGGATATCTCTGGTCCAGGTCAGGTCTTTAAGCGAGTATGCGATCCCGAACAGCGGCAACTTGGCCGCTTCGTCCGGTTTCATTTTCTCCAGCCGGCCCGCATCGGCCATCGCGCGCTCAGCGGTAACGGTGTAGAACGCCCCAAGCTTGGGATTGAGCCGCTCGATCCTCGACAGGAAAAATTCCGCCACCTCCCGTGGCCGAATCTCCCGTTTCCGCACCAACTCCCGCAGCTCCCAACCTTCTATATACGGATCAATCATCTCTTCTCTTCCCTTTGACCCTTTCCGTCATTCTGAGCCAACGGCGAAGAGTCTCAGCGAATGTCGTGCTTCGAAAGGAACGCCCGGCGACTCCCGCGACTGCGCGTTGAGATCCGTCGCTACGCGGACGCCGCTCAAAATGACCTACGAGGCTAGTCAATCGCCGGATGCTTGTCCTTCCACGGACGCGCTTCCTCGAACTGCGCCGCCAGCCCGACGATCGTCACTTCATCGGCCTGCTTCCCGACGATCTGCAACCCGATCGGCAATCCCGCCTGGTTGAATCCATTCGGAAGCGAAAACGCCGGCTGCCCCGTCGCGTTGAATGCGAACGTATAGGCGACCCATTCCGGCAACTCATCGATGTATTTCTCCGGCGATGACGGCAGCGTGCCGATCTTCACCGCCGGCCGCGACAACGTCGGCGACAGCAGCACATCGTATCCGTTCAGCTCCTGCACGACTTCACGCGCCGTGTTGTGCAGAACCGCCACCGTGTTGATGTACTCGTGCGCGGGAATCTTGCGGCCCTGCTCCCATGCGTGCCGAACCACCGGGTCCATCAGGTCCGGATTCGGTACCGGCACCGATCCAATCCCCGCCATGATCAACTTCATCACCGGATCCTTGAGCCTCGCGCCCGGATCGGTCTTCACCGCCTCCACCGTATGCCCGAACTCCTCGAAGACCTTGGCCGCCGATGCGAGCGCGGCTTCCGATTCCGTGTCGCCGCTGGTAATCGCGCTGCGCGGCAGCACCGCTATCTTCAGATGGCGCGGCGGAATATTCACCGCCGATCGAAACGATGCGACCGGGTCGGGCGCCCAGTACGGATCGCCCACCACATGCCCCGCCAGCACATCCATGAACAGCGCGACGTCGCGCACCGACCTCGCCATCGGGCCGGTGGTGGCGAAGCCGGCCCACGCCTCGCCCGCGATCGGCGCCATCGTCACCCGCCCGCGCGAGGGCTTGAGTCCGACCACGCCGCAACACGCCGACGGGATCCGGATCGATCCGCCCCCGTCGCTGCCCTGCGCCAGGCATCCCAGTCCCGCCGCCAGCGCGCTGCCCGCGCCCCCGCTCGATCCTCCTGCCGTATGCTCCAGGTTCCACGGATTGCGCGCGGGCGGACATGCCCCGCCTTCGGTCGTCGGCCTCGCGCCGAACTCCGGGGTCGTCGTCTTGCCGAGCAGGATTCCACCCGCGTTGCGCATCCTCACCACGATCTCTTCATCGACCGCCGGCACGTTCTTTTCGTAGTTACGCGACCCCATGCTGGTGACGATGTCCTTGGTCCACTGCAGGTCCTTGATCGAGTACGGCACTCCGAACATCAGCGCGCGCCGCCGCTCCGCATCGCTGAGCTTTTCGATTCGGTCGGCATCCGCGATCGCGCGCTCGGGCGTGATCGTCATGAATGCGCCGAGCTTGGGATTCAGCTTCTCGGTGCGCGCGATAAAAAATTCCGCCGCCTCCCGCGGCCGAATCTCCTTCTTGAGCATCAGCTCGCGCAGTTCTGTCGCTTCGATGTAGGGGTTGATCATCAGCGTATCCTCCGCGGCACAGGCCTCCAGCCCGCGCCTCCAGTCAGGCCCCCCGCCAATCGTGCTTGTTAGCCGAAAATCTCCATAACCGCCAAACTCCTCCTTTTCTGCTTTCCCTTCCTTTTCAGCGAAGGAGTCAGAGGTTAGGTTGAATCGCACTGTCGCCGATGCTGCTTCAAACCTTGATCCTGTGGATGCACGCGCTCGCCGGCGCGGCATGGGTCGCCGCCTGTTTATGCTTCGTGATCGCCGGGCTCGCGCTTGCCTCGGGCAGCGACGAGCAACGCAACTTCGCACTGCGCGCCGCGCCCAAAATCGTCGGCTTCAACCTGATGGCGGCAATCCTGCTGCTCCTTAGCGGTGGACTTAACCTGGTGTTGGCGGGAATCGCGCGCAACTTCAACTTCTCCGGCGACTTCACCCGCATTCTCGTCGTCAAGATCGCGCTGTTCGTCGCGATGTTTCTCGCGCTTCTCTACACTGCCCGTTCATCGAGGGCGCTGCCCGACGATTCCCGGCCCGACGCGCCGTTCGATGCCCTCGACGATCGCGTGGCCGTGATGGTGCGAATGCACGCCGCCATCGCGTTGATGGGCGCCATCGCCCTTCTCCTCGGCCTCTGGCTGATGGGAACCTGAGAATCCCGCGAGCATTGCGCACCTACGGTCCACAGAGCCTCGTCTGTTGCCCGAATCGAGCTCTTCGACGCCACCTGCCTCTGGCGCGAGGCGCTCGCGACTTGCTTAGATCGCGGCATGCCGGAACTCGCCGGATGGGACAGCTTCTATGTGATCGTCGGCTCCGCCGCCGGCGCACTCATCGGCCTGCAGTTCGTGGTCATCACCCTGATCGCACAACGGCCCTCGTCCCAGCCTGCTGCCGAAGCGGGTGCCGCCTTTGCGACTCCGTCGATCGTTCACTTCGGGACCGTGTTACTGCTGTCCGCGCTACTGCGCGCCCCCTGGCTCTCGCTGGCCCACCCTATCGCGATCTGCGGCTTCGCGGGCGCCTGTGGAGTCGCCTACACCATCGTCGTCGCAGGCCGGATGCGCCGGCAGACCGTGTATCTGCCGGAATTCGAAGATTGGTTGTTTCACTTTGTATTGCCCCTGGCCGCGTACCTGGTCCTCGGACTCTCCGCCTTCGCAACCACCGCCGACGCTCACGATGCCCTCTTCGGGATCGGAGGCGCCGCGTTGCTCCTGCTCTTCGTCGGCATCCACAACGCGTGGGACACGAGCACCTATCACGTGTTTGCACGCAGCCAGAAACGGCCCTGAGGCCCGTGACCTTCAACGCAATTTGTCTATTATCCTAATACAATAGCCGCCACACATCGCAGACCTCAGCCTAGCCCCGGATAAGCCAATGAGCCGAAAAAAATCGTGGCGCGGGCGTCCCTGCCCGTGGATGCCGTGCGACATCTTTCGTCGCACCTCCAATGAGAACAACGAAGAGAACAAACATTCAAAACTTAGGTGGATCGTAGCGAGCCTCTCACCACCTCCAGGCTTCACCGGCGTGCGAAGGCACCATTAATCTTCATTGGATGCGCGCAGGAAGTCGCGCTTCATCCACGCGCAGGGACGCCCGCACCGCGATTTTTTCGGACGGGATGCCGACCCCTGTGCACAACTCATTTGCCAGCAAAATGCCGGCGGCGCACTATCGCCCCATGGTCGCGATTTCTTCAGGTTCCCCTTCCCGCGCGGGAAGGGCTTAGGGGGTGGGTCGAATGGCCTTAGTCGACCGCTTCAGCTCCACCCGGGATAGCCTGCGAATTTTTCTGGCAAGCGGCGTCAGAGCGAGCCGTCCCCCCTCCAAAAATGTTGTCAAATGTTGTAGTCGACCGGACCTTGCAACCCGAAGGGGCGCGAGTCTGCGAGCGCAGCGCCGTGGGCGCTCGCGAAGCGGAGTCGAGCGAGAATCAAAAATGTTAGCAAATGTTAGCATCCGGAACTTGGCCACACGCTCCGACGAACAAATCCCTGAACAAAATCAAGCTATAGCCGCCCGTCTGATTGAACAACATCCTCTCCGCGTCTCGTTGGATCCTGCATCGATCCTCCACGAATCTGTGCGTCAACTCGACATGATCTCGCTATCCCTGAAGGTCTGCGATGGCTGAAACACCCCCCTCCCTGCAGATCGGCTCCTTCCAAGTCGCCTTCCTCACCGACGGCCTCTGGCGCAACGACGGCGGATGCATGTTCGGCGTCGTGCCGCGCGAACTCTGGAAGCATAACCATCCCCCCGATTCCCAAAACCGCATCCGCCTCAACCTCACCTGCCCGCTCATCGTGCGCGGCCGCGATGCGATCCTGGTCGATACCGGTATCGGCAACCGCCTCGATTCCGTGGAGCGCAAGATTTTCGATCACGGCGACGGATGGCTGCCCGACCATCTGCGCGCACTGGGGATGGAACCCGGCGATGTCACTGCGGTGATCGTCTCGCACCTGCACTTCGACCATTGCGGCGGCCTCGTGCGCAAACGTGAGTCGGGAACTTTGGAGAGTGCATTTCCCAACGCGAAAATTTTCGTGCAGAAAGGCGAGCTCGAAATTGCCGAGAACCCTCGCAACGAGCGGCTCCACGCCGCCTATCGCCACGCCATGGAAATTCTCGCGCCCAACCGCCCGCGCCTCGAGCCCCTCGAAGGCTCGATGGAAATCATCGCCGGCGTCGTCGCGACTCCCACCGGCGGCCATACGCGCGACCATCAAATTGCGCGCGTCGCCGACGGCGGTGCGTCATTCGTTCATCTCGCCGATATCGTGCCGACGCGTTCGCACCTCCGCGGCCCGTGGAACCAGGCATACGATCTCGATGCGATCACAACCATGGAACAGAAAGCGCGCTATCTTTCGGCGGCAGTCGCGGAGAATACGTGGCTCTCGTTTGCTCACGACGACGCGGTCTTCGCAGCGCAAGTGAACAACGACCGGGGTCGCATCGTCTTAAGTCAAAGGATAGATGTGTCTCAGCGGTTGCGCGAAGGAGCATAAGCAGGACTACTTATGAACAGGCGGGCGAGACTGTGGAGCGGTCAAATATAATTACTTGCTTGGAATTTCTACGCTCCGTTATAGTTTCTACCGGGATGGGCTTTAAAAGTAGCACAACCCTCTCTTCTCTCCGACCTCAGGCACTCCTCCTCATAACGTCCAAAACCAGGAGTTTGGCTGATGGCAGACGATCTCTCCACGTTTGAACGAGTTATCAAGGAAGACCGCGCGGCCCGCGAGTCGAAGCAATGGACCGGCACGCTCCTCCAGTACCTGGAGGTCGTCAAGGCCGACCCGATGCTCACCAAGCTCTCGCACGCGCGGATCTACGACATGATAACCGCCGCGGGCGCAACCAGCATCCAGGAAAACGACGACCCCCGCACCAAGCGGCTCTACAAAGACGAGCCGGTAAAGGTGTACGGGTTCTTTGCCGATGAATTCTTCGGCATCGAACGCACCATCGCGCAGATCGTCCGCTATTTCCATTCCGCCTCGCTGAAGGGCGAGGAAAGCCGCCAGGTCCTCTACCTCATGGGCCCGGTCGGCTCAGGCAAAAGCTCGCTGGTCGAAAGGATCCAGCGCGGTCTTGAGCAGCTTAGCCCCGTCTACTCGATCGAAGGATGCCCGATGAACGAGGAGCCGCTGCATCTGATTCCGCGCCATCTGCGGCGCGAGTTCGAGAAGATGCTCGGCGTGCATATCGAAGGCGACCTCTGCCCGGTCTGCCGCTACCGCCTGAAGGTCGAGTTCAACCAGCGCTACGAGGAATTCCCGGTCGAGACCCGCAACTTCTCCAAGCGCAACCGCGTGGGCGTCGGCGTGGTGCCGCCGGTCGATCCCAATAACCAGGACACTTCCGTCCTGATTGGCAGCGAGGACATCTCCAAGCTCGACCAATACTCCGAAGGCGACCCCCGCGTGCTCGAACTGAACGGCGCGCTCAACGTAGGCAATCGCGGCATCGTCGAGTTCATCGAAGTCTTCAAGAACGAGACCGAGTACTTGCACGCCATGATCACCGCGACCCAGGAGAAGGTCATCCCCGCTCCCGGCCGCCACGGGATGGTCTACGTCGACACCACCATCCTGGCGCACTCCAACGAAGCGGAATGGCAGAAGTTCAAGGCCGACCACACCAACGAAGCGATCCTCGATCGCATCGTGGTGGTCAAGGTGCCGTACAACCTGCGCCTGTCGGAGGAAGTGAAGATCTACCAGAAGATCATCCGCAACTCCGATTTCCGCGCGCACGTCGCGCCGCACACGCTCGAGCTCGCCTCGATGTACGCGATCCTGTCGCGGCTCGAGCCCACCTCGAAGTGCGACCTGATGACCAAGCTGCGCCTCTACAACGGTGAGGAAGTTGTCGAGAAGGGACGCACCAAGAAGATCGACGTGACCGAGCTGAAGGAAGACGCCAAGCGCGAAGGCATGTCGGGCATCTCCACCCGCTTCATCATGAAGGCGCTCGACAACGCGCTGTCCGACAACGTCGCCGGCAACTGCATCAACCCGATCAACGTCCGCGAGGCCCTCATCCAGATGACCAAGGAGGCGGACCTCCCCGACGACACGCGCAAGCAGTACCTCGAGTTCCTCCAGGACACCCTGCACAAGGAATACCTCGAGCTGCTCGAGAAGGAGATCACCCGCGCCTTCGTTTACTCCTACCAGGAGCAGGCCGAAGCGCTGTTCCAGAACTACCTCGATCACGCCGAAGCCTACGTGAACAAGACCAAAGTCCGCGATCGCAATACCAAGGAAGAGCTGCCACCGGACGAAGGATTCCTGAAATCCATCGAGGAGCAGATCGCGATTATCGGCTCGGCCGCTGACGGCTTCCGCCAGGAGGTGATCGCGTACCTGTGGGCGACTTCGCGCCGCGGCGAGAAGATCAGCTACAAGAGCTACGAGCCGCTCAAGGAAGCGATCGAAAAGAAGCTGATGACGTCGGTCCGCGACATCTCCCGCATCATCACCAAGGCACGCACCCGCGACGAGGACCAGAGCGGCAAGTACAACGCGATGGTGAAAAACCTGCTGGAGAACGGCTACTGCGAATCGTGCGTGGACGTGGTCCTCAAGTACGCGGCGAATAATCTTTGGAAGGACTGATCGTCCTTTTCACGGCGGCGACGGGTTGATCATCATCCGTTAGCGCGATTCTGAGTTGCCTCGTGGCTGAAGGGCGACCAGGGCTCATCCGGTTTTGACGATCGGAGCACAGTATCAGTCGCTGACTCGGCCTTCTCCGGAGTCGCATCGTGACGCAGCGGTACGGCAGACGCAGCATTCAGGCTGATCGCCGCAAGCATGGTGCAGAGTGGCACCCAGGTTTTTGAGGAGGCTGGTCTCAATTCTGTGAGTGCGGGACTTAAGGAATTAGTCAACTCCGAAATGTTCAAGTGCCTTCGTGCGTACGTGAACAGCACGAAACACCGAAGTTTATTGATAACCATTTTCGCCTATCGTTATCCGACTCCGAAGACTTTGGGCTGGCTATCTCTGCTTTTCACTTCGAAGACCGCAATGACAGAGTACAACTCTGGCCTTCTAGGACGTTCAGAGAATTTCTGGAGTGCTCGCTGGAATTCATCTCGGCAGCTGTGAAAGCGATCCTTAGGACCGCTGAAAGTCTACTCGCCAGCTTCGCCGGATCACCTTCTGCGCGCTTCTGGTTCAAGCTTAAGGAGGCGGTCACCAGCGCATGAGTGATGTTCTCGTTGCGGGGCGCGAGGTCTCCCTTCATGGTGAAAAACTTGCCCGAGAACGGGTTACTGCGAATCCTGCGTGGACGTGGTCCTCAAATACGCGGCAAAGAATCTTTGGAAGGACTGATCAAGGCGAATCCGCTGATTTCCCGGATCACGCTCTGTCGAATATGCGAGAGCTGCGTAACCTGCGGATCTCTGTCTGCCGGGCCGGCCGTTGCCCGATGAGCGACCCATCCCCCCAGCCCACTGCCCTAAGTAACCGGCTGCTTCGAAGCAGCGCTCGGCTGCTTGTTGCGAGCTGAAGACCTGCAACCCTTGCGGCGTACGCCCAATTGGACGTATATAAGCCATCTAGTGAGAAAAATAAGAGGTGCCGGCTGTGCCTCGTTAATTCAACTTTTGGGAGATGACAGCCTGACGTAGCCAAGCAGTGGTTGCCAGGAATCACCGCGAGTATTGGCGTAAGCAAGAGGAGAGTCTCGTGAGGAAAATAGCCTACGGAATCTGCGCGTTCCTAATCTTCGTTTGCGATCCGTCGTTGGGTCTTTGTCAGGCAGCGCCCCCGTCCGGCAATGCCGCCGTAACCATCCAGGGCACGGTAACGGTCTGCGTCAAGAAAAACACCAGCAATCCGAAGCCTTGTGATCAAAATAACAGCGTTAAGGTACCGGCACTTGTTTCGGATGTTGGGAGGGCCAGTTGGGATGCGTCCGGGAACGCATGCACGACCGCGCTCGAAACTATTTCCGCCCCTGGAACCGCATTCAGGATCTCCGAAAACGCGACTCTGGTCGGCACGATTGAGACCTTCGACCCGGCAACGCTGACGGGCACTGCAAACGTTGTAGGTTACGTTGGCGGCTCTTGCACAGGGTCGGTCTTCAACAACCAGGGCGCAACCAAGCGCAGCACCAGCGAGGTGACTTTCGTAATCTCGGCCGGCGGCACACGCATCGATGGGAGTGTTACAAGCCTCTCCCTGGAGTCGATAGAACTCGCGACCTTCTCGCTCTCGGGTACCGGGTTTTTACAGTAGCGCATTTCTCGAAACACATTCGGAGTCCTCACGGCCGTGAAGATACGGCCGGGTCACTCGTAGAATCCTGGCCTGGCATGTTCGACGCTCTGCGGGGAGGAGCAGCGGCTACCAATCGGCGCCGACGTGCGATTTTCGCTTTAGGATTCAAGTCAATCAGCATCCTCGGTTGTTCCACGCAGCCGCGCCTGCTCGGGATACGCGAGATATCCCACCTGTCTTTTACTCCCTCCCGAGCCGACCACCCGACCGGGTGTTTACGACTGTCGGGTAAGAACCGAGACTGACGATTGAATGTGCGGTATGATCCATCAATCCATGCCGACCAGCGATACTATTTTCCGCGAATACCGGCCCTCCGATGCTGAACGCTCCGATCGCTCCGCGGGCGATCGCCTGCGGCATCGGCAAAAGGTCCGCGATTCCATCCGCGAAAATATCGCCGATATCATCGCTGAAGAATCCATCATCGGCAAAAACAAGGACCGCGTAATCAAGGTCCCCCTCCGCGGCATCAAGGAGTATCGCTTCGTGTTCGGCGACAACTCCGGAGGCGCTTCGCAGGGCAACGGCGACTCGCGCCCCGGCCAGGTCGTCGGCAAGACCGGCAAGGAAGGCCCCGGCAAGGGCGATGACATGGCGGGCGATCGCCCCGGCATCGATTACTACGAAACCGACGTCACCCTCGAGGAACTAATCGAAATCATGTTCGAGGACCTCGAGCTGCCCAATCTCGAACGGCGCGCGCTGCGCGAAATCCAGTCCGACTATTCCACCAGGCGCAAAGGCTATCGCCACGTCGGCATCCGAGTGCGCCTGGACAAGCGCCGCACCGCCAAGCAGCGCGTGATGCGGATGCTCTCCGGCGATCGGCTCGCTAACGGCAAGCAGTCCGCGGAGGCTGACCTCGAAGAGGCTGAAGAACCGGTCGATGACGATTCCGCGGGACTATCCGCGCTTCAGCCCGGCGCCCCGGAAACGGGCGTGCGCAAGCGGCGCTTCCCCTTCCATCAGAAGGACCTGCGCTACAAGCACATCGAGGTCGACACGAAAGAAGAGTCCAACGCCGCCGTCATCTGCATCATGGATACTTCCGGATCGATGGACACGATGAAGAAGTATCTCGCGCGCAGCTTCTTCTTCCTCCTCTACCAGTTCATCTCGACCCGCTACCGCAACGTCGAAATCGTCTTCATCGCGCATCACACTGAAGCCAACGAAGTCAGCGAGGAAGAGTTCTTCCACAAGGGCGAGTCCGGCGGCACCTTCATCTCATCCGGCTATGTCAAAGCGCTGGAGATAATCCACGAGCGCTACCATCCGTCGCTCTGGAACGTGTATGCGTTCCACTGCTCCGATGGCGATAACTTCGATTCCGACAACCCCGCTGCCCTGAAAGCCGGCGAGGAGTTGGCCGAAATTTGCAACCTGTTCGGGTACGGCGAGATCAAGCCTCTCGGTTCGCGTTACTACGAGAGCTCGATGCTCAATGTGTTCCGGCGCATCCAGGCGCCCAACTTCCACACCGTGCTGATCGAGCGCAAGGAAGATATTTGGCCGTCGTTCAAGGCCTTCCTGGCCAAGGACCGGGTGAAAGAGCAATGAGCGAACTCTCGCCGGCAATCGTTACCAGGCGGCCCGCATACACCCTCGACGACCTGGTCGAATGGGATCGCCGCATCCGCGCCAGGGTCGACGAGTTCGGACTCAACTGCTTCCCCCAGGAATTCGAGATCTGCGATCACAGCCAGATGCTCGGGTACATGGCGTACTCGGGCATGCCGTCTCACTACCCGCACTGGTCCTACGGCAAGTCCTACGAAAAGATGAAGACCCTCTACGATCACGGGATCACCGGCATTCCGTACGAGATGGTCATCAACTCCAACCCCGCCATCGCGTACCTGATGCGCGACAACACGCTGCTGCTCCAGATTCTGACGATGGCGCACGTGTACGGGCACAACGACTTCAACAAGAACAATTTCACCTTCAAGCACACCCGCGCGGAACTCACGGTCGAGACTTTCAAGGCGCATGCGCTGCGCGTGCGCCGCTACGTCGAGGACCCCTCGATTGGAGTGGAAAAGGTGGAGCGCGTCCTCGATGCCGCCCACTCGCTTTCATTCCAATGCCGCCGCAACCTGGCGATTCGGAAACTGAACCCCGCGGAGCAGATCGACCGTGCCGTGGAAAACGCCCAGCCGCGTCCTGACCCGTTTCAGAAAATCCATGCGCGCCAGGAGCATACCGAGCCCGATTTGCATCGCGTCCCGATCGAGCCCGACGAAGACGTCCTGCTCTTCATCCGCGATCACAATCCCTACCTCGCGGACTGGGAAAAAGACCTGCTCACCATCGTCGACGAGGAAGCCAAGTTCTTCATCGCGATGATGGAAACCAAGATCATGAACGAGGGCTGGGCGAGCTACTGGCACAAGAAAATTCTCGAGTCGCTCGACCTCGACCAGGGCCTCCGCCTCGAATTCATCGTGCGCCACAACCAGGTCGTCTGCCCTATCCCGGGACAAATCAATCCGTACCATCTCGGGCTGAAGGTTTGGGAAGACATCTACCGGCGATGGAGCAATCCCACCCCGGACGAGATCAAGCGCGACGGCAAGCCCACCAAGTCGGCCGAAGAGAAGCTTTTCGAGGTGCGCGAAGTCGAGCGTGACTCCTCGTTCCTGCGCCGCTACCTGACCGAGGATCTGATCCGCGAGATGGATATCTTCCAGTACGAGCCGCGCGGCGAAGACCTCGTGGTTTCCAAGGTCGCGGATGATGAGGGATGGCGCGATGTAAAGGAAATGCTGATCAAGAACGTCGGCACCAACTCGATCCCCGTGATCAAGGTCGAGGATGCCGACTTCGGCCAGAACCGGACGCTGTATCTCAAGCACTACCACGATGGCCGCGACCTGCATCTCGAATACGCCGAGAAAACCATCGCCTACCTGCAACGCCTGTGGGCGCGTGAGGTAGTGATCGAGACCACCCTGGAAGGCAAGCGCTCGCTGCTGTGCTGCAACGAACGCGGCTTCTCGGTCCGCGCCCTGAAATAGCTTCGCGGACCATTTGCGTCCAGAATGTACAAATTGTACAATTTGTACATGCGTGCGCGTCAAGCAATGAAAGTGACGGCGCCGGCGCAGGACGCCGTCGACCGGACATTCCCCGCTGCGGAAGCCCGGGCGCGGTTTTCCGGGATTTTGAGCACGGTGACTTACAAGAAGGAACGGGTTTCCATCACCTGGCACGGAAAAATTGTCGCGGCGATGGTGCCGGCGGAAGACCTTAAATTGCTCGAAGAGCTCGAGGACGCAAGCGACGTTCGCGCCGCGAAGCTCGCCATTCGCGAGGCCAGGCGCAAAGGTGCACTTCCCCTCGACAAGGTACTGCGTCGATTCCGTGCAGGGTCTTGAGCCGGACAAACTATGCGGTAGAGCTGGCGCCTGCCGCCCAACGCGATCTTCGGCGACTCGATCGCGCTATTGCGCGTCGAGTCCTGCACGCGCTGTTAGAGCTCCAGAACGATTCTCGACCCCCGGGATGCAGGATGCTCCGGGGAGCTGAGGGTCTTTACCGAATCCGCACGGGCGACTATCGAACGATCTACCAGATCGACGACGATCGCAAACTCGTAACGGTCGCGCGCATTCGGCATCGAAGCGACGTGTACCGATAGGAAGGCAGTGGAAGAAAAACTGGTAAATCCTGAATTCGTCGAGTTTGTCGCCCTCGTCTATCACGAGGGCCGCAACGTCAAGCAGCTCTTTCGCCACAATGCGGCGTCGAAGAAAACCTTCGGGCAACTTGCCGATCTACCGCCCGATCCCGGGCCGGGCTGGGATCGCTTGATTGCCGTGCAGCAGAAAGCCGCCGGCACCGCTTCCGCCGCTGAAGCGGAGAACGTTTTCAAGGAAGAACTCGGCTGCTCGCTCGCCGATCTCGCCGCGATCTTCGGCCATGCGGCGTGGCATCGCGTACCCGGCGCCGGCGGAGCGCGCTGGGCCGCCATCGCAAACTCCGTCATCGAGCTCGGCGCTTCAATCGATAAGAAAGACGATGCGGCGACCACCAAGCTCATCGAAGAGATCCGCCTGATGCACCACAACACCGGCACCGTCAAAGACAAGCTCGCCAGGCTCAAGGCAACCCGCCGGTAAGAAGGATGAGTCACGGAGTCTCCGCGCCATTCACTACCCGCTCAGCACTGGAGGCGCTGGGGCACGACCTCAACAGCTATGCTGTACTCGCGGAAGTTGGACTCAGTCACTGCAAACTTTGTGGGAAGGTCTGGAAAGCTCTACGCTCTGAAAATGACTTCGAGTCCTTCACCGTCGAATGGCTCGGCATCGTGATCCCGAGCGGATGGACCTTCGCAAACGAAGAAGGAGAATTGACCTTCCGCCTGGATGTCGTTCAGCAACTCTCTATCGCTGAGGCTTTGCTCTGGTGCGCGGAACCCTGCACCGGCCGACCACGAGACGACCATCCGGGGCTCCTCGAAAACTCGATCTATCGGTTAAAGGCGCTGGACCTGGTGGATTGGCGAACTCGCAGCCTCCATGATTCGGAAGTGATCGCGCGTGGTGCGGTCTCAAGCAATATCCCGGCGTGGGCGCCGCTGATCGCCGCAAGCTCCCTGCGAGCTCAGAGGGCGCATTCCGATCTTATTCCGGAGGCAACTGGGGCGCGCCTCCCTCGTTGATCGTCGCGCGCGGAATCTCGCCGTTGCGGATGATCTCCTCAGTGATCATCCGATCATCGCGCTGCGACATCGGACCCAGCAGGCCTTCATAAGTCGCCTCCGCAACCGGCCCGGTCATGCCCGGCATGTAGAGATCCATCTGCTTGCTGCATAGCACCCGATTGTTCCCATCGAGCGAGATGACCATCTTCTCGATGTGTCGCAGCGGCGGCTCGGTGCTGAGATCCAGACCGGCCAGCGTGAGTTTCACCTTGTTGGGCCCTTCCGCTTCCGCGGTGGTCTTGAGAACCTGGGCGTCGGCGTTGCCGTAGACCGTCGTCGCCAGCACCACTTGCCCGTCGCGCTCGCCGAACGTGAAGCTGACCATCTGATGCTGCGGTGGCTCCCCGTCGCCGAACTTGTTCACCAGCGTCAATTGGCCGCCCCAGAATCCCAGGAAGTCGCGGCTGGCCTGCGGAAGGACCAGCACTTCCTGGTTGGGCGGAATTACCGGAATCACCTTGGTGCTGTCCGATTTCTGGGGCGGAGCTATCGATGCGCGCTGGTTGTTCAGCGACGGGAGCGTCAACTCATTGCTCGTTTGCGGCATCGAAGGCGGCGCAGGCGCCGCGCTCGGCGCGTTCGGTTCCGGTAAAACGAGCGAAGATGGAGGGCTCCATCGGTCCGATGAGGGGGCCTTCGGTACCGCCTCCATCATGCCCTGCGCCAAGGCAGCCAGGGGGCTCGCGAACATTCCCAGGACCAGCCCTACGAGCGCGGCTTTGGCTTTGGAACGCATCGTCCCCCAGCCTAGCATCTCTCGGTACACCCGCAAATTTCCGACCCGGCGAGGCATCGAATCAGCCCCTGCCGTCGTTGCTTTACCCATTGGGGTCGGATAGCTTCGCCTTGGAACGTAGGGGTTTCGGGTCGTGTCTGAAGGAGGGCGGCTGATGGAGTGGCCGAAGTGCCAAAAGTGCAACAATGGTAGCCTGATTCCATTGTCGGATTACGGGCAAGAGGGTGCTTCGGTTTTGTTCAAGGCCTGGGTCTGCACCAATCCTGAATGCGGCTTCAGTCTGAGGGTTGACAAGGGCGAGGTGACCTACGGCCGACGAATCGAAACCAAGCACTGAGCAATCACTCCGCGCTGAATCCCAAGGGCGTCGCATCGCGGCGCCTTTTTCTTTTCCGCCTGCTTTCACTGCGGCAAATCGGAGTACTCAAACTTGTTCTTGACCTGCTCCTTGCCCAGCGTACGCCCATCAACCTGTGCGAGTGGATAGATCAGGAAATTCACCGGCGCCCCATCCTGCGCGGGAGTCAACGCCAGATCACGGCCCATCGTGAACGCCACACGATCCGCATCGAGGTTGCCAAAATAGTACTCGTGGCGCTTCGGATGCTTCCACGCTTCGGACGCATCCACCGGGATCCACTGCCCGCCGACATAAAACTCGGCCCAGCAATGGTAGCCCGGAATCGTGTCCGATCGTTTTGTTCCCAACGGAAAGCCGATCGTGAACCGGGCCGGGATGCCGCTGGCGCGCGCCAGCGCGATGAACAGCGAATGGAAGTCGGTGCAGTTACCGCGGCGCACATCGCAGGCGTAAATCGCATCGCCCCGTCCCCATCCCGTCCCGCTCTTGTCGTAGCGCATCACCGAAGTAACGTACTCGTAGATGATCCTCGCCTGATCGAGCGGCGTCGCCGCATGGTCGTTCAGGTCCGCGCTGATCGTCGCAATGCGCCCGTTCGTTGGCACGAGCTGATCGGGCTGAAGATACTCGGCCATGCGTCCGTCGCCGGTCTCCGACCGAACCAGCGCTGCGCGACGCAAATCGGCAGATTCCTGGAACCGCGCTACGTCCGCAGTGACTTTGATCGCCAACATCGACGGCAACGGTTTGGAAGCCTCGAAATAGAGCAGCCGGTTCCCCTGCGAATGCTGATCGATGATCTTCCCCGGCACAGGAGAGTCCACTGAAATCTTTCCCACGCGCTGGGAGGCGTCTTCGCGCGGCAGAGGAATCCAAACCCTTATCGAAGACGCCGCGGGATCGATTGGCCCGATCTCGGTCTGGTAAGTGAAACGGATGTGGCGTTCCCGCGACGGCGACTCGTCAGCAAATGAGGCTCCCGCGGCAAATGCGACAACAATCAGGGCAATCAGGCCCGAGCGCCAGGTGGAGGGAATTAGGCTAATCATCTCTTCCTCGATATCCTGAACAGAAGGGTGAGGCTCGGGAGCGCGACCAACCTAGCCCGACGTCTTGGCCGGAGACAACCGCAAAACTGTAACAGTGCACGACAAAACTGGACCTAAAGATGGCGCCCGCATCCATAAGGCTTCGTGATGGCATCCTGTTTGCTCATTGCGTGCGAAGAGATGCGCGGATTATGCGCAGGTGAGGCTGAATGAGCGAGGGTGCCCTTCAGATGAGCAGGCCTATGCCGGTTAATCCGGCATATCGTCCCCTGCCTGATACTTATGACGAAACATTCGAGGCGGACCTGACTCCGCGCGCCGCGTGCGAACCCATTGCTGCGGATCTCCTCTCTGCCTCGCCCGAGCGAATCAATGAGCTTAGAGCCCGCGCGGACAGGATGTTCCTGCGGATGGGTGTGACCTTCAACGTCTATGGCGACGATGCCGGCACCGAGAGAATTTTCCCCTTCGACGTGGTGCCACGGGTCATCGACGCTCTTACCTGGCGCAACCTGGAAGCCGGACTGGCACAGCGCGTCCGCGCCCTGAATGCCTTCGTCGGCGACATCTACGGCGAAGGAAAAATTCTCAAGGACGAAGTCGTACCGCGCGACCTGATTTGCGGATCGCCCCAGTATCGCCGCGCCGCAATCGGCATCAAGCCTCCCGGCGGCGTCTTCATCACCGTCGCCGGCATCGACCTCGTTCGCGACCGCGAAGGGCAATTCAAGGTCCTGGAAGACAACGCTCGGACACCCTCCGGAGTCTCCTACGTGCTGGAGAACCGCCTGGTGATGACGCGCCTGATGCCGGACCTGGTGCGCAAATGCGGCGTACGCAGCGTCGAGACCTATCCCTCTGACCTGCTAGCCTCGCTGATGGAGATCGCGCCCGAAGGAGTCACCCGGCCAACCGCGGCCCTGCTCACGCCCGGCCCTTACAACTCGGCCTTCTTCGAGCACGTGTTCCTGTCGGAGCAGATGGGCATTGAGCTGGTCGAGGGTCACGACCTCGTCTGTGTCGATCACAAGCTCTTCATGAAGACCGTGTCCGGCCTCGAGCAGGTTCATGTGCTGTATCGGCGCATCGACGATGACTTCCTCGATCCGCTCGTGTTTCGATCCGACTCACTGCTCGGTGTGGCAGGCATTACCGATGCGATGCGCGCGGGCACCGTGACCGTCGCCAATGGAATCGGCACCGGGGTCGCCGACGACAAGGCCGTGTTCGCTTACACGCCAGACATGATTCGGTACTACCTGGGTGAGGAGCCCCTGCTCCCGATCGTCGAGACGCATCTGCTGCGTGATCCGGATGTACGCAAGCGGGTCATCCGCGATCTCGATCAATTCGTCGTCAAGCCGACCGGCGCTTCGGGCGGTTACGGTGTTCTCATCGGACCCAAGGCGACGTACCGGGAATTGGCGCAGATGCGCGATGCGATCGAGAAGGATCCCGCGTCGTTCATTGCGCAACCGATGGTGCAACTGTCCGCCCATCCCACGTACGTCGGCCAGGGTTCCAACATCTCGTTGGTCCCGCGCCACGTCGATTTGCGGCCGTTCGTGCTGCTGGGATCGAAAGCGCGCGTGCTGCCCGGTGGCCTCACCCGTGTCGCGCTGCGCGAGGGCTCGATGATCGTCAATTCTTCGCAAGGCGGCGGCAGCAAGGACACCTGGGTGGTGGACGACTGATGCTGCGGCGAATCGCAAACCATCTGTTCTGGGCCGCGCGCAACCTCGAGCGCGCGGAATGGCGGGCCCGCCTGGTCAACGTCAACTATCACCTGCTGGTCGAAAGTCCCCCGCAGAATCCGGAGCCTTGGGCCCCTCTGCTCGCGATTACCGGCGAGCGCGAAATATTCGCCGAGCGCTACACCGGCGCTGACGAAACTTCGGTTCTGACTTTCTACACCTTCGATGACGAGAACCCGTCATCGATTAGAAGCTGCATACACGCCGCGCGCGAAAATGCGCGCGCGCTGCGCCATCGCATATCCTCGGAGCTGTGGTTGGAGTTGAACACGCTCTACCTGGACTCGCTGGGTTGGTCGATGGCGACGTTGCAAAGCTCCGGGATGTATTCCTTTTTCGCCGACCTGGGTGGTCGCTTCTATCGAATCGCCGGCATCACCTCCGACACCCTGACTCGCGACCCGGGCTACGACTTCTTCATGATCGGCAAGATGCTCGAGCGCACCGAAAGTGTCGCTCGGCTGCTTGACGTGAAGTATCACTTCCTCCTGCCGAGGGTGGAGGACATTGGAACTTCCGTTGACGTCCTCCAGTGGGCTGCGCTGCTGCGCAGCGCGTCAGCCCTCGAAGCCTATCGCCGCTCCCACGGCAACGCCATCGAGGTCGAGCGCGTGGTCGAGATGTTGCTGATTGACGAATCATTTCCGCGTTCGGCGCGCTTCTCGATGAACCGGCTGGAAACGTCGCTGCAGAGAATCGCACGGTCCACCGCCGCAAATCACGCCAACGCCGAGCCGCGCCCGCTGGCGAGCACCAAGTTGTCGAACATGCTGGTCTCCAATCACGCCAAGGAAGTGATCGGCAGCGGGTTGCATGAGTATCTGCTCCAGATCCAGGACGAATGCGCCGCCATCGGCGACGCACTTTTTGCGGAATACCTTCGTTTCGAGTAACCAACGATGCGATTCAAGACCATCCACACCACGCGATTCAGCTACGATCTGCCTGCCTATGAGTCGCATAATCAGTTGCGTCTCAAGCCGCTCAACTGCGACAACCAGCGGGTTCTCCAGTTTCGCCTGAGCAGTGACCCACCCGCATCGGTGCTCGAATACGAAGACGGCTTCGGCAACACCGTCCACTCGGTCTCGGTGTACCCGCAGCACAATGAACTCTCGATCGTGGTGGAGTCGCTGGTGGATCGCCTGCCCGAACCGCAGACGCAGTTCCCCCGCGTAAGATTCTCTGAATATCTCACCGATGACGATGCGCGCAGCAAGGAACAGTACGACTTCCTGCACGCGAGCCAGTATGTTCCCTTCAGCGAACGCCTGAGGAAGTTTTTCTGGGCAACGCGACCCGATCAGCGTGAAGACGTCGCGCAATATGTCCGGCGCACCGTCGGCTACATCCGCGATCAATTCCACTATGAAAAGGGCGCGACCGGTGTGTATTCAAATCTCGACGATATCCTGAAAGCCGGATGCGGCGTGTGCCAGGACTTCGCGCATCTCACGCTGGGCGTACTGCGCCTCGCGGGAGTGCCCGCCCGCTACGTCTCCGGATACCTGGCGCCCGAATCGGTTCAGACTCGCAAGGAACCCGTCAACGAGATGGCCAGTCATGCGTGGATTGAAGCGGCGCTGCCCAACGCCGGATGGGTCGGCTTCGATCCGACCCATCGCGGCCGCGTCACCGAGCGTCACATCAGGGTTGCGGTCGGACGCGACTATGCCGATGTGCCTCCGCTGCGCGGCGTCTACCGCAGCGCGGGCAAGCGCCAGAGCATGACGGTCGAACTGCGCATCAACGAGACTAACGAAACCGACGCGTCGCTGAGCGCGCAGATCCAGGCTCAGAGCCAGCAGCAGCAATAGTCTTAATCTCTCAGCCTTCGATAGTCGCGCAGAACTTCGCGCAGAGTATCGTGCGGTATCGCGTGTATCGTGTGACCGTCGACTCCTGTCATTGTCTCGGCCGCGACCATCGCATTCACGATCGCCTCCTCGCTCGCCCGCACCGCCGCCGTGAAGAGCGGATCCATTCTTGCGTTATCGAGCATCGCCACCGTCGCTACATCGCGCCTGGGCAAGCCCGAGGAGTTTGCGGTGCTGAACGCAAGGAACAGATCGCCGGACCCGTTGCCCGATACGCTGCCGGTACGAGCCAATCCCATCGTGAGGCGTCGCGCGATACGCTTGAGCTGATGCGGCAACAAAGGCGCATCCGTCGCCGCGACAATGATGATCGACCCGAGCTCGCGCTCACGAGCATCGACCCCCGGACGAAGATGCTTTCCTACCGGCACCCCGGCAATGGTGAGCTCGTGCGTGCGCCCGCAATTGAGCTGGACCAGAACACCCAACGTGTATCCGCCTTCGTCCCGCGATAGCTTGCGCGACGCCGTCCCCACCCCGCCCTTCCATCCGTAACCAATCATCCCGGTCCCGCCACCGACGTTGCCCTCAGCCAGACGCCCTGCACGGGCACCGTCGAGTGCCTGCCAGGCATGGACAGGTCTGACGTGGAAGCCGTTCGTATCGTTCAGATACCCGTCCCAAGTCTCCGCTACCACCGGCAGCGACCAGGGCTGTGTCATCTGCCTATTCTCGATTTGCCACTCGATGACGGAATCGCGAACGACTCCGACACTATGGGTGTTGGTGACCATGATGGGCGAAGTGAGAAGCCCCGACTCTTCGACCCATGCGGTCCCGGTCATCTCCCCGTTTCCGTTTAGAGAAAAAGCCCCCGCAAAGACCGGAGACGGATTACGACGTCCACGTGGCAGAATCGCGGTGACGCCGGTCCGAACCGGACCGCGCCCGACGACCAGCTTGCCGTTGCCGCGCACTATCGTCGTAAACCCTACTTCGACACCCGCTACGTCCGAAATCGCATTTGACGACCCCGTCGCACCGTCGAAGCAAATTCCCAGGTCGCGGGCGCGAGGTCTGCGTCGGTTGCCATGCGATTTCATTCGCACAGCATTAACTCAAATCGGGCCAGCATAAACAGAGACGGATGCGCGCGGCGGACGTTCTGTGCTATGCGCTTGCATCGACATGCTTCGAAAGACACTAGCCACCATCGCGATCCTTGCATCGGTCCTTGTCGCATCGGCCGTTTTGGCCCAGGCACCGCCTCGGACCGTCGATATCGATGATTCACAAAGCGGCGGAAAGCTGATGGTGTTCCAGGGCGATACCGTCGAGGTTCGCCTCCACTCCACACCGGGCACCGGGTATTCATGGAAGGTGCTGCACGTCGATAGCGCCGTTCTTTCTCAGAAGAAGGCCCCCGTCTTTGTGCCACCGCCCCAGGACATCCCCGGGGCGGAGGGTCACCTGGTCTTCGACTTTCTCGCCTCCGCACCCGGTAGATCGACGCTTCAGCTCGCATACACCCGACCGTGGGAAAAAGACGTAGCTCCGGCGCGAACCTTCAACGTAGAGGTTACTGTCCGCCCGGCGAGCGATCGACCTCTGCCTCAGCCGTAGCCTGGAGGATTCAGGCGCGGCGTATCGAGACGCGCGCGGCGAACGCGAGAAAGATTAGCACCGCCGGCAGAATCAAGTCGCTGTACAATGCGCCGCCCGCGTTGTTGGGCGCGTAGTTGTGCGCGATGAGAATTTGACGTACGTGACCGGCCGCATCTCCCCATAACCACACCGTGGTCGCCACGATCGCGGCGAGCCAGAAGGCGCCTTCGAACCACCAGCACAGAATACCGAGTGAGCCGATCGCGAGGTTCGCAACTGCTACTTCGTACTGAAAGGGGCTTGGCGCCCAGCCTATCGAAGCCGCCACCTGGTCTCCCATGAAGGCGTGCCCATAGAAACCAAAGAGTCCTTCCAGCCCAACGCTGATTAGCAACACGTATCGCAGCAGGAGCTTTGCAACGACAGTCTTTCCTGCCCTAAAGCCGGAGCTCACTGCCAGATGGATTAGCCATGCTACGATGGTGAGTATTGGAAAGACTGCAAAGAACATCGAAACCTCCCGGTGATTTTAGGAACGGCTTGGCTTGTCGTAAAGATAGCTGAACTCATGACATCTCCCGAAAATCCCCAGCTCGACACCGCAGACTACTTCACTCGGCTAGCCGCAACTTACGGCTCGGGGGAGTATTACCGCAAGCGACGGAAGGCAGCGGTGGTTGAAATTTGCCGCGAGATTGGCAGAGTGGAGAGCCTGCTCGACCTGGGATGTGGCAACGGCACCTACTCGGCCGCTTTTCGCGCAAGTGGATTGGCGAAGGTTCTTGTCGGCGGCGACCTGTCTTTGGGCATGCTGCGGGAGGCGCGTCGACGCGGAGCGGCTTCGGCTCTGCTCGCCTGCGATGCCAGCGTGCTGCCGTTTCAATCCGGTTCATTCGAGGCGATCTTCTGTAGCCACGTTCTGCAGTTCGTTGCCGACCTTCCGCGATGTCTCGATGAGATCGCGCGATGTCTCAAATCGGGTGGAATCTTCATCGTGGCAGGGGGAGAGTTTGGAGTTCGCGAGCGGCTCCAGATTCTGGTTGGCGATGAACGATGGGCACAGTTTGCGCGTGAACTTCCCCGGCCGCGCGGTGCCGGCGTTCGCCGCAACCTGGTCGAGTATAAGCAGGCAGCTGAGTCTGCCGGCTTGGTGGTCACTCACAGGAAGGTAGAATTCAACGGAAGCTGGGCAGACCTGGCCGAGTTCTACCGGGTGCGATGGCTACCTTTGCTTGAGCCTTTTTCGCAGGCTTCGCTGTCCGCCACCCTTGATGCGATTACCGCCGAGCGCGGAAGTGAGCAAATTAGTCTCACGGAATCTCTGCTATTTTGCAGAAAGCCCGCCCTTTGAGCATCTCCGAAACCTCATCCTCCCTGCTCTTTTCCTGGCTGTTAACCGATTTTCGGGAATTACGTCTTAGATAGTGAGGGTGATGAAAGGCTCGTCGCATACAGGAAGCACGCTGGCGGTGGACCATGAGCGGATTTACCGCGCGCACAAGACCCGAATTCTGAATCTTTGCCGGTTGTTGCTGCGCGATTCGGATGAAGCCGAGGATGTTGCGCAGGAAGTCTTCCTGCGCGCCTTCGAGCGGCTGAGCTCACAGGATCCGCCGACGGTGTGGGAAGCGTGGCTGGTCAGGGTTGCAGTCAATGCCTGTCGCGATCGGCAGCGATCAGCCTGGTGGAAAAGCCGTCGCAAACCCGGTGATCTCGACGAACTCGCTCCCTGGCTTTCATCTTCCAGCGAAGAAGAGGCACGAAGCCGCGAATGGCAATCCAATGTGTGGCAACAATTGCGGTCTCTAAATAGCAAGCAACGCAATGTGTTCGTGCTGCGTTACATAGAAGGATGGTCGACGAGCGAGGTCGCGGAAACTCTGAGTCTGACCACGGCCGCCGTGAAAACGCATCTGTTTCGGGCGGTCCGGCACCTCCGCAAGGCGGTAGAACGGTGATGAAGAACTGTCTCAACGAAAAGACCCTGCTGTTACTCCACGATGGAGAAGGTTCGGCTGAAGAGCGCGCACACGTGGAGAGCTGTCTCAACTGCGCACGCCGCTACCGGCAGCTCACGGACGACATCAAGGACGTCGTCTCGATTCTGAAGCAGCCGCCTCCTCCGATGGTGCGCAAGCCTGCGGCTTACTCGGGGCTGCGATGGTCCCTGGCGGCAGGTGTGGTCATGGGCGCATTTCTACTCGGGCGGATGACCACGGCGGGGATGCTCGGCTCCCACGCGACTGCGCGATCTTCCCAGCAGTTGGCCGCAGCACCGCAGCAAGCCAGCGAGACAAGCGTTGGACCCTCCTACGGTCTCTACATCGATAACCTCATCGGACAGGAAGATGATACCGATGCGAATCAGGTTGCGGTCGAGGACTCGTGGAATACGGATTCGGATGGGCTTTGACAACTCGGCAGCAAGCGCGGGTTGAGAACAAGGAGTAAAAGGAATGAGACGTCAGTTCGGTCTGGGTATCTGTAGCGCACTACTTGCGGCCCTCATGGCCGTCGGTACCGCCAATGCGCATGGCTTTGGTGGGAGCCATCACAATCTGGTTCCGCCAATCGTAGGCCACATGGTTTCGCACGACCAGCTTCGCTCGATCTTTGAGGCGGAGAGAGGGAATCTTCATACCCTGCATTCGCAAATGAAGACCGCGCGTGAACAACTCGAGAACGACCTGGTTGCGGGCAAGGACACCTCCGCCGACGTGCAGGCGCTCCAGACTGCCCAGAACAACATGCTCGCGGAGAAGGTCAAACTGGCGCAGCAGATCCTGGCTACTCTGAGCCCGGCTCAACGCACTCAGGTGGCACAGTTCATGACCCAATGGCGCTCGCTGAAGCAGCAGCAGTGGCAGCTATTCCAGCAGTATGGGGGTGCGCCTCAAGCGCCCCAAGACAGCGGGGAGTAAGATCGCCTGGGGATTTCCCAGCAAAGTTTTCCAGGCGACTCCAAAGGCGCCGGCTTCAAACCGGCGCCTTTTTCTTTCCAATCTAGTCGAGTGACTTGCGGAAACGCCGAACGCTGATCGACAGCATTATCGTGGCAATGATCACCAGCGCAAAGATTTGCGGCGCTAACACCTTCGCGGCACTACCCTTGAGGAAACAGTCACGGATGATGACCAGATAGAAGCGCAGAGGATCGAGGTAGGTTAACCACTGCAGCGCGACCGGCATGCTGCTGATGGGAAATGAGAATCCGGCCAGGGTGATACCGGGGGTAATGACAAAGAATGACGCGATCATCGCCTGCTGCTGGGTCGAGGAAACCGTGGAAATGAGCAGTGCGGCCCCCAGCACACTGAGTAAGAAGACTGCCGTACCAACACCAAATACGAGGTAGCTCCCGCGAAACGGAACCTGGAACCATAGTCGTCCTATCAGCACGATGACCGTAGCCTGCACCACCGCGATCAGAAAGAACGGCACGGTCTTACCCAGAATAAACTCCAGGCGTGAGATGGGACTGACCATCACCTGTTCCAGCGTTCCGACTTCGCGCTCACGGACGATCGCGAACGCTGCCAACGTGAGGCACGAGGTCATCAAAATGCTGCCCACGGTGCCAGGCACGAAAAACCACTGGCTCTCGAGGTTCGGGTTGTACCAGGGGCGCCGCGCAAGCTCGACGTTCGGCAAGTGAACCGCAATAGAGGGCGCTTTTCGCATCAGGTTGTCATACGCGTAGTCCTGCGCGAACCCACTGGCGATCTCGTTAATATAGCCCAGCGCGATCAGCGCCGTATTCGAGTTGGTGCCATCCAGGATGACCTGAACCGGAGCCGTCTGGCCCTTGTGCAGAAGTTCGGCGAACCCTGGAAGGATCTGGATTGCGAGCGTCACCTTGCCATGATCGATCAGGTCGGAAATCTGGTGCCGGTTGTCCAGGGTCGCGGCAAGTTGGAAATGCCCATTGGATTCAAACCGGCTCAGCAACTCGCGACTCTCGTAAGAATGGTCCAGGTCGAGCACTGCCATGCGCACATGGTGCAGCTCGAAAGTCGCCGCGTAGCCATAGATCAGGACCTGCAAGATAGATGGCACGAATAGGCCGAACCGAGCCCGCGGATCCCGGAACAACTGGATCAATTCCTTGATCAGCATCTGTTTCAGTCGGTTCAGCACGTTCTCACTCTCTAGCAGGGTGCGGAAAAAGGATCGTTTCTCATTCGATTAGCCTGTAAAGTTATGGGTGGTCGTGGGTTGAGGAGGAGTGGGTAGAGATGCGAGGAGTCGACCATCAGCAATCTTCGATGTTCAGCT